>OLNP01000321.1_pt1 | contig 53904 bp, 45 predicted proteins | sample 1671951 | NCBI WGS metagenome assembly OLNP01 (sample SAMEA3136629, study PRJEB25190) | human gut metagenome | biome: human gut; feature: human-associated habitat; material: faeces | place: Austria | collected 2013
CGCCGCTGCCCGGACGAACTGCCGTGGCAGCGTGTCATCCGCGAGGACGGCACGATCGCAGGCGGGGAATATGCCCCGCTGCGCCGCGCCATGCTGGAGGCCGAGGGCGTCCCGTTCACACAGGACGGCCGCGTCGCCATCGACCGCTGCCGCTGGCAGCCTGCGGAAGAGGGCTGATATGGGCTTGCAGTTCAGATAGGAGCAATTCAACCGCGTAAGGGCGCTGGTGCGCCACGGCACTCCCCTGACGTGTCATTGCGAGGGCGCTTGCGCCCGTGGCAATCTCACGCAGCCGGCTGCATTTTCGCCGGGGCTTTCCTGTGATCCAGCCGGGTACTGCGAGATCGCCGCGTCGGCTGCGCCTCCTCGCAATGACAGATCTGATATTCTTTCGCCGCTGAATCACTGCTGCGATATTTGCAGCTGCCAATGGCGCTCAGTGAGCGCCGCTACAGGGCTTCCCAGAAGCTTTTTCCGAAATAACGGACAGGGTCGTTTGACCCTGTCCGTCGTCTTTTTATTTCCCGCATTTGCCGCAGCTGCAGCAGGCCGCGCCGTTTTCCGCCGTGCGGCAGCGGCGCTTGCGATACTCCGTCGGCACCTCGCCATAGACCTCGCGGAATGCCTCGGTAAAGCGGCTCTGGCTCTCATAGCCGACGGCCTTGGCAATGGCCGCGATGTCGTCCTGTGTCTGCGTCAGGCGTGCGGCGGCCGCCTCCATGCGGTGCTGCTTCATATGCTGCGCGATGGACGAGCCGTAAACGCGCTTGAAGGCGCTTTTCAGCGTCGTTGTATTCATCAGAAACTCGCGCGACAGCGCCTCGATCGTGATGCGCTCGGAAAGATGCTCCGTGAGATAGGTGTGCACGCGGCGGATGATCTCCTCCTGCGAGGCCTGAAAGTCCACGGCCTTCTCCGGGCAGGCGATCTCCATGACGCGCTCGACGATCTCGTGCAGCAGACGGCTCTCCTCCGTGTCTGCTGCGCGGTAGTAGACCTCCTTGCCGTCGCGGCGGCTGACGAGCAGGCCGCTCTCCGTCAGGGAGCGCAGATGGTGCGACACGGCCGGGCTGGACATCTCCAGCATGGCGGCCAGATTGATGACGCAGGCCTCCTGATGGCTGAGCAGCCAGAAAATGCGCACGCGCGTCGGGTCGCTGAGCTGCTTGAATACCTCGGCAGCAGCCGCAAAATGCGCCACCTGCATGACTTCCTGATGCAGGCTTGCCGCCTGAGACGACGTGCCGTGGTCGTGGGGAAGCTGAAATTCTGCCATAGTCTCTCTCCGTTCTCCGTTTTGGAAATTCCGTTCGCCCGTTCCGAAACAAGACGGCCGAACCGCTTGCATTTTGAGTTCGCATCCAGTATACTACAGTCACAACGATTAAGCAAGCATTGAATCGTTCCAGTACTCATTCCTTCCGGAGCGCCGCTGGCGCGCAAGGAAAATTTTCAGGAGGTTTATCATGAAGAAAACGTATCAGATCGAAGTTGACTGTGCAAACTGCGCGAACCTGATGGAGCAGGCCACAAAGAAGACCGATGGCGTCGCCGACGCGACCGTGAATTTCATGACGCAGAAGATGATCGTGGAGTTCGCCGAGGGCGCCGATCCCAAGGACGTCATGAAGCGCGTTCTCAAGGCCTGCAAGAAGGTCGAGCCGGACTGCGAGATCGAGCTTTGACCCTTCCGGCGGCGCATCGCAAGATACGCCGCCTTTTATTTGGGAGGACCTCTAAATCGATCTGCGGCGGTGGATGACGGAGCTTTTTCGCCAATCCATCGGTTTGGAAGGTTTGTGGTACACAAAGTACAACTGCACCTTCCAAACCTCGCCTTGACAAAAAAGTCTCTCGCCGTCCACTCTTGCAGATTGATTTCGAGTTCCCCTTCCCTTTTGAAAAATAGAAAATCAGAAAGAGAGGTAAACCGAGCATGAACAAAAAGCAGAAAAAAATGCTTATCCGCATCGCGATCACGGCAGTCATGCTCATCGCGCTTGCATTCCTCCCCCTGACCGGTATCTGGCAGCTCCTGGCCTATGTGGCCGCCTACCTCGTCATCGGCTACGATATCCTCCGCAAGGCAGGCATCGGCATCATCCACGGCCGCGCATTTGACGAGTGCTTCCTGATGGCCATCGCCACGCTCGGCGCGTTCTTCCTCGCTGTCTGGACGAAGAGCGGTGACTACGTCGAGGGCATCTCGGTTATGCTGTTCTACCAGATCGGCGAGCTGTTCCAGAGCTACGCCGTCGGCAAGAGCCGCCGCAACATCAGCGCGCTGATGGACATCCGCCCCGATTATGCCAACATCGAAAAGGACGGCAAGCTCGAGCAGGTCGACCCGGATGAGGTCACCGTCGGCAGCATCATCGTCGTGCAGCCCGGTGAAAAGGTCCCGCTGGACGGCGTCGTCGTCAGCGGCAATTCCACCCTGAACACCAGCGCCCTGACGGGCGAGAGCCTCCCCCGCGATGTTGCCGAGGGCGACGAGATCATCAGCGGCTGCATCAACATGAGCGGCGTTCTGAAAATTCGTACCACGAAGGCCTTCGGCGAATCCACGGTCTCGAAAATTCTTGACCTTGTGGAGAACGCCAGCTCCCGCAAGTCCCGCTCCGAGGCGTTCATCTCCCGCTTTGCCCGCATCTACACGCCCGCCGTGTGCATCGGCGCGGTGCTGCTGGGCGTTGCCGTTCCGCTGCTGCGCATGGCCTTCGGCGCAAGCGCCCAGTGGGTCGACTGGGTCTACCGCGCGCTGACCTTCCTCGTCGTGAGCTGCCCGTGCGCCCTTGTCATCAGCATTCCCCTGAGCTTCTTCGCCGGCATCGGCGGCGCAAGCAAGGAGGGCATCCTCATCAAGGGCTCAAACTATCTGGAGGCCCTTGCCGCAACGAAGGTCGTCGTGTTTGACAAGACCGGCACCCTGACGCAGGGCGTGTTTGAGGTCACGGCCGTCCACCACAACGAGCTGGACGCCGATAAGGTGCTGGAATACGCCGCGCTGGCCGAGTGCGCCTCGTCCCATCCGATCAGCAAGAGCCTGCAGAAGGCCTACGGCAAGGCCATTGACCGCAGCCGCGTTACGGGTATCGAGGAGATCAGCGGCCATGGCATCACGGCGACCGTTGACGGCCACAGCGTCGCTGCAGGCAACGCCAAGCTCATGCAGAAGCTCGGCATCGAATACCACGACTGCCACTGCGTCGGCACGATCATCCACATGGCCATCGACGGCGTCTACGCCGGGCACATCGTCATCTCCGATATCATCAAGCCGCACTCCGCCGAGGCCATTGCCCGCCTCAAAAAGTCCGGTGTCTCCAAGACCGTCATGCTCACGGGCGACGCGCGCCGCGTAGCCGAGCAGGTCGCAGGCGAGCTGGGCGTCGACGAGGTCCGCAGCGAGCTTCTGCCGGGCGACAAGGTCGCCGAGGTCGAAAAGCTGCTGGCAGAAAAGGCCCCGAAGGACAATCTCGCCTTTGTCGGCGACGGCATCAACGACGCGCCCGTCCTGACCCGCGCGGACATCGGCATCGCCATGGGTGCCATGGGCAGCGACGCCGCCATCGAAGCCGCGGACGTTGTGCTGATGGACGACGATCCCCTGCAGATCGCCAAGGCCATCCGCATCTCGCGCAAGTGCATCGGCATCGTGCGGCAGAACATCGTGTTCTCCCTCATCGTGAAATTTGCCTGCCTTGCCCTGACGGCCGCCGGTATCACGAACATGTGGGCCGCCATCTTCGCCGACGTCGGCGTGATGATCCTCGCCGTGCTCAACGCCATCCGCGCCCTGCGCGTCCACAATCTCTGAGTTGGAATGATCCCGAAAAAATTCCGGGCCTGCTGCTTTTTGGGCAGCAGGTCCGGATGCTTTTTACCGGTTATTTTAAGGCAGCGCCGTCGTGAAACGCGCGGCCGACGACCGCGCCGAGGCGGACATAGGTCTTGTTGAACGAATCATAGGTGATGGGCGCGACCTTGTCCACGTCGACCTTGCCCTCCGGCGTGAGATAGGCCTCGTCCACGCTGACGTTCACGATCTCGCCGACGAGGCGGCAGCTCTCCGGGTCATAGCTCACAACGCGGCAGGAAACGGCGATGGGCAGCTCATCGATGCAGGGCGCGTCGACGAATTCGGACTTCGTGGCATGGAAGCCGGCGCGGGCGAACTTGTCCGGCACCTGGTTGCCGGACACCAGCCCGACATAGTCGCAAGCGACGACCTGCTCCGCCGTGCCCATGCTGACGGTGAACGCGCCGCGGGCCAGCAGGTCCTTCACCGTGCGGTGCGACGGGCTGACGCAGAACGAAAGCTCCTTATCGTCGCTGATGCCGCCCCAGGCGGCGTTCATGGCGCAGGGCGTGCCGTCCTCGCCATAGGCAGCCAGAATGAACACCGGCTGCGGATAAATGCTTGCATGTGCGCCAAAATTCTTTCTCATAAACAAAACACTCCTTCTATTGAACTATGGCAGCACCGCATAATTCAGTGAGAGCATTCGGCGAGGGATTTTTTGTCGAGGCTAGGTTTGAAAAGTGCAGGAATACTTTGTGTATTTCAAACTTTTCGAACCGATGGATCGGCGAAAAATAGCCGGCGAAGGCCGAAACTGCAATTGTGCGGTGTTGCCCTATAATAAAATATCAAAATTCGCAAAGCAGGCAGAAGCTGCTCCGGCGGCAGGTCAGCAGGCCGTCCCGCTGCATTTTGGACAGCTCATTGGACAGCGCGCTGCGTTCCACATTCAGATAATCGGCAAGCTGCTGGCGGTCGAACGGGATCGTAAAGCTGCGGCTCCCCGCCCGCCGCGCCTGCTCGCCGAGGTAGGACAGCAGCCGCGCACGAATGGTGCGCGGGCCGGTGTGCAGGCTGCGCCGGGAAAGCGCCAGATTTTTATGCGCCAGCGTCCCGACGAGATTGCGGATGATGCGGCTGTGGTGCTCGCAGGTGCTCGTGCACTGCGTCAGGATGCGCCTTGCGTCGAGGAAGAGCACCTCGCAGGCCTCGCTGGCCACGACGTCGACAAGCAGCGGCTCATCCGATGCACAGGCATAGGCCTCCGCAAACAGCTCCCCAGGCTCCGCGCGCCCGAGCAGCGTGACCGCTCCCTGCAGGTCCGTGTGCTCGACCAGAACGCTCCCGGTGAGCACTAGTCCCATATATCGCGTAGGCTCCCCCGCCCGCAGGATGCGTTCCCCGCGTGCAAAGCGCCGGGGCGACGCACCGAGGCAGGGCAGCATGGCCGCGATCTCCTCCGATGTAGCCCCGCGAAACAGCGGCGAGGCCAGCAGAGCCGCATCGTTCATTCTTTCTTCCTCCGTTGGTATCCCAACATACTTTCTCTTTGATCTGGGGCAAGCTATTTGGCAGCTGAGCCGCGCAGCAGCGCAGCCGGAAGGAGGATCATCATGGCTATTCTGAGGCGAAAGCATCGTCATGCCCGCCGGGAAGCCCCACGCGGTCTATGCCGCCGAGGACTTCAAGATGCTGCTGACCGTCGTGTTCCCGCGGAACTAGGTGAGCACTCCGCCGAACGTGTAGTCGTAGAGGCCGCTCCACGGCAGCTCCCCGCGGATGCAGGGCAGATACTCCGTGATGAGCGTGACCGCCTGCGGCACGGCCTCGTCAAACAGGCGCTGCAGGACCGCATTGCTCTCGGCGCACTTCGGGTTCGGCTCGTAGTTCACGATCATGCCGTGCAGGCCGTGGTACGCGCCGGCAAGGCGCATGCCGGTATACAGCGCCGTGCGCTTGCAGTGCCCCGGCGCAAGGAACAGTGCGTTGCCCCGCAGGAACGTCCGGATCGCCCGCTCCGTCTGCCGGGGCGTCAGCTCGTCCGGCAGCAGCTCCGCCATCACGGCCGCGCTGCGCGCCGAGGCATGCAGGTGGCCCGTCAGGCTCGTGCGGATCGGGTCCAGCCCGGCCTGCACCAGCAGGCTGCGGTCAAATTCGACCTCGATCTCCGTGTGAGCGACGCCGCTGCGCGCGATCTGCTCGGCAATGTAGCCGTGGCAGGCGCGGTCCAGCGCAAAGTGGCACAAAAATCCATAGAGATACGCCGTTTCCGGCGCCGGAAACTCCAGTGCGGCCAGCTTCTCCCCTGCGGGACGGAAGAAGGCCGCGCCGCTTTGTTTGTGCATCCGGTGGCCGAGGCGGCTGACGTGCCCGAGCAGCGGATGATCAAAAAACAGAATATCGGGGCCGTGCAGCCCGATGGAAAACAGCGCCTGCTCCGGCCGGAGCAGCTGCTGCATTTCCTGCGGCAGTGCCGCAAGCACCTGCCTGCCGAAGCAGCGGTGCGCATAAGTTGATGGCATGAAGCCCACCTCATGATCTGGAATCTGTGCATAGCATACCACATTCCGGCAGTTTTGAAAAGCGTTTTTCGTGCAGGACGGTCATTTGTTTTCAAATCCTTCACAGTTCCGACATTTGATTTTCACGCCGCTTTATGATATACTTATTGTTTAGAAAAACACATGTGAGGGTACCCGTTATGAAACACTGCTATCGGGCGGGCATCGACATCGGCTCAACCACCGCAAAGCTCGTTATTCTGGACGAACGCGGCGTCCTGTGCTATGGCGATTACCGCCGCCACTGTGCGCACACGCAGGAAACACTTGCCGAGCTGCTGGAGGACGCCTGTGCAAAGCTCGGTCCCTGCGACCTGCGCCTGAAGATCACCGGCTCCGGCGCCATCAACCTCGGCAAGGCCCTGAACATCGGCTTTGTGCAGGAGGTCGTCGCCGTGGCCTCCAGCCTGCAGGCCATTGCCCCGCAGACGGACGTCGCCATTGAGCTGGGCGGTGAGGATGCAAAGATCATCTACTTCCGCGGCGGGCTGGAGGAGCGCATGAACGGCGTCTGCGCAGGCGGCACCGGCGCGTTCATCGACCAGATGGCCGCGCTCCTGCAAACGGACGCCGAGGGACTGAACCGCGCCGCGGCAGACTATCGCGAGCTCTATCCCATCGCTGCGCGCTGCGGCGTGTTCGCCAAGTCGGACATCCAGCCCCTCATCAATGAGGGCGCAACGCTGCCCGATCTGGCTGCCTCCATTTTTCAGGCCGTCGTCAATCAGACCATCTCCGGCCTTGCCTGCGGCAAACCCATCCGCGGCTGCGTCGCCTTCCTCGGCGGCCCGCTGCACTTCCTGCCGGAGCTGAAAAAAGCCTTCATCCGCACGCTGCACCTGACGCCGGAGAATATCGTCGATCCCGACAACTCCCATCTGTTTGCCGCCATGGGCGCTGCCCTCGAGGCGGGCGATGCCGAGCCGGCAGATGCCGCAGCGCTTGCCGCAAAACTGCGCTCCGGCGTGCAGATGGCCTTCGAGCTCAAGCGTCTGCCGCCGCTGTTTGCGGACCGCGCAGAGTACGATGCCTTCCGCGCGCGTCACAACCGCGCACAGATCCATAAGGCAGCACTGCATCCCTGCCGCTGCTTCCTCGGCATTGACGCGGGCTCCACCACAACGAAGCTCGCCCTCATCGACGAGGACGGTGCGCTGCTGTGGTCGTTTTACGCCAACAATCAGGGCTCACCGGTGCAGACGGCCATGCACGCCATGCGCCTGCTCGGTGAACAGCTCCCGCCGGGCGCGGAGATCGCGCGCTCCTGCTCGACCGGCTACGGCGAGACGCTGCTGAAGTCCGCCTTCCTGCTCGATGACGGCGAGGTCGAGACCATCGCGCACTATGAGGCCGCTGCCTTCTTCGACCCGGACGTCGACTGCATTCTGGACATCGGCGGGCAGGATATGAAGTGCATCCGCATTCGCAATCACTCCGTGGATTCCATTCTGCTCAATGAGGCCTGCTCGTCCGGCTGCGGCTCATTTATCGAAAATTTCGCCAATTCCCTCGGCTACACCGCCGCGGTTTTCGCGCAGGAGGCGCTGTTCGCCGCCCATCCCATCGATCTTGGCACGCGCTGCACCGTGTTCATGAACTCCAACGTCAAGCAGGCGCAGAAGGAGGGCGCGACCGTGCAGGATATCTCCGCTGGTCTCGCCTACTCCGTCATCAAAAATGCGCTGTATAAGGTCATCAAGCTCGCCGATGCCCGCGACATGGGCCGCCATATCGTCGTGCAGGGCGGCACGTTCTACAATCAGGCCGTGCTGCGCGCCTTTGAGCGCATCGCGGGCGTCGAGGCCACCTGCCCGGATATCGCAGGCATCATGGGCGCGTTCGGCGCGGCCCTGATCGCCCGCGACCGCTGGACGGGGCAGCGATCGACCATGCTCCCCATCGCGGACATTCTGAAGCTGCAATATACGACGCAGACCACGCGCTGCTCCGGCTGCGGCAACCGCTGCATGCTGACCATCAATGAATTCTCGAACGGCCAGCGCCACGTCACCGGCAACCGCTGCGAAAAGGGCCTCGGCGGCACGCCGAAGGAGAACCGTGCGCCGAATGTCATGGCCTATAAGCTCAAGCGCATGTTCGACTATCCCCCGCTGCCGGAGAAGGACGCGCCGCGCGGCCGCATCGGTATCCCGCGCGTGCTGAATCTCTATGAGAATTACCCGTTCTGGGCAACATTCTTCCGACAGCTCGGCTTTTCCGTCCTGCTCTCGCCGCGCTCCACGCGCAAGATCTATGAGCTGGGCATGGAGTCCATCCCCTCAGAGTCGGAGTGCTATCCCGCAAAGCTGGCCCACGGCCATGTGCAGTGGCTCATCGACCACGGTGTCAGGACCATCTTCCACCCGTGCGTGTTCTATGAGCATCAGGAGACGCCCGGCGCACAGAACCACTTCAACTGTCCCATCGTCGTCTCCTACCCCGAAAATCTTAAAAATAACGTCGACGCCATCGGCGAGGACGGTGTGACCTATCTGCGCCCCTTCCTCGCCTTTACGGACGAGAAGACCGCCGCGAAGCGCCTGGCGGACTTCTGCAAAGAGACGTGGGGCATTTCCGCCTCGGAGACCCGTGCCGCCGTCCATGCCGCATGGCTCGAGCAGCAGCACGCAAAGGCCGACATCCGCGCGCAGGGCGCGGCGGCGCTCGCGTGGATCGAGCAGAATCACGGCCGCGGCATCGTGCTGGCGGGCCGCCCGTACCACGTCGATCCGGAGATCAACCACGGCATCCCGGAGCTCATCGCCTCCTACGATCTGGCCGTGCTGACCGAGGATTCTCTTCCCATCGACTTCACGCCTGCCCGACCGCTGCGCGCAAACGACCAGTGGGTCTATCACTCCCGCCTCTATACGGCGGCGGAGTTCGTCCGCACCCGGCCAGAGCTCGAGCTCGTCCAGCTCAACTCCTTCGGCTGCGGGCTCGACGCCGTCACGACCGACCAGGTCGCAGAAATTCTGGAGAAGAGCAACCGTCTCTACACCGTTCTGAAGATCGACGAGGTCTCGAATCTCGGCGCGGCGCGCATCCGCGTCCGCAGCCTCATCGCCGCCATGGACCTGCGCGCCCGGCAGGGCATCCTCCCCACGGCAGGTCCCGTCCGCTATGAGCGTGCCGTCTTCACGGAGCAGATGCGCCGCGAGCACTGGACCATCCTCGCGCCACAGATGTCCCCCATCCACTTCGATCTGCTCGGCCCGACGTTCCGCAAATACGGCTATCACATCGAAATTCTCGGCAACGACAACCGCAGCGCCATCGACACGGGCCTGAAATACGTCAATAACGACGCCTGCTTCCCCTCCATCACGGTCGTCGGCCAGATCATGAGCGCCATTCTGTCCGGAAAATACGACACAGATCATCTCGCTGTCGCCATGACGCAGACCGGCGGCTGCTGCCGCGCCAGCAACTATGTAGGCTTCATCCGCCGCGCGCTGGAAAAGGCCGGGCTCAGCCACATCCCCGTCATCTCCATCAATGCCAACGGCATGGAAAAGAATCCGGGCTTCCGCGCCTCCCCTGGCCTGCTGATGGATGCGTTCCGCTCGCTCGTCTACGGCGACCTGCTCATGCGCTGCCTGTACCGCGTACGGCCGTATGAAAAGGTCCCCGGCAGCGCGAACGCCCTGCACGCCAAATGGCGCGATCGCTGCGTCGCCTCGCTCACCGGCAGTCACGCCGGGCGGGACTACCGCCGCCTCTGCCGCGAGATCGTCGAGGATTTCGATGCGCTCCCGCTGGACGAGACGCTCCGCAAGCCGCGCATCGGCGTCGTTGGCGAGATCCTCGTCAAGTATATGCCGCTTGCCAACAACCACCTCGTCGACCTGCTCGAGCGCGAGGGCGCGGAGGCCGTCGTGCCGGACCTCATGGACTTCATGAATTACTGCGTCTACAACGGCGGCTACAAGCACGAGTTCCTCGGCGGGAGCCTGGGCGGCGCGCTTGTCGGCCAGCTCGGCGTCAAGGCCATTCGTTATCTGCGCCGCCCGGTGCTCGACGCGCTCCAGGCCAGCCGCCGCTTTGAACCGCCTATGGAGATCGCGGACGTCGCCGAGCTGGCAAAGCCCTTCCTCTCCCTTGGCAACCAGTACGGCGAGGGCTGGTTCCTCACCGGCGAAATGGTCGAGCTCATCCGCAGCGGCGTGCCGAACATCGTCTGCATCCAGCCCTTCGCTTGCCTGCCGAACCACGTCGTCGGCAAGGGCGTCATCAAGTCCCTGCGCCGCGCCTATCCCGAGGCCAATATCGTCGCCGTGGACTATGACCCCGGCGCATCCGAGGTCAACCAGCTCAACCGCATCAAGCTCATGCTCTCTACCGCGCGCAAGAATCTGAATGCCCGGCCCGCCGACCCGCAGCCTGCTGCCGTCGTCTGACCGTCCCCGCGAAAAATCCGAAAAAAGCCAAAATAGTGCTTGCAAATTTCGTCCGGATGTGCTATGATATCTAGGCAAAATGAAATCCGGGTGTAGCGAAGTTTGGTATCGCGCTTGAATGGGGTTCAAGAGGCCGCTGGTTCGAATCCAGTCACTCGGACCATAAGTCCACCGTAATTTTGATAGAATTACGGTGGACTTTTTCTATGCCCAAAAACCGTTTGAAATCAGGCATTTCGGCTGTTTCAGCGCATAAGTGAACCCCGCCGCAGAGCAATTCTGCGGCGGGGTTTGTGCGTTTTACGGTTTTTGTGGTGACTTTGGCCAAAGTAAGCGTTAAATTTATGGGTATTCGTTGAATTTTTAGGGTATTCGTTAAATCATTGCCTTTTTCGCTAAAATGTACCCCATAAAGTGGACACTCTAATTGTGCTAAGCCCAAGGGCTGGGGAATTAAAAAGTTTGAATACCAAACTATAGACAATTTCCTCGCTGCCCACGAAAATGTGCGTCAACTCGGTTGTCTCGTTGATATAGGTTTCAACAACCTATTTCAGCCTTCTCATCTCATACCCTAACACAGTAAGGAAGGATATACCTCCCAAAGGGCGCAAGAAGCACCCTCTGGGAATATGGTACATCTTCGGAACGGAACGCACAAGGTCAATAGAATTGCTCGATTTCGCGGATTTCGCCAGTGTCAACATCCTGAAAAATATACTTAACGCCGTCCGGAATTTTCGATCTGCTGATGTACTGCATTGGTGAGTTCTTTCCCATGGGCCATTCGCCTCCTTGAATCCAGTAGGGACGTTTCGAATGCTCGATGTGAAATGCCTTTTTAAGATTTTCCCGTATTTCCTTGATACGTTTACTTTTGGGGGACAGCGAAAGTGCCTCACGGACAATTTGTTCAAGGAGCGATGCAACTTCGGGACCTTCGTAATACTCTCCAACAGCTTCAAGATACGTATTATATGCGTCATTATAATATGTCGTATAGTTTAAGCTCGGTGAATAAAAACAATATGCGCTTTTAATCATGCTAAAGATATTCAGACTCTCTCCTAGCGTTCCATCCAAATGGCACAGCGTGAGGATAAATCTTAAATAATCAAAGTCATATTTTTGCAGAACATCGTAAGAGACATTTTTCCAAAACGGATGTTCTTTATTTGCTATTGCACTCTGTGGAACAAGATTTCGAATTGTCTCCTGAACATTTTGATCTGATTTGAAAAGATCCATGAATGCACACATATCCATTTTGCCGGTGAGCATTTTCTCTATTGCGGTCATAGCATTTGCCCTCCTTGTATTATAGAGTAGTGTTTGCTGGGGTGGTTTATATGCAACTCTGGAAAAGATAATTATTCTCCAAACCATATCCGCAATACTTTTCCGTCTTTCTTTTGCATTGCTATGTTGCAATCTCCTCCAAGCATAATATGATTAGAATTCTTCCCAAAAGATACTATCCATATTTCATCTTGGTTATCGTAAAAGACGGATTGTGGCACATATTCCTTTGCATCTTTGCTTTTTTCCATTCCATCAAAAATAGCTTTTGCTATTTTGAGTGCGGTCTCTTCATCAGGTATTACCATTCCTCCATAAGTTCCAATAGTTTCGCTCCAATTTTTGTCATGATAATTTCCCGATTCATATTTAACCATATCATTCTCCTTTTTGCTATTTCCACAAGCTGAGCAGAATACCATGCTTAGGATAATTGTAAACAATACAAGTGTTCTTTTCATGTTGTACTCACTTTCTATGGCGTAGGCCATGTCATACTACCACAATCGAAATCACATCCAGCAGCAATATGAGCATCCCATGACACTTGAAATTCCGTTACAAGAGAAGAACGCTGCGCATCCGTTAAAGCAATCGGTGATATGCCGCCAATGTTAGTTGTTGATGCAGAAGATAAACTATACCGTTGCAATTCGAGGTTTGGCCCCACCACATATGCATCTATTTTCAAATTTTCAGCAGCTCGTATATCTGCTCCTGAAAAAACATTTGAGTTTGGATGAGTATGAGCATATGCAACAGCTTTAGTTCCTTTTGGTGTTGAATTACCAACAGATGCCGAATGGGGCTTACCTGCTCGTGGCGGATTGTAGTTATATGTGGTTTCTCCTTTAACTGTGCGAGAATATATTTCTGTTGAATATTCATGGCGTATATACGCGCTTGAACTATATACCTGCTCCGAAAAAGCTCTCGCTGCATCGTCAGCCGATTTGTACGGTTCAGGCTTTGGCTCAGGTTTAGCAGAACAGCCGCTTAAAAGCAATGCGCTGCCCAAAACAAGTCCACCAACGAGTAAAGCGGAAATAAAGAATTGTCCCGATGGGTCACAGTTATTTACCGGGTTATTCCCGCAATAGGCAAACATATTGTTTCCAAGTATGCCCTGTCCTGTTGAAACATATCCGTCTGCATTTAAGTACCGACCAACCTCAGGATCGTAATAACGGCTGGATACATAATATAGTCCTGTCTCGGTGTCGTAGTAGTAGCCTCTGTAGCGCAGAGGGTTGATTTGCGCCATTGTGCCTGTGGCGGTGAGGATGTTGCCCCATGCGTCGTAGATGTAGGCGGCCATTTCTTGATACTCAAAGCCGGGGATGTACCAAATCAGCTTCACCACATCGCCTTGCAGATTCAGCACATAGCAGTAAGTCTGAGCGGTAGCGGTGCCGTTTTTGTAAATCAGCGCAAAGGGTCTGCCGGATTCGTCGTAAATGAAATCCAAGACCTTCGCCGTGCTGCCGCTGCCAATCGTTTCTCGCACGACCTTGCCGTTCTGCGTGACATAGGTATGGGTCGTGGTGCTGCCGCCTACTGTGACCTGCTTGGTTTCCCGGATGCCATCAGCGTTGTAGACGTAGGCTGCGGATTTCCTCGATTGCAACATAGCCGCTCTGCGTGAGAACCGCCGTCCCCGCAACAAAGCAAAAGCTCTCAGAGGGTGAATTGCCTGTGCCACTGGAAAAGGTCGTCGATCTTATATTAATTCCTGAAACCCATTGTGCGGGCAGGATTATCCTTCTCCGGCAGCATATTGAAAAGCTGCGCCCCCAGAGTCATCGCACGACTACTCCGGGGGCACAAAGATCATGCCGCAAAGAACTTCCTGCGAAGCAAATATGTGATGATTAAAACTGCCAAGTTAATATAGGCTGCTAAAAGAAGGCGATCATATGTTATTGGAATATTTAGCTTTGAAAGCAACTTCTCAAATGTTGGCGGATTCAGTATTTCAGCTAAAACTCCGAGGCCACCAAAAAGAAATGTAAAAACACCTGATATGATATTTGTCACGAGCAAAGCTGTCTTTAGAAAATCCCTCATTTCAAAGTATACCCCCTTTGCGATGCTCTTTTCACTGGATCGTCGCTAAAAATAGAAACCCCTGTTCTAACCCAAGCTAGTGCGGCAAACGCATAAGGAATCACTTTGCCTCCAGTAGATTTCAATGTTTGACGAATGGTTACAGTCTCATCAAATATCTTGGAAACAGATTTGCTCAGCAGATGATTAAAGGTAATACTTGCTCCCTTCGTAGCAGGCGTGAACCCGACAATTCTCTTTCCATTATCATAAACCGATTCAAAAGAATCCTTCACAATTTGGCTGGTGCTTTTGCCCTCCTGTTTACCCTTCTTTACTTGCAGAGCAACCACCTCCGTTGTCCTTGCTGCTAATGTCGCGGTCGCTGATATCATAGCCACGCCTGCAACCGAACCTGCACCAAAAGTTGCAACGGTTACTACTGTTGCAGTTACAACTGCTGCCGCGACAGCAACAACTGCAACAAGTTTCTTTGCCCATGAAGGCCATTCGCCATTTTCATCATGCAAATTAACTGGATTGTTTACGCAATATGCGAAAAGATTTGCAGATGCCGTTGATACAGAGGAAAGCGTCGTGTACTCAGGGAGGTCTGCATTGATAAACCGATGCAGCACTGGGTCGTAGTAGCGGCTTTGGAGATAATAGAAGCCGGTTTCTATGTCGCGAATGTAGCCGCGGTAGGTCAGGGGGTTCCAGAAGGCGATGGCGCTGCCGCTGGTGTTGTTGACGATCTCGTTGCCATTGGCATTGAGGATGCTCGTGACCGTGCCCCACGCGTCATAGGTGTACTGCGCCGCCGTCGTCCCGCTGGAATTGACCAGCTTCACCACATCACCTTGCAGGTTCAGGACATAGTAATAGGTCTTGAAACTCGCGCCGCCGTCGCTGGAGAAATTGACAGCGAAAGGCAGACCGTTGTTGTCATAGAAAAAGTCCATGACATAGACCTTGCTGCCCTTCGTGGCTTTCTCCCGCACCAGCTTTCCGCTCTGCGTGATATACTCATAGGTCACACCGCCCGCTGATTTCTCGGTGCGGATGCCGTTGGCGTCGTAGGTATAGCTGACCGCTGCGCCGCCTACCGTCAGCTGCTTCAACTGCCGTCCCTGCACCCAGGTCAGATTGGTCATGGTTTTTACGCCGTTGTAGTAGTTCGTCGGATTGCCAATGGCGTCGTAGCCGATGGTCGTACCGTTGACCTTCGTCAGCAGGTCGTTCCAGCCGCTGTCGCCGTAGGTGTAGGTTCTGACCGTTGCGCCGTTCTTCTTTTCCGTCAGGATATTGCCCGCACCGTCATAGGTGTAGGCGTAAGCCGTTGTCGTCGTAGGCGTCGTGGAGCTGCCGGAATATGTGTAATAGGTTGCGCCGGTCAGTTGGCTTTGCTTATCATACGCATATACCGCCAGCGTGCGGAACGGGCTGATGCTTTCCTGAATCTTCGTAATATTGCCCGCCGCGTCGTAGGTGTACTTTGCGCCCTCGAGGATCGTTGCGCTCGACAAGCCGTCGCCGTTTCCCTGGATCACCTTGTAGTACTGCGGCTGCGCCGTTGTCTGTGTCCCGTTGATGTCACGGTAGGCATATTTCGTTGTCAGGACGGTTGCCGAGCCGGAGGTGGCAGCTGCCATTTGCAGGCGCTTCAAGCCATCGTAGGTGTAATTGATCGTTGCGCCTGCCGCCGTCTTCATGCTGCTCAGCGTGCCGTCCGTGCTGCTGTAGGTATAATTTGTTGTAAAGCTTTTGTTTCCTACCGTATAATTCTGCTGCTTCAGACGATTTGCTGCATCGTATAGGTGCTCCGTACGCTGGATCGTATTTGTCCCGTCCGTTTGGCGGCTTCGGATCAGTCTGCCGAGGCTGTCATACTCATAGGAAAAGATACCAACTGTAGTACTATTCCTCCGCAGCTCCAGCTGAGCCAGGCTGCCCTCGGCATTATAAGTGTACAGAACCTCGTCTCCAGTATCATTATAACGTGTTTTAATCAGCCTGTCAAATGAATCATAGCTATAGCTGATGGAATCACCGTTGCCGCAGGTCATGCCGGTAAGGTTTCCGTTGTTTGCTGCATAGGTATAGCTGGCGAGCGTCCTCGTTCCGCTATAAGTTGAGCCGTTTGTTGAAGCAGATACCGTAACAGCGCTTGTATTCCCCCATACATCCTTTGCTAAACCATAGCTCTGCCATTGCCCGATGCCGTTGCGGTAGCTCTTGCGTGTAAGAGACGAAAGCCCGCCGTTTTTATAGGCATAAGACATAGAGAGAGCACCGTCGATATACATTTGCGTTTGTCTTCCGTTAGAAGCATTATACACCCGATTTGTTGAAATTGTTTTGCCTGTCTCCGGATTGTATGTGGAGGTGCCGGTAAGCTGCTCCGTGCTTGCATTATAGGTATAGCTTGTCTGCGACCCATTGGTATCCGTAACTGAAGCTGTATGGTTGCGGTCAGGTGTCATGGTACTTTGGAGCAGTGTATAGTCTGTGTCCGATCCTTTCATTTGGCTTCCTGTTGTGTTACCTGATGTGTCATAGGTGTACGTGGTAGTAAGGCCGCCCCCTTCTTCTTTTGCAATATCGTGTTTCCCGTTGTAGGTATAGCTGTATTTCACGCCCGTTATCGCAGTATAAGAGGTTAGATCCACTCCGTTTGAGGCGTATTCGCCTTTTTCCGTTGCGATATCACTCTGCGTTACGGAGGAGACATTCCCTTTTGCGTTGTAAGCGTAAGTCTGCACCGGCTCCTGCCGCAGGGAAATGTTATCAAACCAAGCCGTACCAGAGTTGTAGTCGTAGGCGCAGTAAATATGAATGTTTTTCACCGTTTTGCCGCTTCGCTTTGGCACGATTGTGCTTGAGGGCTGGGCGCTTTTTTAACGAGAAAAATACTCTAAACGGGGGTGCAAATGAGCCGTGGGGGGTGCAGTTTCCTCTAAGAGGGGTGCATCTTCTATCAAAATTACGGTTCTTTGCCAAAAATCGGTGAGTTTCTGTCGAAACTTACCGATTTTTAATTTTTACAGGTCAAAATTACCGGCTGCGCCGGTGGTTTTGGCCTGCTGTTTCTTCCTGCCGCAGGTCCTTGAACAGGACGCGCATATATAATTGCCGCTGAAATAACTTACCGTGATGTTCGAGGATGAGAGCGTGTCCATGCTGAAGCTGCCTTTTGCGGCAACGGAGGATCGGATCGTCCGGATACAGGCCGAGGCCATATCGGATATTGAATAGGACTCCCAGGATTGTCGCTTCTGCATTCCGTGCAGTTTTCCCGCATTCGGAATGCGACGTATGCTTTGTAATGATATTTATCGCGCATCTGTCTAAAAATTTTTTGAAATTTTTTGAAAAAACATGTCAGGAATGCGTTTCTGAAGACATATATAGGGTGAAGGGCATCCGAGTGTGGGTAGTCGCGCAGGCCACGAGGCAGGGCCGCGCGGATATCGGAACCGCCCTCCTTTTCCCCGCTGTCCTTCCCGTGGTTTTTGACACCCGGGGCAGGCAAGGCGGCGGGGTCTCCCCTGCGCGGCCGGTCTCTTTCCCCCGGCTGCGCAGGGGGTCTTCTCTCAGCTTGCCAAAAAAGTCCTTCGGGATCTCGCTGCATTCAGAATCGCAAATAGAGTTTTGAAGCATTTTGTTTTGCAATTCTGCCGCCGCGGATCATTAACGTGAAAAGGCACTCTCAAAAAATATTTTTCGATTAATTTCAAAGATATCTTTTCTTTTCTATGCGATTATGATATACTAATTTTAATATGTATTTTGTTTTTTTGCAACTCGTAACATTATATTAGCCACAAGAGGGGCGTGCAGCATATGGAGCATCGGCATATCCCTGCCGCAAAGGACGGCAGCATTCCCGACGCGAAAACGCGTTTTCGCGTCGGGCAGGACATCTTTCTGGAGGACGTATGGTACGGCCGCTGCGCGATCTGCGGCGAGCTGATCCGCCCGCCGAAGCTGTGGTACTGGTACCGGAACGGCCTTTTTCTGCTTCCCGCTGCAGCGTATTTTCCGATCCTTATCTGGCTCCTCAACCTGGCTGTCAGGACTGACGGTCCGGCATATCTGGCTTTCGTTCTGCTTCTGCTCACCTGCTTGTCACTCTTCGCGATCAGCGAGCTGATCGAGCGTGCCATTCTGACCTTCGGGCGGTGGCAGGAGTTTCCCACGGGTCTGAAAGCCAAACAGCTGCAGTTTCGCAGCGACCGAAAAAGCCAAAAGCGGATTTTCATTTGGTTTGGCATTTCTTTGACTTTCTATTTTGCCTATTTTGCGCTGATCTGCTTTTTCCGTCGCTGACAACGCCGTATGTCCCACCCTCCCCGCAGCTGTAACTTCCAACAGAAAGAAAGGAGCACACCCTGCGATGAAGCTTGATTCTCCCGAAGCCCCGATTGCGCTCAGCCCGGTGTGGTTCGTATGAGCACCGGAGGATGTAAAGAATGACAGAGATCGATGTGATCATGGGGATGCTGGACTGGAACAACAGCGCCGAGGAGCAGGCCGCCGGACTTGCGCAGGCGGCGCAGGTGGAAAACTTTCAAGTCTTTTTGCAGCCCTGCACGGAGCACTACAACAAAAACGTGTGGGACAATTGCGCAAAAGCTCTGGCAATGCGGTCGGATGCGGAATTAGACGCCTGTTTGGAAAACCTGTTGGCATGGCTGCGCGACATGAATTGGCCGGGCGCTTTTCTCATCCTCGAAAGGCTGCAGGCTTTTCAGAACTCGGCGGCGCTCCATCGGGCGATCGTGGGAAGCCTTCTGTGCGCGCAGGCGCTTGGGGACGAGGTATGGGAGGAGAATCTCAGAAAACTGCAAAATTGTGAAAACACGATATCTACATAAGATGAGAGGAGGCCCCACATGCGCGAAGTTGATCTGGAACTGGATTATTGTCCCAAATGCGAACCGGAGGAAACGCAGGACCCATTTCCCACACAGAGTTTCAAGTTCTTTTACATGTTTTCAGTGGCCGTGAAATGCGTAAACTGCGGAACATACTATGTTCCGTCGCCCCGGTTGGGCGTGATCGTAACGATCATCTATTTTCTGGGTGTTTGGATCAATGAATATCTTGCAGGAATTACGGCCTATCCCTTTTCCAGCATAATGTCATTGGTTGTGCTGCTTGCGATGTATGGACTCAGTGGAGTTCTCCTTCGCCGCTTCGGAACATGGCGTCCGATTTCCGGAAACAAGCCGCTGGAACAGCAGGAATATCTGCTGCCCACGATCATCTGGTCCATGCTCACGGCGCTGGGGCTGTCTCTTCTGATGTTTGCCGTGACGGCCCTGATGCGATAAAGGAGGGATTCTTATGGAATTAAGCAGCTGCCCGCAATGCTCCGCCAAGCGGAATATCCCGCTCTCATTCAGCTTTTTTCTGACAAGCCGGTTCCATCTGGCTCTTTCCTGCAGCCACTGCGGCGCGAGATATGTGCCCACGATGCTGCAGCGCATCGTGCAGCTGGTTTTGGTACTGGTACTCGGGACCATGTTTGGGCTGCTCTATGTTCCCGCTCTGAAGCTTGCAAGTACTCTTTCCAAGATCGGCCTCTTCGGTCTGCAGCCCTTCCGGCTGTTCGCACTCCTGCTTCTGTTCGGGCTGGCGCACTGGCTTCCGCTTCGTGTGCTGCCGTGGAAGCTGCAAGCAGACAACGAAGAGTTCCACCGTGGACGATCGGTCTCCTTTTTTATCATTTCTTTTGTGAGCCTCATATTGGCGATCCCGCTGGTCGCTTACCTGTTCGACCGGGAAGCCCTGCGCGCATTTTTCCCCTGATAGCAGCTCCTACGCCAGCGAAGCATTGCTCGCCGCTCTATTGAAAAGGGAGGAATCAACATGCACCAATATGCCCATTATCCCGTTGACGGCAATACGTTCCGGGAGAGATTGCGGAACGTGAGCTTTACGCGAAGAAGATGGCAGGACTGTCCTGCCATGCCCTGCCCCGGCTGCGGATGCAGGATCATCCCGTCTATTCCGGCAACGATCCTGCAGGACGTCTGCCTGATGCTCGGTTTTTTCCTTTTTCCGCTGAGCTTTCTGCTCCTCCGGATACGCGCACACGTTTCCCCAGTTTGGGGCGTGCTCTGCGCTTTACTGTGGTGGCTCATCCAGTTTACGCTGCCGACGCTTTTTGCGATCTCCATCCCATGGAAGCTGCAGGGAGAATCACAGAGCGCCGATCGATTTCATAAAATAGTATCCCATCCGATCATGGCCATCGGCCGCTCCCTGCTGGAAGCCGCCCCCGCCCTGTTTCTGCTGTATTATTGGGGGCTATAAAAGCAGGCATCGGCACTTGACGCGCAAAGATCGCTGCCCGTTCTTCTCTCTCCCAGCAGAAAAACGAGCCACCATTCCTGTTCCCAAAATCGTTTTACATCCTGTTACAGAACTCTGTCGAAAATTTTTTCAAATTTTTTTGAAAAAACCTGTCAGGAATGCGTTTCTGAAGACATATATAGGATGAAGGGGTCCCGCTCCCCTGCCCGCAGGCGAAGAGGCATCGCCCGCCGTGCAGGACCTGCCAAAAGCCGGGCCCCGGCCGTTCTCCCGCAGCCATTCCGGCGCGGGCCGGCATGAAAATTTCCCTGCGCTGCCGGTCTCTTTCCCACCGGCAGCGCAGGGGCCTTCGTTTTTCGAAATTCATGTTGATTTTTCAGTTCAGAGCGTGTATACTAGGCCTAGGGAATGAAAATTCCCGTAGACAGCAACAGGTTTGTCTGTCGCAGCGTTGAAGCAAGTGATGGGGTCAGCATGCCGTACACTTGTGGAGCTTTGACCGAGGGTTAGGCGGTTTCCACAGGCTGACGTAGGGTTTTTCCCGAATGAAAACGCCTCTTGCGGAGCTCTGTTAATGCAGGGTTCCGCTTTTTTATAAAAAAGCAGGTCGGAATGTGTCTTTTACGGGAAGCTGCCCATGCATGGCAGCAATTGACAGGAACAGAATACCGGATCACCGTTGGAAGGCGAGGAAAGAAATCTTCTTTTGCCTTGAGCTTCTCCTTTGCTGATTTCCCACATGTTGCCGGGATGCAGTATGCGCAGGATGTAGACTTCGGTCTGCGCCCGTCCGAATACTACGGCGAAAGGCTGATCCCTTCCATTTTGAGTGGAAAGCTTGAAGCGGCAAACATGGAGCGAAGCCGGAATTGGCTGCGGATCAAAGGCCGACTCAATGCGATCATTCATCTTCAGGAAACGCTTGACACCGAGTTCCTGATTGCACGTTTTCGTCCGAACCTGGTACGCATTCACTGCAAAATTGACGCAGAATACATCATTAAAAATTTGCACTCCGGCGAGGTTTTCTTCGTGTTTATCGACAAGGGTACCGGGCAGCGATATTATTGCAAGTCCGCATTTGAAAGAACCACGATAGATTATCTGGAAAACCAGGCTGTTCTGACTGTGCTGAAAAAAGAAAAAGTCATGAACGGCATTCCGACATTATTGTATCTGCATCCGAATTATATGGAAGACGCAGAAGCGTAAAACCGAGGCATCCGTCTGGTATCTCGGTTTCGTTTTCGCATATCCTGAAGCGACGTATCACCTGTAAATATTTCTTTCTCGCATCTGTCGAAAAATTTTTTTGAAAAACCCTGTCAGGAACGCGTTTCTGAAGACATATATAGGATGAAGGGGTCCCGCTCCCCTGCCCGCAGGCGAAGAGGCATCGCCCGCCGTGCAGGACCTGCCAAAAGCCGGGCCCCGGCCGTTCTCCCGCAGCCATTCCGGCGCGGGCCGGCATGAAAATTTCCCTGCGCTGCCGGTCTCTTTCCCACCGGCAGCGCAGGGGCTGTTTTTATTCTGGCTTCCGGATCAAGTATCCCCCCGGCAGCTTTCCGCTTAGGTCTGCGCTGCACCGTCGACGGACAGGATCTCACCCGTTACATAGCTTGCCAGATCGCTGGCGAGAAACAGATAGGCGTTGGCGACCTCCTGCGGCTCGCCGATGCGGCCGAGCGGGATGGGCGCGCTGATGCGGTCGACCAACTCCTGCGGCAGGGCCGCGACCATATCCGTCCGCGTGACGCCGGGCGCGACTGCATTGACGCGGATGCCTGCGCGGCCAAGCTCCCGGGCGAGGCTGCGTGTCAGGCCGTTGACGGCAAATTTGCTGGTGGGATAGCCGACGCCGCTCGGCTGACCATAGAGGCTGACCATGGAGCTGGTATTGATGATGCAGCCCTTCCCTGCCGCGCGCATGATCGGTTCGACGGCCTTGCAGCCGTGGAACACCGCCGTGACATTCAGGTCCATAATGCTCCGGAACGCCTCGGGCGAATAGTCCGCCAGCGGCTCCCGCGCGGAGATGCCGGCATTGTTCACCAGAATATCCACCCCGCCGAAGGTCTGCGCGACCTCCTGCACGGCCCGCTCCACGGCGGCATAGTCCGTCAGATCGGGCCAGAGGCCCATCACCGGCCAGTCCGGCTGCTCCTCCCGCAGCTGCGCCAGCGCTCTCTGCACGGAGGCCTCCCGGCTGCCGAACAGCGCCACCTTTGCCCCATTGTGCAGGAACGTCCGGACAACGGCAAGCCCGATGCCGCGCGTTCCGCCGGTCACGATCGCAATTTTTCCGTTTAACATATTCTGTACTCCTTTCCATCGATCCGTTTTATTCGGTATAATTTTATCGATTCAATAATATCAAATATTTCCGCAAAAATCAATCTTTTTTTCATCAGGATCATAGACGGTGTGCATGATCGGGCTCCGGCTTGACAGTTTTCTCTGCATTCGGTACAATATGAAGGAATGATTACCTGCGGAAGGAAGCGACTGTCCTGAAACCCGGAACCGACTATCTGATCACCGAAAGGCCCGCGCGGGCGCTTTTGAAATTCTCCCTGCCGATGATCGTTGGAAACCTCTTCCAGCAGGCCTATACCATCGTGGACTCCGCAATCGTCGGCCACTACAACGGCGAAGCGGCGCTGGCCGCCGTCGGCGCGTCCTCCGCGCTCACAACGATCTTCATCTGCGTGGCCATCGGCGGCGGCATCGGTGCCTCCGTCATCATCAGCCAGCATTTCGGCGCGAAGCGCTTTGCCCGCATGAAGTCCGCCGTCTACACCGCCCTGCTGACGTTTCTGGCCGTCAGCCTCCTGCTGGCGGGCGTCGGGCTGCTGTGCAGCGAGCAGATCATGACCGCCCTGAAGACACCGCCCGACGCGCTGGAGATCGCAGTCACCTATCTGAACATCTATTTCTATGGTCTGCCTTTTCTCTTTCTCTATAATATCCTGTCCTCCCTGTTCAATGCGCTCGGAAAATCGCGCATCCCGCTGTATTTCCTGATTTTTTCCTCGCTGCTGAATGTCGTGCTGGACTGGTATTTCGTCGCCGTGCTGCACCGGGGCGTGCCCGGCGCAGCCTATGCCACGTTTCTGGCGCAGGGCCTGTCCGCCGTGCTGTCGTTCGGCGTATTCCTGCTGGAGCTGCGGCGCATCCCGGAGCGCTCGAACGGTCTGTTCCGCTTCGGAGAGCTGCGCGCCATGACGCGCGTGGCTCTGCCGTCCATCCTGCAGCAGTCCACGGTTTCCATCGGCATGATGCTCGTGCAGTCCGTGGTCAACGGCTTCGGCACGCAGATCCTCGCGGGCTTTTCCGCTGCGGCGCGCATCGAATCGCTGTGCATCGTGCCCATGGCCGCCATCAGCAATGCCCTGTCCTCCTACACGGCGCAGAACATCGGCGCGGAGAAGCCGGAGCGCGTGCCGCAGGGCTACCGCGCGGCCAATCGGATGATCGTGCTGATCTCCGTGCTGCTGTGCGTCCTTCTGGAGCTGTTCCGCACGCCGATCATCGCCATGTTCCTCGATGCCGCCCCCTCGCCCGAGACCGTGGCGACCGGCGAGCACTATCTGCAGTTCATCGGCTTTTTCTTCTGCTTCATCGGCTTCAAAATGGCTGTAGACGGCATCCTGCGCGGCGCGGGCGACGTGAAAATGTTCACGATCGCAAACCTCGTCAACCTGGCCATCCGCGTGCTGCTGTCGTGGCTCTGCGCGCCGCTCTGGGGCGTCGAGATCGTCTGGTACGCCGTGCCGGTCGGCTGGCTGGCAAACTTTGTCATCTCCTTCGCACATTACCGCACCGGAAAGTGGAAGGAAAAACGGATCGCATAAAGAAATCCGCGCCATCCTGCAGCAGGACAGCGCGGATTTTTATATACTTTCAAAGCAGCGTGCCGCTCGGCGCAACACCGATGGCATACTCGACTGCGATGGCGACCAGCACGACGAGCAGAGAGATGATAAAGCCGTGCAGCATGGGCTTCAGGCCCGCCCTGCGCATGTCGGAGAAGCTCGTGTTCAGGCCGATGGCAGCCAATGCCGTGACCATGAGAAACTTGCTGATATCCTTGAGCACGGAGGCGACGGAGGCCGGGATGTACCCGAGGCTGTTCACGCCGCACAGCGCGAGGAAGCCGAGGATGAACCACGGGAAGACGGACTTCATATTGACCCTGACGGCCGACGGGTCGCCCGCCGCTTCCTTCTTCTTTACATGCATGCCGATGAGAGCAAAGATCAGCACCGTCGGGATGATCGCCAGCGTGCGCGTCAGCTTCACCATCGTGGCGAAATCACCCGCCTGCTCGCTGAAGGCATAGCCCGCCGCCACAACGCTCGACGTGTCATTCACGGCCGTTCCGGCCCAGAGGCCGTAGGCCGCATCGGACAGGCCGAGCCAGCGGCCGAGGATCGGGAACAGCACGATCATCGCCATGTCGAACAGGAACGTCGCGGACATGCCGTAGGCAACGTCGACATCCGTCGCGTCAATGACGGGCGCGATGGCCGCAATGGCAGAGCCGCCGCAGATGCCCGTTCCGGCAGAGATGAGGTTACTCATCTTCCAGTTCAGGCCGAGCGCCTTGCCGATGAAATAGCCGACGCCGAAGCAGGTGGCCAGCGTGAAAAGCATGACCGTCAGCGAAAAGCGGCCGACCTTCAGCACCGTCATGATGTTCAGGCTCGCGCCGAGCAGGATGATGGCGAGCTTCAGTACCTTTTTGGACGTGAAGCGGATACCGGGCGACGTGACCGCGTTTGGCTTGAAGAAGCGGTTGATGACCATGCCGATGAACAGCGCAATGACGGACGCGCCGATCAAATGCAGGCCAGCCAGCCCCTCGAGATACTCCAGTCCCTTGGCCGCGGCCGCAATGACGAGCGCCATTGCCAGACCGGGCACCATTTTCCAGATCGTTTTCATAAGAACCCTCCGTTTTTTCTGTAGCGATTGCATTATAGCACGCCCGTGTGATAAAATAAAATTATTCTTTAGAATAAAACGATTCCATGTCGTTATCAAGGAGGGCATTCATGGACCGGAGGCTCGAGACATTTCTGGCTGTCTGCCAGACGATGAATTATCGCCGCGCGGCTGAGGCGCTGCACCTGACGCAGCCCGCCGTGACGAAGCAGATCCAGTCGCTGGAGGCATCCTACGGCGTCCGCCTGTTTTCCTATGACGGGCGGAAGCTGAGGAAGACCGCCCCCGGCAGCGCGCTGGAGGTCTTCGCCATCTCGCAGCGCTATCAGGAGCAGGAGCTGGAGCGTGCGCTGCACGCCGCTCCGCGCAAAACTCTCCGCGTCGGCGCGACGAAGACCATCGGCGACTATATCCTTCCGCCCGCCATCTGCAGCTTTGTCCGCACGCCGGAGCACGAGCTGCAGTTCACCGTGGACAACACGACGCGCCTGCTCGGGCAGCTCGAGGCGGGGCAGCTGGATTTTGTGGTCGTGGAGGGCATTTTCGACAAGCGCCGCTATGACAGCTTCCTGCTGCGGGAGGAGCCGTATATCGGCATCTGCGCGGCCGGACACCGCTTTGCCGGGCGGCGCGTCACGCCGGAGGAGCTGCTGAGCGAAACGCTTCTGCTGCGGGAGCCCGGCTCCGGCACGCGCAGCATCCTCGAGCGCGAGCTGATGCAGGTGAGCTACAGCACGGCGGCATTTTCCCGGACGATCTGCATCAGCAGCTTTCCCGTCATCCGCGCGCTGACGGCGGCGAACTGCGGCATCAGCTTTCTCTATGAGGCCGTGGTGCGCGGCAGCCCGGAGATCGGCAGCTTCACCTGTCCCCCGCTCACCGGACGGCACGAGCTGAATGTCGTTTTCCTGCAGCATACCGGCGCAGGCAGCCTCGCCCGCGAATTCGTCGCGCCAGTCATGGAGCAGTTCCCCTGACCGGCCGACAGAAATACCGGCGATGAGCGAACGATCGGTACAGACCGGCAGCATTGCGCCGGTCGGGGCATCGGCCCCTACGCATTAAATGATACTGCCTGCACACGGGCGCTCGAAGAGCGCCCCTACGGCGTCTAACGATACTGCCTGCACCGGCGGGCTGGGGGCAGTCCGCCCTACGGATTCTGTCGATCGTGCCTGCGTGGTAAAGGATCAGCCCCTGCGGGGCGGTTGGCCTTGCAGGGGCTGATTGATCAGTTGTTTGTGAGGAAGTCTACGAGGCGGCAGAGCATGGTTGCGATTTCGGCGCGGGTGGCGTTGCTGCGGGGCTCAAGGGTGGTCGGGGAGGTACCGTTGATGATACCGGCACCGACGGCCCACTGGATCGGCTCGCGCGCGTAATCGGAAATTCGGTTGCGGTCGCTAAAGCCCGAAAGGTCGCCGCTCGCAATGCAGGTATAGCCGCAGAGCACAGCGTAGCGGTACAGGAAGGCCGCCAGCTGCTCACGGGTCACGGGGTCATTCGGGGAGAATTCCGTCTCGCTCGTGCCGTTGCAGACGCCAACTGCCTTGGCCCAGTTGACGGCGTCGTAGTACCACTGGCCCTCTACGACATCGTCGAAGGCCTTCTGCGCATAGACTCTCGGGCGGTCGCTCATGTTGTAGAGCACCTGCACGACCATTGCGCGGCTCGTGGTGGCCAGCGGCTCGAAGGTGGTTTCGCTCGTGCCGTTCATCAGGCCGAGCCAGTAGACATCATGGACATATGGGAAGTACCATTCGTTTTCCGGAACGTCGACGAAGGGCGTCTTTGCCATGTCGAGGAATTCCAGCCCGTTCTCCTTTGCGTACTGCTCGGCATAAGTACCGGTCGTGCCGTAGACGGTGGTAACGCCGGATCGAACAGGAAGATTTGCAGGAAGCCGCTCAAGGCATGCGGGCGTGTAAAGGTCGTTGATGATTTGGCCCCACTCCTCGGTGAACGCGCCATCCTCCACCACGCGGACATAGTCGCCGAGAACGAGTGAGGTGTTGTAATTTTTGCAGGTGCCTTCCACCTTGGTGATCGGCATTCCGTTGACCGCAGAGTCCATCACGAAAAGATTGCCATTGAAGGACGGATCGCGCAGGCTGACAAGGTAGATCGCCGTCAGCTCGTTGCCGTCCACGCGGAACACGCCGCTGTTGGCCGGCACATACTGGCTATCCGGATGGGCGTCCATCGGAATCAGGTCGCTGGCAAAGGCTCTGTGCTTTTCATAGCCGACACAGGTGTGACTGGCAAACAGCTTGGAGCCATAGGCGCTGCACTCCGGCGAAAGAGAGAAGTTTTGGGGCAGATAGTAGTAGTCGAGGGCATGGGCCCCCACGAAATTTTTCTCGATGTTGACCTCATTGTTGGGCAAGCTGACGAATACCAGATCGAATCCGGCAATGGAAATATCGTCGATAAAGGTCATGGTGTCCGGCAGGATAACGCCGACAACGCCTTCAAGATCGGCCAGGCCAAAGGTGTCGAGCCTCGTAACAGGGTATCCGTTCACATACTGCGGGATCTCCAGCACTTGCGGCAGGCTTCCCCTCACCGTGCTGTGGATTTCTGCATAGCCTTCCTCCGGATAGACCCAGTAGACAACGCCGTCGATCACGACCTCGTGATGCGTCGCTGCAAAAACCGTCGGGACGGCGGACAGCAGAAGGGCAAAGGCAAGAATCAGGCTGAACAAACGTTTTTTCATTGTGTCTGCTCCTCTCATTTTTGTGATGTCTCCATTATACCTGTTTATTCTAAGCTCGTCAATGCAAAATGCCCCCGTTGGAAATATTTGTCGTTTTAGAGAAAACTGCCAGCATGGATTATCCGCAGGGCAGGCATTCCTAAGTCCGCTGGTGCAGGCGGGGGCGGTTCGGTGAATAGCGAATAATGTAACGGTGCAAGCATGCTCCGACCCTACAACACAAAACACCGCCCGGTGGGAGCTTTGCTCCCGCCGGGCGGTCGTGCGAAAGGGGGTCGTCTGTTTGACTCAGCCAATGGCCTCGGTGCGGTAGATGAACTTCACGCTGCCGTCCATTGCGGCGTCCAGGCCGGAATAGGTCTGGTAGTCGCCGGAGATACCGGCCAGCGCGCGGGCGCGCTCCAGCAGCGGCTCCACATCGCCGTCCATGGCGTCGACGAGCTTCTGGAAGCCCTCCTCATTGAGCTGCTTCAGACCGTCGGACAGCTGCATCGCGCCGTCGCGCAGAGCCGTCACGCCGTCGATGAGGGCGGATGCGCCGCTGCTCAGCGTCGCCGTGCCGTCTGCCAGCCGGCTTGCACCGGCATAGAGGCTGGAAGCACCGTTCTGCAGACTGGCTGCGCCGTTCTGCAGCTTCGCAGCGCCTGCGGCCGCACTGTCCACGCCGCCGGTGTAGGCCTGCAGGCCGACATAGAACTGATAATAGCCGTCAAGCTGAGATTTCAGGGCGCTGATGCTGGCTGCGCCGGAGCTTGCCTGCTCCAGAGCAGCCGTGATCTGATCCTGCACCTCGGGAGAATTCATGTTCTGGTCGATGAGCGTCTGGATCTGCGCCGCAGTCTGCTGGTCGATGAGGGCCGCGATATCGGTGCTTGCCATCTGCGCGGCGACCTGCTGGGAGATGAGCGCCTGCACATCGTCGGAGGCCATCTGGGCGTTGATTGCAGCCTCGATCTGTGCCTGCTGCTCCTCCGAGATCGTGCCGTCGGCAATACCGGCCGCATACGTCTCCGGGGTCAGGCCCATGGCCGCAAGGACCTGCGCCGTGACCTGCTCACGGACCGCAGCCGTGACCTGCTCGGTCACATTCTGCTGCACGGCGGCAGTAACAGCCGCGCGGATGGTCGCTTCCTGTGCATTGACGGCAGCCGTTACCTTGGCAAGAGCCGTCTGATAAGCCTGCTCATAAACGGCAGTCTGATCGAGAGAAGCCAGCGCGCCGTTGAGCACCTCGGCATAGTTGCCGATCGTCAGCTGCGGGATGCTGAGGCCCGCTGCGTTGATCTGCGTCGTGGCAGCGGCCAGCAGAGACTGGAACACCTGCTGCGCGCCCGCATTCAGGGCTGCGCTCTGGCCGGACAGGGTAGAAAGGCCGCCGTTCAGGGTCTGCATACCGTTTGCCAGCTCGGCAGCGCCTGCGTTCAGGCTGCCCGCGCCGGTCTTCAGGGCGGCAGCGCCGTTGTTCAGCGTGCCGACGCCGTCCACGAGCGTCTGGGACTTCTCAAGCAGGGTCTCAAGGCCCTCATACAGCTCGGAAGAGCCGTCGAGGAGCTGCTGCATGGCGTCGGTCAGCTTGGCGAAGGATGCCTTCAGGTCGTCGACCGTCTCAAAGTCGCTGTCCTGCAGCGCGCTGAAGACGGAGTTCGTTGCGAGCGTCAGGGTCGTGTCGAGTGCGAAGTCCGTCACGTCGGCGCTGACCTCGACATAGTCCGGCAGCTCCAGCGTATCGCGCTCGATGTTCAGGTCGTCCTGCAGGCCCGGGAAGGCGATGCCGACGACAACGGTGTGCGAGCCGTCATTCACGACGCGGCCGTTCGTGACCTCGATGTTCGTGAAGCGCTCGTTGTCCAGCAGCATACCGGTCAGCGCGGCAAACGGGACATAGAGCGTCTCCTCCTTGCCGTCCACGGTCGCGGTCGTCGTGCAGTGGTTCTCATAGTCGAAGCGGATGGTCACCTTGCCGCTCTTGCCCGCCAGCTCGGCCGGGGCAATGTCCTTGCCGTCGAGCCGGTAGCTGATGTTCATGGTCACGGGCAGCTCCGTTTCGCTCTTGCCCTGATAGTAGATGTCATTGCCCTGCGCATCCCACGTCAGGCTCGTGCCGTTCGCGGTCCACGTCTCGTCGCCCTTGACGTTCTCGATGTCCGTCAGGTCCGAGACGTCCTGCAGGCTTGTTTCCTTGTTCGGGTTTTTGAGCCAGTCGCTGACGATCACGCTCTGCTGCTTGCCGTCGGCTCCGGCGATGACATAAACGGTCTCTTCCTTCGAGGCGCGCTCCTCCGCCGCAGCGGAGGCCGCCTTCGTATCCTGCGGGGCGTGCAGCGCCCCATTCTCCGCATGGACCGACGCGCCGGTGATCGTGCAGATCAGCGCAGCGCACAGGCAGCCGGAGAGAATTTTATATCCGGTCTTTGTCATGATCTTCGTTCCTCCTGTCTTCGATTCTCAGCGGGCAGAAGCATCCTGCTTCTCCGCGTGTTTTCTGGAATGATTGCAATGGCGCATGCCAAGCGTCGTGGCGCACACGAGCCGGTCGCACAGAAGCAGCAGTGCCGGCAGGATGAGGATGACGCAGAGCATACTGACGATGGCGCCGCGCGCCATGAGCATGCACATCGAGCTGATGATGTCGATGTCGGAATAGATGGCCACGCCGAACGTTGCGGCGAACAGGCCCATGCCGCTGACGATGATCGAGGGGATCGACGTCGAAAGCGCGGTGATAACGGCAGGCCGCTTCTCCTTGCCCGCAAGGCGCTCGGCCTTATAGCGGGTCGTCATCAGGATGGCGTAGTCCACTGTCGCGCCAAGCTGGATCGTGCTGATGCAGATCGGGGCGATGAACGGCAGCGACTGGCCGAGGAAATGCGGCAGGCCGAGGTTGATGAAAATGGCCAGCTCAATGACGGCGATGAGCAGGAACGGCAGCGAGATGCTGCGCTCCACGAGCAGGATGATGAGGAAGATCGCAAGGATCGACACCGCGTTGACGACCTTGAAGTCGTGGTCGGTCGTTTCGATCATGTCCTTCATGCACGGGGCCTCGCCGATGAGCATACCGGTCGGATCATATTTCTTCAGAATGGCATTGAGCGAATCGATCTGGGCATTCACTTCGTCGCTTGCGACCTTGTACTCGGAGTTGATGAGCAGCAGCTCCCATTTGTCGCTCTTGAGAATAGAGCGGACGGAATCCGGCAGGATCTCCTCCGGCACGCCGGCGCCGACGACGGATTCGAGACCGAGGACGTATTTCACGCCGTCCACCTGCTCCATATCGGAGATCATGCTGCGCACCTGCTTCGACGGCAGGGACGCGTCCACGAGCAGCATGTGCGTTGAGGCAATATCGAACTCCTCGGAGAGCTTGCTGTTTGCGATAACATACTCCATGTCCTCCGGCAGGCACTGGCCCATGTCGTAGTACACTTCGTCGTTCGTCTTGTCATAGGCGAAGTAGAACACCGGAGCCAGCACCACGAACAGCGCCAGGAACACCGGGAACACCTTCGTCACGCCCTTGGCCAAGCCATCCATCTTCGGAAGGATGGATCGATGGCGCGTCTTCTGCAGGGGCTTGTCGAGCAGCAGGATGAGCGACGGCAGGACCGTCACGCAGGACAGCACACCGAGCAGGACGCCCTTCGCCATCACGATGCCGAGGTCGCGTCCCAGCGTGAACGACATGAAGCACAGGGCCAGGAAGCCCGCGATCGTCGTGATGGAGCTGCCGACGACGGACGTCAGCGTGGCGCTGATGGCGTGAGCCATGGCCTCGCATTTATCGGGGTAGATCGCGCGCTGCTCATTGTAGCTGTGCCACAGGAAGATGGAATAGTCCATCGTCACGGCCAGCTGCAGCACGGCGGACAGTGCCTTGGTGATGTAGGAAATCTCGCCCATGAACCAGTTGCTGCCGAGGTTCAGCAGGATGGCGGCGCCGATGCTGGCGAGGAACACGAACGGGATAAGCCAGCTGTCAAGGAAGAGCATCATGGCCACGCACGCCAGCACAACGGCAATGGCAACGTAGATCGGCTCCTCCTGCTCGCACAGGTCCTTCAGGTCCGTCACGAGGGCGGACATGCCGGAGACGAAGCACTGCTTGCCCGCAATGGAGCGAATCTCACGGATGGCGTCCATCGTCTCGTCCGCAGAGGTCGCGGTGTCGAAGAACACGGCCATCATCGTCGCGTCGCCGGTGTTGAAGGCGTCATAGAGCTTGTCGGGCAGAAGCTGCATCGGAATGGACGTGTCCATCAGGGAGTTGTACCACAGGACCGTCTCCACATGCTCGACGGATTCGAGCTTTTCCTGCAGGGCGGCAACGTCCTTTTCCGGCATATTCTCCACGACGATGAAGGAGAATGCGCCCTTGCCGAAGTCCTCCAGCAGTGCGTTCTGCCCGATGACGGTGTCCATGTCGTCCGGCAGATAATTGAGCATGTCGTAGTTGATCCGGGTCCCCAGCATGCCGAACACAGCCGGGATCATCAGGATCACCGTGAAGATCAGGATCGCGACGCGGCCGCGCACGACCGCTTTGGAAAATCGCATGGTTTAACCTCTTTTCTCATAAAATTCCGCATCCAGAACATCAGGCTGCTGGTGCCGGATGATCTTGATCATGCTGCACGCGACGCAGAGGTTCAGGATGCCCTCTGCCAGCATCGCGATGCCGAGCAGGACCAGCAGCGCCCGCGCGCCGTCCATCGGGCGGAACACGAGCAGCAGCCCGGCCAGACACGCCATGATCGCAAGCGTCAGGATCAGCCACCACGGCCGCAGGCCGAAGCGCTTCGAATCCGATGCCGCCTGGATCTTGAACAGGCCGTCTGCCAGAATGCAGATGCCGAGCACCAGACAGAAGAAGCTCACAAGCTGCACGGGACGCACAAGCACGATCAGCCCGAGCACGATCAGCAGGATCCCATAGGCCAGATCGAACTGAAACGCCAGCCGGTACAGATCGCGGGAAAAATACCCCATCAGCTTCACCGCGCCGAATCCGATCATCATGCAGCCCACCAGAATGCCGAGCAGCTTCATGGAAAAGTCGGGCACCGCAATGAGCAGCACACCGAACACGCAGTACAGCGCAGAAAGGACGATGTAGCTCGTCTTCGCCGCGCGCATGAATTTCACGGAACGCATGAAAGCACCTCCTTCGATTTTTGGGCAGCCCCGCCGGGCCTACCCCTTGGAACAGTCCAGAGTATACCCCATCGCCCACCCCCGCGCCATAGACAATGCCGCTCCCCTGCCGGATTTTCAGACACAGAGGCGGTTTTGCCTAATGGAAGGGCTAAAAAACGACACCGCCCCCCGAATTGTCATTGCGAGGCCCCGAAGGGGCCGTGCAATCTCTGGAAGGCACTGCCGTTTCGTACCGGTCGCCGTTAAAATGGCAGAAACCAAAAGTCAGCCTGTAGCGGCGGTCACTGCGCAGCCGTTGGCGGCTTTGCCGCCTTACGGATGCGGCGTGCCCTTTACGGGCGGTGAGCGCCATGCAGGCTGAAGGTTTGGTGGCACAATCGCCGACCGCACATGCCGTTGTAGGGGAGCGGCATGCCGCTCCCGGCGCGGTACTCACGACTGGTACAGGCTGGCGTTAAAAAGGCTTCAGCCCCCAGGTTTGTCATTGCGAGGAGGCCGCAGGCCGACGTGGCAATCTCGGGAAGGCAGTTACGTTTTCGCCGGAAGTGCCCAATTATCCGGCCAAGTACTGCGAGATTCCCACGTCGCTTCGCTCCTCGGAATGACAGGCTTGAATGTCTCGCGCCGCTGAATTAACACTTCAAAACCTGCAGTTGCCTACAGCGCTCAGGGAACGCCGCTGCAAACTGGCTTTGGGTTCCCATCATCTTAATGACAGCCGACACCAATCTCCGCTGCAATTCCCTATTGTGCACTTTTTATACACCATCCGCATTCTTTCCATTATGCAAAATTATACATGTTATTTAATTTTTGATTATTGTAGTGATTTGTATCGTTTCTTTTGTATCACATTTATTCCAACCCCCGTTCTTCTATACGCATTACAGTCACAGTATACATATATCTTCCGCAGTAATTTCTATGTTATCTGCATTATTTTTTGCTTCAAACGTCTTGTGGAAGTAACTTGCATATGGTATACTCAAGTCGCAGATATCCTGCATTTCTTTGGAATTGCTGACTTACTATTGGAAGGAGTGGATCAAATATCATGAAGCGTTCAACGATTCTCTGTTCTTTGCTGCCGGTTCTGCTTGTCCTGTCCCTGTGCGCCTGTTCCGCCTCCCCGTCCGGTGCCTCTGACGGCGCTGAAACTCCCAACAACATCTTCCACAAACTCACTCTCCCCGCCGTAACGGAAGGTCAAGTCTCCGTTCTGGATGCCCGCGGCAGCCGGATCCTCTATGTGCGGGAGGAGAAGCTGCTCTCGAAGGACGGCGGCTACGCCTACTACGAGACAAAACAAGTCGGCATTTACGATGTCGATGCCCAGAAATCACTTGCCGTCTGGGAACCGGAGACGCCCGGCAACTACTTCGGCGGAGCCCTGCTGGATGGAGATGCCGCCATTCTCGCCCTCCAGCTAGACTACACCAACGCCTACCCCGCACAGTTTGCGGCCATGTACTTCGGCGGCTCACAGCGCAGCCTCGTAGAATTCACCGGTGAACTGCAGTGGCTGCTCTCCTTCTCCGGCAAGGAGGCTCTGGCCAGCTATCGTACAGAGGAAGGCGCTTTCGGTGTTTACCGTCTCTCCGCTGACGGCTGCACGGATGCTCTGCTGCTGCAGGCCGATGCGAACACCGAGCCGATGGGCGGCGATCTTGCTGTCTGCGGTGACCGCTTCTGCTATGCCTATGCCAAAAATGGCCAAGTCACCCTGTGCACCGTCTCCGCCGACGGCACGCAGGACGCTCTCACCCTGCCGGAGTCTGCGAAGCTGGACTCGTTCTGGCTGACCGATGGCGGCCCGCTCGTCTGCCAATATGTCGAGCAGAACGGCAAGGCGCAGCGGCTGCTCACGCGCTATGCCTCTGGTGAGGCGCACGAGGTCACACGTCCGGCTGCGGACGGCGCGCTGTACCAGCTCCGCTTTGCAAACGACTGCGGCTTTGCCGTGAATGGCAGCTGGGGGCTTCAGCTCCTGCAGCTCTCCGAGGATGGCACGGTCAGCTGCCGCGGTGTAACGGAGTTGCCCGGTGAGCTAACCTCTGTGCAGGTCCGCATCCTGTCCAGCGGCGACGGCAGCTTCTGCCTGTTCTACCCCGAGGCACAGCGGCTGTTCCGCGCCGTACCAACTAGCTGATATCGATTCCCATGCCGCGGCCATTTGGGCCGCGGCAGTTTTAGCGCCGCGAGACTGCCGGATTTGTCATTGCGAGGGCGCTTTGCGCCCGTGGCAATCTCGGGAAGGCAGTCACGATTTTGCTGGGACTTTTTCCATTTACCGCACTGCATATTATTGAAAATTACGGGATATTTTCTGTAAAAATATTGACAGGAACATTATGGTGTGATATGTTGGACATATCGGAAGGGAATACTTGTCAAACGTTCAATTGGAACGGAAGGAGAAAATGCCCATGAAAAACCCGAGATATTGGAAATTACTGGCTTTCACGATTGCAGTCATCGCCATTTCCTCCCTCCTGTTCGGCTGCACAAAGCAGAACTTGGAACCGATGACAAATATTTGGATATCGGAATACTCCACTCTTAATCGGGTCTATAATGCGGAAGGCGAATATCTGCATACGGAGCATGGAAAGATAACGGCAGATTCCACAATGGAGATACTTCGCGAAGGCACATGGCCATATGCCGTTACGGCAACGATGGCAAAGTATCTGATCCCGGATACCGAGAAGCTTCGCTTTGAACTCACGGCGGAAAATACAGGAATGCGCGCGGATACGGACGAAATACATCTCTGGCTCGAGCTGAAAAATGGGGCCGACGATCCGTGGCTGGAGCTGACAGCGACCGGTTTTCGGCTGAGGGGCGAAGTAACTTCGTATACTACAGGGGGACAATTTAAGCAAGCAGTCTTTCCAAGCACCGACGAATTCTATTACAAACTGACCGGTGAGCAAGAGGGCGACCTGCAGGTATACTGGCAGGACAATACGCTCCGGATCGTCTCCAAAAGTCCCGGTGAAGTTACGCTGCATTTAAGAGACCTGAAGGATACCTACCAGTTCCCGGCAGGCGGCTGCGTGATCACGGACTTCGCCGACGGAAAGATCATCGTCCAATAATCAAAAATAGTTTCCGGCCCGGCGGCGTCCCCGCCGGGCCGGTGTCTGTAGCGGCACTCCCTGCGCGCCATGGGCAGTTACAAGTTTCCGGATACCCTCGCCGACCGCACCGGCTCCCAGATTTGTCATTGCGAGGAGGCCGCAGGCCGACGCGGCAATCTCGGGAAGGCAGTTACGTTTTCGCCGGAAGTGCCCAATTATCCGGCCAAGTACTGCGAGATTCCCACGTCGCTTCGCTCCTCGGAATGACAAACCTGAAGGTCCTGCGCCACTGAATCAATGGCGCAAATACTGCTGTTCTCCCAGGCGCTCAGGGAACACCGCTACATTTTTCTCTCGCGCGGCGGCATTCCCGCTGGGACTTTTTCCATTTACCGTACTGCATATTATTGAAAATTACGGGATATTTTCTGCAAAAATATTGACAAAGAAGTTAAGGGGTGATATGCTGGACTTACCGGAAGGGACTACTTGTCAAACGTTCAATTGGAACGGAAGGAGAAAATGCCCATGAAAAACCCGAGATATTGGAAATTACTGGCTTTCACGATTGCAGTCATCGCCATTTCCTCCCTCCTGTTCGGCTGCACAAAGCAGAAATTGGAACCAATGACAAAAGTCTGGGTTTCCCCCTATTACATCAGTAATTGGGTATACAACGCGGAAGGCAAATACCTGCATACAGGAGATAACGGTGCGGTAACAGCGGATTCTACGATGGAAATTCTGCATGAGAGTACCTGGCCAATGGGCGTTACGGCTTCAATGCCAAAGTATCTGATTCCAGATACAGAAAAGTTGCGTTTTGAAGTCACGGCGAAAAATGCCGGGATACGGGCGGATTCCAATGAGGTTTATCTCATAGCAGAACTGGTGAATGAAGCCGATGATCAGTGGCTGGAGCTGACAGCGAACGGTTTCCGTCTGAAGGGCAAAGTAACTTCATACAATGCAAGGGGGCATTTTAAGCAAGCAGCTTTTCCAAGTGCAGACGACTTCTATTACAAACTGACCGGCGAGCAGGAGAGCGATCTGTGGGTGTACTGGCAGGACAATACGCTCCGGATTGTCTCCAAAAGTCCCGGTGAATTCGTGCTGAAATCAGGAGACCTGCTTGACACCTACCAGTTCCCGGCAGGCGGCTGCGTGATCACGGACTTTGCCGACGGGAAGATCATCGTCCAATAATCAAAAACAGTTCCCGGCCCGGCGGCGTCCCCGCCGGGCCGGTGTCTGCAGCAGCGTTCCCTGCGCGCCATGGGCAGTTACAGATTCCCGCGCACTCCGCCGACCGCACACGCTATTGTAGGGGAGCGGCATGCCGCTCCCGGCGCAAAACTTCCGGCTGGTACAGGCTGGCGTTAAAAAGGCTTCAGCCCCCAGATTTGTCATTGCGAGGAGGCCGCAGGCCGACGTGGCAATCTCGGGAAGGCAGTTACGTTTTCGCCGGAAGTGCCCAATTATCCGGCCAAGTACTGCGAGATTCCCACGTCGCTTCGCTCCTCGGAATGACACGTCAAGCAAGTGCAGCGGTGCACCAGTGCCTTTCTGCCGTTGAATGCTCCCCCTACTGGGCGGTCACTGACCGCCGCTACATTTTCCTCTCGTCCGGCGGGTTGTGCAGGGATCGCCGCTGCGGACGCAACCGGCCTATTCATCCTGATCGACGCTCTGTGCAAACTGCAGGCACGCAGCCGGGCCATTCCGATTCTTTTCCCGCAGCCTGTTTTTCCTGTTGCTTTTTCCGCGTTTTTCCGGCATAATATAGGCATCTACTATTGAGAAAGGCGGAAGGTTCCCATGGAGCTTCTGAAGGAACGGATCCGGAAGGAAGGCAAGATCCTGCCCGGAAACATTGTGAAGGTGGATGGTTTCCTGAATCATCGCATCGACGTACCACTGATGGAGCAGATCGCGCAGGAATTCAGGCGCGTGTTTGCCGACAAGGACATCACCCTTGTGCTGACGGCCGAAGCCAGCGGCATCGCCCTGGCCACGATCTGCGCGCAGGCCTTCGGCGTGCCGATGGTGTTCGCCAAGAAGGCCAAGAGCGACAACATCGAGGGCGGCCTCTACCAGAGCGATATTCTTTCCTATACCTATAAGAAGAAGGTCACGCTGCTTGTCTCCAAGGAGTGGCTCAGCGCCTCGGACAAGGTCCTCATCATCGATGACTTCATGGCGCGCGGTGAGGCCATGCGCGGCCTGTGCGACATTGTGAAGGAGGCCGGGGCCGAGCTCATCGGCATCGGCGTCGCGGTGGAAAAGGGCTTCCAGCACGGCGGTGACCGCCTGCGCGAGGCCGGTATCCCGCTGCATTCGCTCGCCATCATCGAGAGCGCGGACGAAAACGGCTTTGTCTTCCGGGAGGAATGAGCATGGAAACGATTCTCGTTCTGGACTTTGGCGGGCAGTATAACCAGCTCATCGCCCGCCGTGTCCGTGAGTGCAATGTATACTGCGAGGTCAAGCCCTACACGACCCCGCTGGAGGAGCTCAAGGCCATGCAGCCCAAGGGCTTTATCTTCACCGGCGGCCCGAACAGCGTCTATGATGCCGCCTCCCCGAAGGTCGATCCCGCCATCTTCACGCTGGGCGTGCCGGTCCTCGGCATCTGCTACGGCTGCCAGCTCATGGCCCAGACGCTCGGCGGTGAGGTCACGGCTGCGCAGGACAGCACAGCCCGCGAATACGGCCGCACGGAGACGCACTTCTCCCCCTGCCGCCTGTTCGAGGGCCTGCCCGAGCAGAGCGTCACCTGGATGAGCCACGGCGACTTCATCGCCCGCCTGCCCGAGGGCTTCCGCGCCTGTGCCGTCACGGAGCATTGCCCCACCGGCGCCATCGCTGACGAGGCCCGCGGCTTCTACGGCGTGCAGTTCCACCCGGAGGTCAACCACACCGAGCATGGTCAGGATATGATCCGCAACTTCCTCTACCGCGTCTGCGGCTGCACCGGCACCTGGAACATGGGCGACTATATGCGCTCCTCCATCGCCGCCATCCGCGAGAAGGTCGGCAGCGGCAAGGTCCTGCTGGCCCTGTCCGGCGGCGTGGACAGCTCCGTCGCCGCCGCGCTCATCGCAGAGGCCGTCGGCGACCAGCTCACCTGCGTCTTCGTCGACCACGGCCTGATGCGCAAGAACGAGGGCGACGAGGTCGAGGCCGCGTTCCGGAAGTGGGACCTGCACTTCGTCCGCGTCGATGCCGAGGCCCGCTTCCTCGGCAAGCTTGCCGGGGTCACGGAGCCGGAGCGCAAGCGCAAGATCATCGGTGAGGAGTTCATCCGCGTCTTTGAAGACGAGGCCAAGAAGATCGGGCGCGTCGACTATCTCGCCCAGGGCACGATCTACCCCGACGTCATCGAGTCCGGCGCGGGCGATGCTGCCGTCATCAAGAGCCACCACAACGTTGGCGGCCTGCCTGACTTCGTCGACTTCAAGGAGATCATCGAGCCGCTGCGCCTGCTGTTCAAGGACGAGGTCCGCCAGCTCGGCCGCGAGCTCGGCCTGCCGGAATATCTGGTCATGCGCCAGCCCTTCCCCGGCCCCGGCCTTGCCATCCGCGTCCTCGGCGAGATCACGCGCGAGAAGCTCGATACCCTGCGCGATGCCGACGCCATCTTCCGCGAGGAGCTGGCAAACGCAGGCCTCGCCTACAGCGTCAGCCAGTATTTCGCCGTGCTGACGAATATGCGCTCCGTCGGCGTCATGGGCGACAGCCGCACCTACGACTATACCCTCGCCCTCCGCGGCGTCACCACCACCGACTTCATGACCGCCGATTGGGCTCGTATCCCCTACGACGTCCTCGACCGCACCTCCGCCCGCATCGTCAATGAGGTCCCCCATATTAACCGCATCGTCTACGATATCACCAGTAAACCCCCAGCGACGATTGAGTGGGAATGATTGCACCCCGGAAAAAGTCCAGTCATACCAAGGCTTTTTCGCCATGAGTGCCCGCTGTGGCAACAAAATGGCAACATTATTTGAATTATTGCGATAACAAAAAGCGCTATCTGATTTGAAGCCAAGTCAGATAGCGCTTTTTTCTATTGTTTTTTAATCAGCCTTCAGCCGGTCCTTGAACGCCTCCACCATTGCATCGCTGAGCTGCTGGGACGGCACTTTCACATAGCCGGAGGTTTCGTCATACTTCGGGTAGTTATAACGCCACTTGTCGTAGTCCTCCCGGTTGATTTCGCCGCTGCGGAGCTTTTCCGTCTGCTGCACCCACGCAGTGAGCATTTCGGAAAGCTCAGCAGCATCCTTCCCTTTTCTAGGATCAACACGCAGAGAAACGCCGTTCTCGCCGGTTTCCACCGTCAGGCCGTAGCGGTCCTCCAAGGTGAACAGGGTGTGCATTAGGCCAAGATAGCTGTCAATGTCCGGCACGGACAGCGCCAGCGGCGATACCCCAAGCGCACCGGCAAGGCTCTCCGTCAGCTCGGCCTTGGGCGTTCTGCTGCCGGATTCATACTGCGCCATACGGATGTCGGCAGTCTTTTCAGGAAAGCCGACCACCTGTCCCAAGTATTTTTGCGTCATTCCCCGCAAATTGCGGAAAAACCGAATTCTCTCACCGATTGCCATAGCGATTACGCTCCTCGTTTTTGTTCTGTGCAATCAGTATAGCATATAGATTTAGGTTATGTCAAGATAGCAAAAGCAAAAAAGCTAAATATTTTTCCGCAAGCCTATTGACAATAGCAAATTCGCTTAGTATAATGGCTATAGCAAATAGCGTTAGGTTGTTTGTAAACAACTGAATATCCGTCGTGCGTCACGGTAATGGCGCAACCGCTCGGGCAAATCGGAATGCGGCCAGAAAGTTCTCCGACAATAAATAAAAAACTATATGCAAATGAAGGGGGTGATGAAATGGAAAACACAAGCTTTATGAGAGTCGAGGAAGTAGCACAGGAACTGGGCGTTTCCAAATCCTACGCCTACAAGATCGTCCAGAGGTTAAATGCCGAACTGAAAGAAAAAGGCATTTTGACCATTTCGGGGCGAGTGAACAGAAAGTATTTTATGGAGCGCACCTGTTACGGTGCAGAAAGAAAGGAGTAATCGCATTGGCAGTTTATAAGGAGCCGAAAACAAACACTTGGCGTGTCATTTATCGGTACACAGATTGGAACGGAGAACGAAAGCAATCCCAGAAGCGTGGCTTTCCGACAAAACGAGAGGCACAAAGCTGGGAGCGGGAGCAACTTAACAAATTGGTTTCCGATTTGGATATGACCTTCCGAAGCTTTGTGGAGCATTATGAGGAAGATCGGCGCAGCCGCATCAAGGACAGCACCTGGGAGAGCAAGGAGCACATCATCCGTACCAAGCTGCTCCCCTATTTTGGAAAGCTCAAAATGAGCAGCATCACCCCGCAACAGATCGTTCGGTGGCAGAATGGGTTAATCAACTATCGTGACAAGGATGGGGCTCCCTATTCACCGGTGTATCTTAAAAGCATCCAGAACCAGATCAGCGCCATTTTCAATCACGCCGTCAGATACTACAACCTGAAGGAAAATCCCTGCAAGAAAGCCGGGAGTATGGGCAAGAAGAAAAATCGTGAAATGGCTTTCTGGACCAAGGAGGAGTATCTGCAATTCATTGAAGCAATGATGGACAAGCCGCTGTCTTTTTATGCTTTTGAGATGCTTTACTGGTGCGGCATCCGTGAGGGGGAGCTACTGGCGCTGACCCCGGCGGATTTTGACTTTGATAAACACACAGTCTCGATCAGCAAGACATTTCAGCACACCGGCGGGAAAGACATCATTACACCGCCCAAAACGGAAAAGAGCAATCGCACAATTACGATGCCACGCTTTCTGGCAGATGAGATGCAGGAGTATTTGAAGATGCAGTACGACATTGGCCTGGATGACCGGATGTTCCCGGTCACGAAAAGCTATCTGTATCGGGAAATGCAGCGTGGCTGTCAGGAAACCGGCGTAAAGCGTATTCGGATCCACGATTTACGACACAGCCACATCAGTCTTTTGATCGACCAAGGCTTTTCTGCGGTTGCTATCGCCGACCGGGTCGGCCACGAAAGTATTGACATCACCTATAACTACGCACATCTGTTTCCATCAAAGCAGGCGGAAATGGCGGATAAGTTAGATATAGAAAGGGGTATTTAAGATGTCGTCAAAGAACAGAGACGAGCACAATCGCTGGCGCAATAAGACGGTTGCCTTCCGGGTATCGCCGGAGGAAGATGCTCAAATTGAACGCTATGTGCAGCTCTCCGGGCTGACAAAGCAGGACTATATCACCCGGCGGCTCACCCACAAGGATGTAGTGGTGCAGGGCAATCCCAGAGTGTTTAAGGCGCTGCGGAATCAGCTTGCGGAGGTACTTGCAGAATTGCAGCGCATTGAGACTGGCGGCGCAGTCAATGATGAGTTGCTTGACCTAATTGAAATGATCGCCGATATTCTCGGCGGGATGAAGGAGGAATCTGAATGAACAATGAAAAAGAAATGACCGCTCCCGTTGTATCTGTTGGCGCAGATACGGAGCAGTCATCCCAAAACCTTACGGATTATAGTTTAACCGATTTTGACTCGGATTTCAAGGGGTTTGATAAAATGCAGAGAGAAATTCTGCGAATGATGGATCCGTCCTATCTGAAAACCGTGTCAATGTCTGAGCTGCTAGACAATGTGTATCAGAGCAAGCCGTCCCTTGTGGACGGTCTGCTCTACCGAGGTACTTATCTTTTTGTCGGCGCTCCGAAGCTGGGAAAAAGCTTCCTGATGACCCAGCTTGCCTATCATATCAGCACCGGCACGCCGCTGTGGAATTATCCCGTCCACAAAGGTACGGTGCTGTATCTTGCACTTGAGGATGACTATCGGCGCTTGCAGGAGCGCTCTTACCGGATGTTCGGCACGGCAGAAAATGAGAGCCTGTTCTTCTCTGTTTCTGCCGGTCAGCTCGGCAGTGGCTTGGATGAACAGCTCACCAATTTTCTGCGGGAGCACCCAGACACTTCCCTTATCATCATTGACACCCTTCAGAAGGTGCGTGAGGTCGGCGGGGACAACTACAGCTACGCCAACGATTATCAGATCATCACCCGGCTGAAAGCGCTGGCGGATAGCTATGGTATCTGTCTGCTTCTTGTCCATCACACCCGAAAGCAGCAGTCAGACGATAAGTTTGATATGATCTCCGGCACCAACGGGCTGTTGGGTGCAGCGGATGGAGCGTTTCTGCTCACCAAAGAAAAACGTACCGGTAATACCGCTTGTCTTGATGTATCCGGAAGAGATCAGCCGGATCAGCGGCTGCACCTTTTCCGCAACGAGGAAACACTTGCGTGGGAGCTGGAGCGTGTGGAAACGGAGCTTTGGAAAGCGCCGCCGGATCCGCTGCTGGAACAGGTTTCAGCTTTTCTTTCTTCGGCTGGTAAGGATTGGGCGGGAACGCCCACAGAGCTTTCGGCACTTCTCGGCGTGGATATGAAGCCCAATGCCCTGACAAGGCGGCTGAATGTCAACGCCGGACGGCTGCTGAATGAGTACGGCATCCGATATGAAAGCAGCCGCAATCGGAACGAGCGCACTGTAAAGCTTGCAGCGACAGAGCAATCGTGACGATATGTGACGGTGTGACGATATTTCTATGAGCGGGTGCGGTATCAAAAATACCGTCACCATCGTCACACACCGTCACAGAAGTTTCGGCGGGGTGCAGGGTGACCTTTTCAAAGGGCAGCCCTGCTGGGGAGGCAACCGAAGTTGCCGGGGCAAAGCCCCATAGCCCCCTCGGAGAGCGCAATAGCATCTTTTGATTGCCGCAGGCTGTCAAAAGTGCTTTTGCGTTACTCTTGACAAGAGTAACAGAACCCCGGCTGCGGCCGGAGAGTGAAAGGAAGTGAGATTTTATGAAAAGAACGATCAGCGCAGAGGTAGGTAAAGGCTCTGTCAATCACAACAGCCGCAAATTTCGGGCGGAGAATGTGGATGGAAGCCGCACGCACCTAAACATTGACTACTGCAATAAGCGAATTCAGACTGTGTACCACCAACTTTTTGATGAAGCCCTGAAACGCTACAACGAGAAGCAAACCCGTGCAGACAGGCGTATTCCAAACTACTATGAAAAAATCCGCTCCGGAAATCAGGAGAAGCCTTTCCACGAGATCATCCTGCAAATTGGAAACAAGGAAGATATGAGTGCCACGGGCGAGTATGCGGATCTGGCACGAACTGTATTAGATGAATACTATCGAGGCTTTCAGGAGCGCAATCCAAACCTCCGGGTGTTCTCGGCGCATCTCCATATGGACGAAGCTACACCCCATATCCACATTGACTTTGTGCCATTCACCACTGGGAGCAAGCGTGGGCTTGATACCCGTGTGTCGCTGAAACAGGCGCTGGCAGCGCAGGGCTTCAAGGGCGGCACACGAGGTGCAACGGAATGGGCGCAGTGGGTGCAGTCCGAAAAGGAGCAGCTTGCCGCCGTGATGGAGCGGTATGACATTCAGTGGGAGCAGAAAGGCACCCACGAAAAGCACCTCTCCGTTCTGGATTACAAGAAGCAGGAACGGGAGAAAGAACTCGCTGCACTGGACACCACACTGGCCGAAAAGCAGGACGAGTTGGAAACGGTGCAGAATCGGATCGACAACTTCGATCAGGGTGCACAGTCTATTGAAAAGCTGGAGCAGCGAATTGAGTCGGATGCAGAGTTTCAGCTCCCCGATCCGCCCACTCTAATGACCGTGAAGACCTATAAGCAGCGATTTGTTGACCCGTTAATCAAAAAGCTGAAAGAAGTCATCCGGGAGGTGTTCTACCACTATTACAAGGCACTGGACAGCTATCACCGGCTGAACACCACCAATGGTCGGCTCTATCGGGAGAACGAACATCTGGCTGCCACCAACGACCGGCTCAAAGGAGAAAATGATGCCCTGCGCTCCGAACTGAAAGATTTCCGTTTCCTACGGAAAGTTCTTGGCAGTCAGCAGATCGATAACCTGATTGCACAGGCGAAAGATATAGAGCAGCAACGAAAGCAAACCCAGCGCACAAGGCGCAGAAATACAAATTATGAAAGGTAGGAACAGACAATGGCAAAGACGATTTTTGAGGAAATGGGCGGTACTTATATGCAGGTCGGGGATTATCTTCTCCCCGATCTGAAGCTGCCCCAAGAAGAACAGCAGCCCATCGGCGTGTGGGGACAGCGCCACCGGCGTTACCTGAAGGAGCATCACCGGGCAACCTATGCAGCCCTGTTCACCGGTGGAAAGCTGAACAGCTACCTTGCTGACATCGACCGGCAAGCAGAGGAAATGTTCCTTCGGCTGGTAAAACAGATGGCCGAGGCGACAGGTGTCACAGAGCAACTCAAGGCAGACCGCCAAATGGAGTGGGTCAGAAGGATGAATAACATCCGAAACAGGGCGATGGAAATTGTGAATAGCGAACTGATTTACATCTAAGCACAGGGGCAGGGAAAATTCCCTGCCCCTACTTTTTGTCAAAAATAGTCCTCATGTTTTGGTGAGATTATCTTGTAAATCCGTTTGTTCTATGATATAATATATCTAAACCGATTTTGAACGGAGAATCAAAATGCCTATTTCCTATGACAAGCTTTGGAAGCTGCTGATTGATAAAAAGATGAACCGCACGGAGCTCAAAGACGCATCTGGCATTAGCTTCAACGTACTTGCAAAGATGGGTAGAAATGAATTTGTTTCTATGGAAAGCCTGCATAAAATTTGTCTCACGCTAAAGTGTGATGTTGGAGACATAATGGAATTTATCGATGAGTGAAATAATGCAAAATCCTTTAGAATCACACAGGAGTGAAAAGAAAATGCAGCAACCATTAACCTGCGTAGAAATTTGTGCCGGTGCCGGCGGGCAAGCACTTGGCCTTGCAATGGCTGGTTTTATCCATGTGGCTCTGGTCGAATATGAGAAAGATTACTGTACTGTCCTGAAGCAGAATAGACCTGAGTGGAATGTAATTTGTGATGATGTTCATCACTTTGATGGTCGTCTATACAAAGGTGTTGATTTGCTGGCCGGAGGGGTTCCCTGCCCCCCTTTTTCTGTGGCAGGAAAACAACTCGGCCAAGATGATGAGCGGGATTTGTTTCCTGAAGCAATTCGCTTGATAAAGGAGATTCAGCCTCGTGCAGTGATGCTCGAAAATGTAAGAGGCTTTCTTGATCCGAGTTTTGCTGACTACCGGGAGCATATTCTCTCATCCATCCGAAAGCTGGGATATACAGCAGACATTAAATTGCTGAACGCTTCGGATTATGGTGTTCCCCAGCTCCGTCCAAGAGTCGTTATTATCGGAATTCGGAAAGATCAAATTGGGAAATTCTCTTATCCTGATGAGCATCCAAACAGTGCGGCTACTGTTGGCGAGTGCCTTTATGATTTGATGGCACAGAACGGCTGGTCAGGTGCAAAGCAATGGGCCGAGAATGCAAACAAAATTGCGCCAACACTTGTTGGTGGTTCCAAAAAGCACGGCGGGCCAGATCTTGGGCCAACAAGGGCACGGAGCGCTTGGGCTGAACTGGGTGTAGATGGCCGTGGAATTGCGAATGAACCGCCCGCTGCAGATTTTGAGGGAATGCCCCGGCTCACAAGTCGGATGATGGCACGGATTCAAGGATTCCCTGATACCTGGACTTTTGGAAGTAAGAAAACAGTTGCCTGTCGGATGATCGGCAATGCATTTCCTCCCCCGGTTGCAATGGCCGTGGGAGAAAAGATAAAGGAGTGTTTGGAGCATGGATGCATTGATAGCGAATGCAAGATTTCAGTTTCACAAAAGGTTGTTTGAGACGAATACGCTCACCTTAACCTCGGCTGGTGTCGCTTCAAACGCAGATACCAGTAGCCGGGGGTCAAAAGCAATCTCCAGAAAGATTGTGGACATTCTTGTGGAGGAACAACACCATGCAGTCTCCACTGTCGATAAAATTTCTGGGCAGACTCTTGGAAAACAATTTGAAACGCTGACGATGGAGTTTCTGCGTGAAACCTTTCCCCACCTGCAGAATCTTCGCCCCGGTAACTGGACAATTCTCCAGCTCGGCAACAATAACAAGTTAAAAACAAGTGATTTTGCTCAGTATGAGCACCTTGCCTACTTGAATGCGCTTACCGCACAAAATGCACAGTTGGCTGCTGCACTTGGAAATGACTATCTTGTTGCACCAGATGTTGTTGTTTACCGTGATCTTTATGAGGACAACGAGATTAATGCGACCCAGTGTATTGTCGATAGTGAGACCTGCAAGATGGCTGATATTCGGAAGTCTAACGGCGGAAAGCCTATTCTCCATGCCAGTGTTTCTGCAAAGTACACGATGCGTAGCGACCGTGCACAAAACAGCCGGACAGAGGCATTGAATCTGATCCGCAATCGGAAGGGACATTTGCCGCACATCGTTGTTGTGACGGCAGAACCCATGCCGAACCGTCTGGCATCTCTTGCACTTGGAACGGGCGATATTGACTGCGTATATCATTTTGCACTCTATGAGTTGATTCGAGCGGTTAAAGAGGTTGGCTCTGAAGATGCGGTGGAAACACTGGAAACCTTGGTGAAGGGCAAGCGGCTGAAGGATATTTCTGACCTACCGCTGGATTTGTCTGTGTGATGCCAGAATATCGGCAGAGGACTTTATTATGGATTTTTCAAAGTATTCCGGCATGGAGCTTATTCGGATTTATGGTGAATTGCTATCCAAAATGCGTGAAGATGAACTAATTCGTTCAAAGAATGTTACTGGAGATTTGGGCGAATACATTGTTATCGATTATTATACCAAAACAAAAGGTTTGCCTAAATTGCAATTTGCTCCGCCGTCAACCAAAAACATTGATGCTATCAGCGTAAATGGTGAAAGATACTCAATTAAGTGTACTACCACAAATACAACTGGTGCTTTTTATGGAATCAATAAAGATGCCGATATTGCTTCCATAAAACCGCTGTTCGAATATGTGGTTGTGATTAAACTCGATAAGAATTATCAACCGGAGTTCATATTAGAGCTCAACTGGGAAACATTTTTCAAGCATAAGCATTGGCACTCAAGAATCGGCGCGTACAACTTGGTGATAACTAACTCCTTGATTGTGGATGGTAAAATGGTTTACAAGAAGGATTAAAATCAATCTGATTTTAGATGGGAGGAGATGAGGTAATGGGCAGAAATAAAGCGCCATCCGAAAACACAGTTAGAATGTTGTGCAGTAAGTCGGCAGGAATGTGTGAATTTGAGGGATGTAACAAAAGACTGTTTTTCGATGGTATTACATTGTCGAAGTTCAACAACGCATATGTAGCACATATTATTGCTTCAAGCGCCGAAGGTCCTCGTGGTGATAAAACACTTTCTCCGCTGCTTTCTGATAAACTAGAGAATCTAATGCTTATGTGTGCAGATCATCACAAGCTGATAGATAATCCTACAACTGGTCCGAGAGATTATCCTGTTGATCGGCTAAGGGAAATGAAACGAGCACATGAAGAGAAAATTGAAAAGATATGTGGCCTGTTCAATGTTCCTAAAACGGAAATCGTATGTTTTTCTTCTCCTATCAAGGGAGTTACAGCAGTAGAGATTGATTATGATTTGGCGGCAAGAGCTGTTTTACCCAGTAAACAGCCGGGTTCATCCTATGGTATTAACCTTCAAGTGAAATCCGCTTATCCCTATACATCAAAAGAATATTGGAATGATTGCTACAGACAGTTAAAATCCTCGTTTGATTTATATATGAGAAATCCGATTATACAACGTGGCAATGCTGCTTTTTCCGTCTTTTCAGTTGCTCCTATTCCTTTGATCATAAAACTGGGAGAATTGATTGGCGATAAACTTCCTTGCGATGTTTATCAAAAAACAAGATTTCCAGATACGTGGGAATGGCAAGCAAAAGAACTCACGAACAGCTTTGTTGTGGATGTAGTAAAAACTGATGTAACCAATGGTATTGCCGCTCTTAATATTTCATTAACCAATGATGTAAACAATGATCGAATACTCAGTGCGGGAGAATTTGAAGCGATATATAAAATCAAGGCAAGCGCAACCGGTGTAGATTGCATTAAGAGTATCGAAGATTTAAGCGCTTTTTGGCATACATATCAAGGCGTTTTAGATGAAATTCTAAACAAACATGGTGCTGGATGTCAAATTCATTTGTTCCCAGCCATGCCAGTATCAGCAGCTTTTGAAGTTGGTAGGAGATATATGTTAAACACTCATCCAAGTGTTACGATCTTCGATGAAAATAACGGCTTTTTTGAAACATTAAAAATGGGAGTAAATACTGATGACAGATAAAGAACAATTATTAGAAAAATATCTTCTCAAAATAGCTGAGAACTTAGATATCTCTCCCACGATGAGAGAAAAGGCTGAAAAAAGCTATCGTTCTGTTGGAGAATGGCTCGGCGATTGCGACGTTAATTCGGATGTAAAAATCATGCCGCAAGGTTCATTTTACTTAGGAACAGTAATCCGTCCAGTATCAGACGAAGACGAATATGATATTGATTTGGTTTGCTTGCTAAAGAATGCTACAGGCAAAAGTGAAGCAGAAATCAAAAAAATCGTCGGTGATCGGCTGAAAGAACACAAAACATACTCCTCCATGCTTGAACCAGAAGGAAAGCGTTGCTGGACTCTTTGCTACGAAGAATTTCACATGGATATTCTTCCTTGCGTTCCGAATAATCGTTATTATATTGAGCCTTATTTAACAGAAATTAAGCTCACCCACAAACTCGATAGTGGTATATATATCCCCAAATACAGCAATCCATATAAATACCATGAGTGGTTTGAAGAAAGGATGCGTGTAAGACTTGATGAGGTAAAGAAGGATTTTTCGGTTAGAAATCAAGTCGAAATTAGCAAAGTTCCGCTTTATAAAGTGAAAACGCCGTTGCAACGTGCAATTCAATTATTGAAACGTCATAGAGACGTTATGTATGACAAGTTACCTGAAGCTAGAAAGAACAATGCCCCGATATCCATTATCATCACCACATTGGCAGCTCAGGCATATAACAACGAAGCCAATATTTATGAAGCTCTAAGCAACATAGTCGATAATATGTCTAAGTTCATAAAACGATCTGGCGATGCGTTTGTCATTGAAAATCCTGTAATGCCAGAAGAAAATTTTGCTGATAAATGGAACGAAAATCCAGAGAAGGCACGAGAGTTTTTCAGATGGTTAGAATCGGCAAAAATGGCCATTTTAACTGGCCCAATTAATACGCAAGGACTTCATAAGGTGTCGGAAGCACTTGAGGTCTGCTTCGGTCGAAATATTGTGAGACGGTCTCTTGTTGATGATGGACATGACACCAAAATTGCCCGTGAAAACAAAACGCTGTATGTGGATGGGCTAACTGGAGGATTAAAAACTACGCAGTCTCAAACCACGAAAAAAGTAGGGGGACACACTTTCTTTGGCAAATAAAGGACGATATTATAGAAACACGCAGCTGACCCTAATACAACAAAAGGTTGCTCTCTGTTCAGTATACAAAGGTGCAAACTGTAGTATCGATAAGAAGAAAAACCAGTTGTTTTGGACTGGTAAAATAAAGCCTACGGCTCTGTCTAAAGAATATACTGTGGTTTTAGTATATCATCCTGGCAAAAGCCCGAAAGTTTGGGTGATTGGCGACGAATTAGAAAAATTGGATGATGCTAACTTTCCACATAAATTCGATATCGATGCTGAAAATAAGATGGTGCGCATTTGCCTGTACAGATACTCCGAGTTTAGTTCGTCCAAACTATTAGCCAACACTATAATTCCCTGGACGATAGAATGGTTGTATTACTACGAGCTCTGGCTTGCTACAGGTGAATGGTTAGGCGGTGGAGATCACCCCGAGATTGGCAAACCTAAAACCGAAGACACAAGCGAAAATCGATAGGAAATGCTCAAAAAGCATATGCTGTTTTGCCCATCCATGGCAACACCTTGGCAACAAAAAATCGGATAGCCGATGTGCATCCGATAATTCAAATAATGTAGATAGTCCCTGCTAAATCACCCAATCAAACTTGTTTAAGATGATTTTGCAGAGGGCGAGTGGGAGTAATCCCCAAAAGGCCAAAAAGCCTTGAAAATGCTGGAGTTTTGCGTTACGGAATTGCCCCGTGACAACAAAATGACAACATTTTAGATTATCCAAGAATAAAGAGCTATCTGATTTCTGTTAGAGAAGTCGGATAGCTCTTTTGTTTTACTCGGATTTAGTCGTTCTTCAGCCGGTTCTTGAACGCCTCCACCAGCGCATCGCTGAGCTGTTGGGACGGTACTTTCACATAGCCGGAGGTTTCATCATATTTTGGGTAGTTATACCGCCACTTGTCGTAGTCATCCCGGTTGATTTCTCCGTTACGATACTTTTCCGCTTGCTGCGCCCAAGCAACAAGCATTTCGGAAAGCTCAGCGGCGTCCTTCCCCTTCCGGGGATCAACACGCAGGGAAACGCCGTTCTCGCCGGTTTCCACTGTCAGACCGTAGCGATCTTCCAAAGTGAACAGTGTGTGCATCAGGCCAAGATAGCTGTCAATGTCCGGCACGGACAGCGCCAGCGGCGACACGCCAAGCGCACCGGCAAGGCTCTCCGTCAGCTCCGCCTTGGGCGTTCTGCTGCCGGACTCATACTGCGCCATACGGATGTCGGCGGTCTTTTCCGGGAAACCGACCACCTGCCCCAAGTATTTTTGTGTCATTCCCCGCAAATTGCGGAAGAACCGAATTCTCTCACCGATTGCCATAGCGATTACGCTCCTCGTTTTGATACTGTACAATCAGTATAGCATATGGATTTAAGTCGTGTCAAGATAACAAAAGCAAAAAAGTTAAATATTTTTCTGCAAGCCTCTTGACAATAGCAAATTCGCTTAGTATAATGACTATAGCAAATAGCGTTAAGCTTCTTGCGAACAACAGAATATCCGTCGTGCGTCACGGAAATGGCGTACCCGCTCGGGCAAATCGGAATGCGGCCAGAAAGTTCTCCGACAATAAACAAGAGAACAATATACAAATGAAAGGGGGTTATCCGAATGGAACCGAAATTTCTTCGTGCCGAGGAAGTGGCACAGGAGCTGAGCGTATCAAAGCCCTACGCTTACAAGCTCATCCGCCAGCTCAACGAGGAGCTGAAAGCCAAGGGCTTTATCACTATTTCCGGTCGAATCAACCGGGAATATTTCAATGAACGGCTCTACGGAGCGAGAAAGGAGAATTGATGGAATGGGTGTTTTCAAATGCAAAGAAACCGGCACCTGGTATGTGATGACCCGCTACCGGGATTGGAAGGGCGAACGCAAGCAGAAATGCAAGCGTGGTTTTGCCACCAAGCGGGCCGCACAGGACTGGGAGCAAAAATTCCATATGCAGAACGCCGCCGATATTCTTCCGGCGGACGCTCTACGATGCGCTTGTCCTTGAAAGATCTTGTAGTATAGCGTTGGCTGACCAATTTTCCTAAATAAACAGGATTGCTCAGAATTTGATATACGGTTGTCTTCGCCCAACTGTACGGATGCTTGACACGCTTATTGGCAATATACTTGCCCTCGGTGTTCATCAGATATGCCGTTCACCTTAGAGAAGCAGAAATTTATCCGGCGCAGTCGAGCAGGACGGCATTCATTCCTTTCGGGCCGCCGTCACAGGTTTTGCAATCGCCTTGCGGTAAATGATAAGGGAAATGACCGCGGCGATCACTTCCGTGACCCAAAACGCATGCCAGACGCCAACGGCGTCGAAAAGCCTGCTGAGTAAAAACGCAGTTGGGATGATGACCACAACATACCGGCAAAGTGAAATCAGTAATGAAGGAGTGCCTTTTCCAAGTCCCTCCAGTGCGCCGGAAGATGTAACGGAAACCGCCGAGGCGATAAACCCGGCCCCGATGATACGCAGGGCGGTTTCCCCGGCCTGAATCGTCGCTTCTGTGTGGGTAAACAGCCCCATCAACTGTCCGGGGATCAGCAGACATATTACTGTCCCAAACACCATAATGATGCCACTCATGCACAAAACGATCTGATAAATCTGGCTGACACGTTTGTGCTCCCCCGCGCCGTAGTTATAGCCAATCAGGGGGCGCATCCCCTGCACAATGCCATTCGCTGGAAGATAGACAAATGTCTGCAATTTGTAATAGATTCCCAAAACCAGAATATACACTTCGGAATATGCCGCCAAAATCGCATTGAGCGCCGAGATCAAAAGAGACGGAAGCGCGAGATTCAGGGTTGCGGGAATGCCAATGGAGTACAGCTTTATTACCATCTTTTTGCTGGGGAGAATGTACTGCCTGCGGATATGCACGCGAATTGGCCGCGCAAGATAGACTACAAGGTAAATCGTCAGCGTCAGAGCCTGTCCGATGCCGGTCGCCAGCGCAGCGCCTTTGATTCCCATTTCCGGGAATGGGCCATAGCCAAAAATCAGAACGGGATCTAAGACAATGTTTGTGATGCACCCGCA
>OLNP01000331.1_pt1 | contig 53218 bp, 39 predicted proteins | sample 1671951 | NCBI WGS metagenome assembly OLNP01 (sample SAMEA3136629, study PRJEB25190) | human gut metagenome | biome: human gut; feature: human-associated habitat; material: faeces | place: Austria | collected 2013
GCCTGGCTGTCTGTCAGGAGCATAACGAGACGGTCGATTCCGTATCCGATACCACCTGTTGGCGGCATACCGATCTCCAGTGCATTCAGGAAGTCTTCATCTGTGTGGTTGGCTTCCTCATCACCTGCGTCTGCAAGAGCATCCTGTGCTTTGAAACGCTCTCTCTGATCGATCGGGTCGTTGAGCTCGGAATATGCATTACACATTTCCCATGTATTGATAAAGAGCTCAAAACGCTCTACCTTGTTCGGATCGGAAGGTTTCTTCTTGGTCAGCGGAGAGATCTCGATCGGATGATCCATGATAAATGTCGGCTGGATCAGCTCTTTCTCACAGTACTCCTCGAAGAAGAGGTTGATGATATCACCCTTCTTATGACGATCCTCATACTCGATATGATGCTCGTCAGCAAGCTTCTTGGCTGCCTCATCATCTGCTACTTCGTCAAAGTCGATTCCTGCATATTTCTTGATGGCATCGTTCATGGTCAGACGTGCGAAAGGCTTTCCAAGATCGATCTCGATACCATTGTAGGAAATCTTTGTGGAACCGCAGACCTTCTCTGCAAGGTAACGGAACATGGACTCTGTCAGCTCCATCATTCCCTCATAATCAGTATATGCCTGATAAAGCTCCATCAGAGTGAACTCCGGATTGTGACGGGTATCAACACCCTCATTACGGAATACACGGCCGATCTCGTAAACTCTCTCAAGTCCGCCTACGATCAGTCTCTTAAGATAAAGCTCCAGGGAAATACGAAGCTTAACGTCTTCGTTCAGTGCGTTGTAATGTGTCTCGAATGGTCTTGCAGCTGCACCGCCTGCGTTGGAAACCAGCATTGGTGTCTCAACTTCCATGAAGTCACGTCCTGCAAGGAAGTTACGGATCTCCTTAAGGATCTGGGAACGTTTGATAAATACATTCTTGCTGTCTTGGTTCATGATAAGATCCACATATCTCTGACGATAACGGGTATCTGTATCTGTCAGTCCGTGGAATTTCTCAGGAAGGATCTGTAAGCTCTTGGAAAGAAGAGTCATCTTCTCTGCATGAATGGAGATCTCACCTGTTCTTGTTCTGAAAGCAAATCCCTCCAGACCAAAAATATCACCGATATCAGATTTCTTGAAATCTGCATAGGAATCGGTTCCAATGGCATCTCTTGCCACATAAACCTGAATGTTACCCTGTAAATCCTGGATATTGCAGAAAGAAGCTTTTCCCATTACACGCTTGAACATCATACGTCCTGCGATCGATACATGGATCGGGCTTGCGTCCATGATGCTTCTTCTTTCTTCATAATCCTTCTTCTGAGCCTCTTTTGCCTGCTCTTCATCAAGACCTGTTACATCAAGCTCCTTGCGATCTTTGAGAAGCTCTGCCTCATGTGCTTCATAGAGATTCTTTACCTCAAGGGAATGATGTGTCTGATCAAATTTTGTGATCTGAAACGGGTCCCTGCCATTTGCCTGAAGGTCTGCCAGTTTGTCACGACGTACCTTAAGCAGCTGGTTTACATCCTGCTTCTTCTGCTCTGCCACTTGTTGGCCTCCTTAATCTATCTGTCGTTCAAGCGGATCTGTGCGATCCGCTCCGTTGTCTGCTTTATACGTTTCTCTGGATCTCAAGAACCTTGTATTTCATGATTCCGGACGGCATCTCAACCTCAACGATATCGTTGGTGTGTGCACCGATCAGTGCTTTACCTACCGGAGACTCATTGGAGATCTTTCCCTCAAGGCTGTTAGCCTCTGTGGAACCTACGATCTTCAGCTCCATATCTTCCTCAAATTCATAATCATGAACCTTAACCTTGCAGCCTACGCTGATTCTGTCAAGATCGACTTCGTCCTCTACTACAACCTCAGCGTTCTTGAGGATCTTCTCGATCTCCTCGATACGTGCCTCGATATCTCTCTGCTCATCCTTTGCTGCATCGTACTCTGCGTTCTCAGAAAGGTCTCCCTGCTCTCTAGCCTCTTTGATCTTTCCTGCTACTTCTTTTCTCTTAACAACTTTCAGATCGTGCAGCTCGTCTTCCAGTTTTCTAAGTCCTGCGTATGTGAGTAAGTTCTTCTTTGCTTCTTCCATTTTGCCTTACTTCCTTTCAAAACCGTGCTGTTTTTTCTGAAAAAAATACAGCTTCGGATATTTCTGTTGCTACCATTCCCAAGAGCTCTTTTTTCTAAAAAAGAGCGTAAAAATCTCAGGATATTCACAATTCCTGTATTATACCGAAAAGCCCCAGTATTGTCAAGCATTCCACGTCGAAAAAGGGTCCCTGAAATATGCAAAAAAAGCCGCGCGAAATCTCAGATTTCAACACGGCTTTTCTGTATTATCCTACCCGGTCTGATTCCTTATTTCTTCTCCGGAAAAAGATCTTTATAACGATTAGTCACCATCTGTGTCTGATACTCAAAATCCTGTTTATGCTGATTGACCAGTGTAGAAAGGATGATCCCGGAAAACCAGCAGATGATAGCTGTCAGGATCACAAACCCGCTGACGATCAGTGTCGGGATCTTTTCCACTGTCCCAACCTCCAGAAAATGTACCAGCACCGGAATAAAGAATACCATTCCCACCACAAACAGCACTGCTGCGATAAGGGAGAAGAACTCCAGCGGCTTGTAATTCTTGAACATTTTCACAATAGTCTTCAGGACCTTAAATCCATCTGCATAAGTATTCAGCTTGGACTCACTTCCCTCCGGCCTGTCACGATATTCAATGACTACATTCTCAACCTGCATGTTCTTATCGATGGCGTGGATCGTCATCTCTGTCTCGATCTCAAAATTCCTGGAAAGTACCGGGAATGTTTTTACAAAGCGGTAACTCATGGCACGGTAACCTGTCATGATATCCTTGATGTTGCTTTTGAAAAGACGGTTAATGGAACCTCTTACGATGCTGTTTCCAAAGTTGTGGAAAGGTCTCTTGTTCTCTGTAAAATATGTAGAAGAAAGGCGGTCACCAACTACCATGTCTGTGCCTTTCTCCAGAACCTTGCTGCACATTTCAGCTGCAAACTCTGCCGGATAAGTATCGTCACCATCTACCATAAGATAACACTGCGCATCGATATCCCGAAACATACTGCGGATCACGTTTCCTTTTCCCTGCTGATACTCATAACGGACAACTGCCCCTTCTTTTCTGGCGATCTCGTCTGTTCCATCTGTAGAGTTATTATCATATACGTAGATCACAGCTTCCGGAAGTGCTTTTTTCATATCGCGGATAACCTTTGCTACCGTCTTGCTTTCGTTGTAGCAAGGAATTAAAACTGCTATTTTATCTGCCATTATTTTTCTCCTGTAAAACAAAAAACTTTCTGCGGATTCCCGCTAACTGACTGTAGCACGCGCCCCGTTCCTTGTCAATAGAACGTTTCGTTTTCTCCGACATACTTTTCTCTTTTATCGCTCCAGTACCATGTCTGTAAGCTTTTTCAATTCTTCATAGCTTGAAATATTATTAGATTCTCTCCGGATTCCCGCACTGTGCCGCATACCGGCTGTATACCAGGCTACATGCTTCCGCATTTCGCGGATCCCGATATACTCACCCTTTATCGCGATCTGATCTTCGGCATGGCGCAGGATCATCTCGCAGACTTCCTCTGCGGTTGGTCTGGAAAGCTTTTCCCCGGTGTGGAAATAGTGGTTCAGCTCCCGGAAGATCCACGGGTTCCCACGTACTGCACGGCCGATCATCACCGCATCGCAGCCAGTCTCTTTAAACATGGCTTCTGCAGTTTCCGGTGAAACGATATCTCCGTTTCCTATCACCGGAATAGTCACCGCTTCCTTCACCCTGCGGATAGCATCCCAGTCCGCCTGACCGGAATAATACTGCTGTCTGGTCCTTCCATGAACTGCGATGGCTGCTGCACCGGCATCCTCCACCCGTTTTGCGATCTCCACCACATCCACCGGCGTATTTTCATCAAAGCCAATGCGGACCTTCACCGTTACCGGCTTGGAAACTGCTCCGGAAACACTGCGGACGATCTCTTCGATCAGCTGAGGATCCTTCAGAAGAGCTGAGCCCTCGCCATTATTTACCACCTTGGGAACCGGACATCCCATATTGATATCGAGAATGTCAAAGGGACGCTCCTCAATGCTTTTTGCCACCTCTGCCATAAGGTCCGGCTCGCTGCCGAAAAGCTGCATGGATACCGGATGCTCCCCGGGATCGATCTCCATCAGCGCCTCTGTATTCTTATTATGAAAAGAAATCGCCTTGGCACTGACCATTTCCATACAGATCAGGCCTGCACCCTGCTCCTTGCAAAGTCTTCGAAATGCCAGATCCGTAACCCCTGCCATCGGTGCAAGCACAAAGGGGTTCGGTATCTCCACATTTCCGATCTTCCACTGCATCTTCATGGATCATTCCTCAACGGCATCTGCTTTTTTCTGCAGTTCCTCATCCGGGATATCTCCCAGGAAAAATACCTTGTAATACATTTCCAGAGATTCCAGAAGCTCTCTTTTGTCCCGCTGGAGTTCCTTGATCTTCAGTGCACTTCCGATCTCGTCAAAACGGGCATCTGCCTCCAGGGCCTCAGTCTTAAACTGCAGACTGCCGTCCTCATCAAATTCCAGTGTCAGGATCCCGCCTACATCCTCTGTGAAAAGCACACACATGATCTGCAGCTCCTGCTTTACCGTCTCAGGAAGAGACGCAAAATCCTGGTTAAAATAATATTTCTGCTCATAAGAGCTTGCTCCGCAGAGCACAATGTTATCCTGATACATAAAATCTCCTTTATTTATAACTTGACACTCCCCACAGCTAAAGCAGGGAGATTCTTGTTTTTTCCACTACTGCAATAAAACATCAACGGAAAATCGCTGCCGGAAATTTTATCCGATCTGTGCTGCATGTTTTACACATAGCTGTATAAACCACGTACAGAAACCTCTCCGGAATTTACTTCCTCGACTGTACCGTCTGCACGCTCTACCAGAAGCTCTCCGCCGGCATTGATCCCTCTTGCGATCCCCTCATATGGATCATTCTGATCCAGTACACGTACCGGCTGGTTCAGATTGGCCAGCATTTTCTCATAATCCGGTTTCAGGCCGCTGAGATCCTCTGTCTGTACAAATCTCTCATAATTTTCCTCAAAATGCTTCATCACAAGTCCGACTACCTGTGCCCGGTCAAAGGGATGTCCGCTTTCCAGATACAGAGAGGTAGCCTTATCTGCCATTTCTTCCGGAAAGCTTTCCATATTTACGTTAATCCCGACTCCGATAACTGCACAGCCGATCTTATCCTGCTTCATGGTCATTTCGGTTAAGATACCGCAGATCTTTTTGCGGGAAACAACTACATCGTTAGGCCATTTGATCCCTACCTCAAGACCGAGCTCTGCTACTGCCTGTGCAACTGAAAGTCCCATAACAAGTGTCAGCATCGGCGCCTTCTGCGGAGAAAATTCCGGGCAGATAAGGATACTCATAGTAATGGCACTGTCCGGCGGCGCACTCCATCGTCTTGTAAAACGTCCGCGTCCTGCGGACTGATATTCTGCCACAAACAGCTCTCCGTGTCCTGCGCCTTCTTCCTTCCAGGCACGTTTTCCCCAGAGGTTGGTGGAATCTGTTTCTCTTGCAAAATGGACGGTTTTGCCCGCCCATTTTGTATGTGTTGCCTGTGAAATTATTTCTTCATTAAATAAATCTGACATTATTTCTCCGGCTCTCCTAATGTTGCAACGATCACAGCCTTAATGGTGTGCATACGGTTCTCAGCTTCGTCGAATACCTTGGACTGCGGAGACTCGAATACCTCATCTGTAACCTCCATATCTGTAAGGTTGAAACGCTCGCCCATCTCTTTTCCGATCTTTGTCTTAAGATCATGGAATGCCGGCAGACAGTGAAGGAAGATCGCCTTTTCACCGGCGTTCTCCATTACATGTCTGGTAACCTTGTATGGTGTCAGGTCGTGGATACGCTCTGTCCATACTTCGTCAGGCTCGCCCATGGATACCCATACATCTGTGTAGATGATGTCCGCATCTTTTGTTCCTGCCTCCACATCCTCTGTGAGAGTGATGGTGGAACCTGCCTCTTCTGCCCACTGCTGGCACTGTGCTACCAGTTCATCATTCGGGAAATATTTCTTATTGGTGCAGGCTACGAAATCAAGACCAAGCTTGGAGCATACAACCATCAGGGAGTTACCCATGTTGTAACGGGCATCGCCCATGTATACAAGCTTCAGGCCTTTCAGTTTGCCGAAATGCTCACGTACTGTCAGCATATCTGCAAGCATCTGGGTCGGATGATACTCATTTGTCAGGCCATTCCATACCGGTACACCTGCATGCTTCGCAAGCTCCTCAACAATATCCTGACCGAAGCCACGGTACTCGATTCCCTCATACATTCTTCCAAGAACTCTTGCAGTATCTGCGATGCTCTCCTTCTTTCCGATCTGGGAGCCTGTGGGATCCAGATAGGTAGAACCCATTCCCAGATCATGAGCTGCCACTTCGAAGGAACAGCGTGTTCTTGTGCTTGTTTTTTCAAAGATCAGGGCAATATTCTTACCTCTGTAATACTCATGAAGCTCTCCTGCTTTTTTCTTTGCCTTCAGATCTGCTGCAAGGTCGATCATGTAAGTGATCTCTTCCGGTGTAAAGTCTTTCAGTGTCAGGAAATTTCTTCCTTTAAGATTCATAATATGTCCTCCTCATGGCTGCAGATTTATTTCTGCTCTGCCGGTTTATCTGTCATGATTTCCTTCAGGGATGTTGCCAGCCCTGCGATGCCCTGTATCTCGGACGGAATGATGATCTTCGTTGCCTTGCCGTCAGCAACTTTTGTAAGAGCCTCCAGGCTCTTCAGAGTAAGAACAGATTCATCCGCTCCTGCTTCCTTGATCATACGAAGTCCTTCTGCAGTTGCCTGCTGTACTTTAAGGACTGCCTGTGCCTGTCCTTCAGCCTCTTTGATCATACGCTCCTTCTGAGCCTCCGCATGAAGGATCGCCGCCTGCTTCTCAGCCTCCGCATCCAGGATAGCGGACTGTTTTTTACCCTCTGCAACAAGGATGGTGGAACGTTTCTCTCCTTCTGCTTTCAGAATGGCTTCTCGTCTCTCACGCTCAGCCTTCATCTGTTTCTCCATGGCATCCTGGATGGCTGCCGGAGGAATGATGTTCTTAAGCTCCACACGGTTAACCTTGATTCCCCATGGATCTGTAGCCACATCAAGGGAAGCACGCATCTTGGTATTGATAACCTCTCGGGATGTCAGTGTCTCATCCAGCTCCATATCACCGATGATGTTACGAAGTGTTGTAGCAGAAAGATTCTCGATCGCCATGATCGGATTCTCAACGCCATATGCGTAAAGCTTCGGATCTGTGATCTGGAAAAATACAACCGTATCGATCTGCATGGTTACATTATCTTTGGTAATTACCGGCTGCGGTGGAAAATCCACAACCTGTTCTTTCAGGTTTACTCTTCTTGCAACACGCTCAATGAACGGAACCTTGAAATGGATTCCTGTACTCCAGGTAGCCTTGTAAGCGCCAAGACGTTCCAGTACCACTGCATAGGCCTGCGGTACAATGCGGATACAGGATGCAAGTACCCACAGCACAAGAACGATGACTACAAGCAAAACAACAACTCCACCCATAATTTAGCCCTCCTTGCTAATTTCTTTTACGATCAGCTTCACTCCGCGGATCTCTTCGATCTCAACCACTGCACCTGTTGGAATTTCTTCCCCGTCATCTGCGGTCCGTGCAGTCCACTCGATGTCATTGATCCTCACCTGCCCGGTCTGGGCCAGGTTGTTGACCGGCTGTATCACTACGGCTCTTTTTCCCAGAAGGCTCTCTGCATTGGTCTTTTCCACGCCCTTGTTCATGTAGCGGACCGCCAGAGGTCTGGTAAAGATCAGAAGCACCACGGAAACTCCGAAAAATAAAAGGAGCTGTACAACAATTCCCCCACCAAGCCACGAGGCAATGCACGCCACAAGAGCACCGCCTGCAAACCAGACAGTGGTAAGTCCTACCGTGATTGCTTCAATTACCAGTAAAATTGCCAGTATTCCAAGCCAGGCCAAAGGTGTCATAAAACCCCTCCTCTCTTATTCTCTTCTCTGTCTTGCAGCTTCGTACATCAGAATTCCTGATGCCATGGCAGCATTCAGCGATTCTACCTTTCCGCACATGGGAATGCGGATCAGACAGTCTGCTGCCTCCGCTGCCTGATCAGTCAGGCCCTTTCCCTCGTTTCCGATGAAAAATGCGGTACCACCCTTATAGGATTCCTGATCATAGGAATTCTCGCCCTTCAGATGAGCTGCAAAACTGCGGATTCCCTTTTCTTTCAGCTTCTTTTCTAATGATACCACATCTTCCACGTATAGAAAAGGCATTCTGTAAATGGAGCCCATGGTAGAACGGATCACCTTGGGATTTGTGATATCCACGCAGGTTTTTGTGAGGAAAACTCCGCTTACGCCGGCGCCCTCACCGGTCCTGAGAATGGTTCCCGCATTTCCCGGATCCTGAAGATCCTCCAGAACCATGACCAGAGGATTTTTTCCCGCCAGTACCTCTTCCTCGCTCCAGGAAGGCAGCTTCAGAACTGTCAGGATCCCCTGGGGAGTCTTGGTATCACACATCTGACGGAATACGGAATCCTTCACGATCTCACAGGGATATTTTTCTGCCTGAGACATCAGCTCTCCATCCCGGGAAACGGCCTCGGAAACAAACACCTGGGAAACCCAGCTTTCCGGTGCTTCCAGAAACATTTTCCGGCCCTCTGCCACAAAAAGTCCCTGCTCTCTTCTGGCTTTTGCCTTCTGGTTCAGCTGCATGACATTTTTTATTTTTGCATTTGATACACTGGTTATCATACTTTTATTTCTCTCCTTCCGGCAATCCGTATTCGGTTAACGTAATTCCTCACGACTTGCATTCAGATCCTTGTTTTTTCCTATGGCGATTATGGAACAGTTGTCCGGAAGCGGTTCGGAAGGATCCAGATCTACCGTGACATTTTCACCCTGCTTGATGCCAATGATATTAATGTGAAAACGCTCCCGTACATTCAGATCTGCCAGATTTTTTCCAATCCAGGATACCGGCATGGAAAACTCCGCCATACTGAACTCCGCCGAAAGCTCAAACACATCCAGATACCCGCCGGACATAAGATTTCTGGCAACCCGCAGTCCCATGGACTGTTCCGGATAAATGATCTTATCTGCACCAATTTTGTCAAGTATACGTCCATGAAGAGAATTCATACTTTTTGCAACTACAAAGGGCACTCCCAGATCTTTGGCCTGCATGGTTGCGGAAATACTGGCTTCCAGATTTTCGGCAACTGCGATAATGGCTACATCCACATTCTGAACTCCCAGAGCCTTCAGGATTCCCGGTTCACGGACATCTGCTTTTACCGCATAGGTTACTTTTTCGGAAATCTCTTCGATATTTTCTTCTTTGTCATCAATGGCAAGGACATCGCAGTCTGACTCTGCCAGCGTCACCGCCAGAGTCATTCCAAACTGTCCAAGCCCGATCACGGCAAAAGATTTATTTTTCATTCTATTCTCCTGTTTAACCGATCATGATATCTTCTTCACCGAGATGCGTGGTGCTTCCCGGCCTGTTGCGTACACGCATCACAACTGCTGTTCCAAGTGTCAGCGGTCCGATACGTCCCAGATACATGGTAAGGATCACGATCCACTTGCCTGCCACATTCAGCTGAGGTGTCAGTCCTCTGGAAAGTCCTACTGTAGCCCCCGCAGAAGTGATCTCATATAAAACATCTGCCAGATCCACTCCCGGCATTACTGCGGACAAAAGCACCGTCATGGTAAAAAGGATCAGCACACTGGTTCCTGCAACAACCATGGCAGAACGGAGATAGCTCTCACGGATCCTGCGGCCGTATACCTCTACATCCTTTTTTCCCTGAAGATATGCTGCAATAGAAAGGATCAGAACCGCAATGGTAGTAGTCTTCACACCACCGGCAGTGCCCATGGGTGATCCTCCGATAAACATCCACAGCAGGGAAATGATCACGGTAGGTGTGGACAAAAGCGACTGATCCATGGTATAAAATCCCGCCGTACGTGTTGTCACTGACTGGAAAAAGGATGCCATGAGCTTTGTTCCCAGTGGTGCCCCCTTCAGCGTGGAAGGGTTTCCGGATTCAAAAATAAATACCAGAAATGCTCCTGAAAATACCAGGATCCCGGTCATCGTAAGGACCAGCTTGCTCTGAAGCCGCAGTACACGAAAAACTCTGGATGGGGAAAGCTCTTTTCTCAGAACCTTGCGGAATTTATCCCACAGATCCCACCAGACGATAAATCCAAGACCTGACACAATGATCAGGCCAATCGTAGTGATATTGACCAGCGGATTGCTCACATATACCGAAAGGCTTGTTTCCCCGAAAAGATCGATTCCAGCGTTGCAGAATGCAGATACCGCCAGAAATATGGCATGCACCAGACCTTTTTTTATTCCAAATTCCGGTACAAAGCAAAACGCATACAGGACCGCACCGATTCCTTCTGCAAGAAACACGCATTTCACCACACTGCGGACTACAACCACGACTCCACCCATTTCATCCAGGTTATAGGATTCCTTGATGATCCGCCGGTTTTTCAGGGAAATTTTCCTCCGGAGGCTGATGAATATCATATTCGCCAGTGCGATCAGTCCGATCCCGCCGATCTGTATCAGGCACAGGATAACCGCTTTTCCAATGGGGCTCCACTGGACTGCCATAACAACTGTGGAAAGTCCTGTCACACATACGCTGGTCGCCGCTGTAAAAACAGCATCCGGGAAGGTAACAGCCTGCCCGGGTGCACTGCAGAACGGCATCCACAAAATAAGTCCACCTACAAAAATCACCCCCGCAAAGCCGAGGGCAATTATTTGTGACGTATTCAGTTTATGCAATCCGTCTGAAACTTTTTTTAAGTTCATAAATATCTTTATTTTCTGTAATTATGAGAAAGAGAATTGCAGACCTCCCACATGTAGGAATCTACATTCTTCTGCATTGCAAGAGCCTCATTGATGTCGAAATCAACAAACTCACCATGACGGTATCCAACCACACGGCTGCGTTTTCCGGCAACAAGAAGATCTACTGCAAGAGCACCCATCATGGACGCATATACACGGTCCTTACATGTAGGGCTTCCACCACGCTGCATGTGACCAAGGATCGTTGCACGTGTCTCGATACCTGTTGCAGCCTCGATACGCTTCGCCATAGCCTCTGAATGGCCGATACCCTCAGCATTTACGATGATATGGTGTTTCTTGCCTTTCTTACGGCTCTCTACGATATTGTCAATAAGCTTCTGCTCATCGTAATCATATTTCTCCGGGATCAGGATATCCTCAGCACCGTTTGCGATACCGCACCATACTGCAAGGTATCCGGCGTTACGTCCCATAACCTCGATGATACTGCATCTCTCATGGGATGTGGATGTATCACGTACCTTGTCAATAGCTTCCATAGCTGTATTTACAGCAGTATCGAAACCGATGGTGTACTCGGTACATGCGATATCAAGGTCAATAGTTCCCGGCAGGCCAATGGTATTGATTCCAAGGTTCGCAAGCTTCTGAGCACCTGCGAAGGATCCGTCTCCACCGATAACAACAAGGCCGTCGATTCCATGCTTTCTGCAGATCTCTGCAGCCTGCTGCTGTCCTTCCTCTGTTCTCATCTCTGCACATCTGGCAGTATAAAGAATTGTTCCGCCTCGCTCAATCGTATCGGAAACGTCCTTTGCTGTCATATCTCTGATCTCTTCATTTAAGAGACCGCTGTATCCTTTATAGATTCCCTTTACGTTCAGTCCGCTGCTTAATCCTCTTCTGACAACAGCACGGATTGCAGCATTCATTCCAGGTGCGTCACCGCCACTGGTCAAAACGCCGATCGTTTTGATTTTGTTCTCTGCCATATTGTTATCCTCCATCTTATGAAACAACCTATTGTAATACACATATTCGGGTATAGTTTATAGCATTTTTATAAGTTTTTCAATACTCTCTCCACAATTTTAACATTGGAACTTCCATATTTTTTACACATGCGCTCCAGCCAGGAATCCTCGATATGGACCTGATAAGCAGGGGGAAGCTTCTTCATTGCCTTGACATCTTTGAGATAAATAACCACCGTGCTGTTTCCTCTGGATTCCATCAGATCGTCTACCAGACCGGTCTCGGCTTTTGCGTACTCTTCCCGGCTTTCAAACTGGAGCCACAGTTCTCTTGGCATATCATCAAAAAGACGGACCTTTTCCAGGATCAGCTTGCTGGCTTTGTCGTCTTCTGCGGATACTCTTCCCTGAATAAAGAGCCGGGCATCTTCATTCAGGAACATCTGGCATTTTTCGTAATCACGTGGAAATACCACAACCTCCACGGTGCCTACCAGATCTTCCACTGTAAGGAACGCCATTACCTTATTATTCTTTGTATATTTTATGTTTTTATCCGTGATCATTCCACCCACGATCACTTTCTGATTATCGTAAACCTCCGGTATCCCTGTTTCATCATCCGGCTGAAAATCAGAAGTTTTTGCAGAGATCATTTTTTCCATCATATTCCGGTAACGCTCCAGCGGATGACCGCTGAGATAGATGCCGAGAACTTCCTTCTCAAAGGTCAGTATCGTCTCCTTCGGATATTCTGCTGCCTGCGGCATACGGATCTCAAATTCCTTTTTATCTTCTTCAGGCGCAATATCAAAAAGACTCAGCTGTCCCGCCATGGTATGCTTCTTATCCTGGTTGATACTGTCTATGATCTGCGTATAAACCGTCATTTTCTGATTCCGGTTTCCCTCCAGGCAGTCCAGCGCTCCGGCCTTGATCAGATTTTCCACAACTCTCTTGTTGATCTGGTCGATATTTCGCTCAATAAATGTTTTCAGGGAGGTATATTCTCCGTGCTCCTCACGCTCCCGCACAATCCCCTCGATTACCGGACGGCCGATACTCTTGATGGCAGAAAGTGCATAACGAATGGAACCATTGTCAACAGAAAAGCCATAAACACCATGATTGATATCCGGCGGAAGGATCCGGATCCCCATCTGGCGGCATACAGAAATATACTCGGCAACCTTGTTCGGCATTTCCACAACGGATGTCATCAGTGCAGCCATAAATTCTACCGGATAGTAATATTTGAGATATGCCGTCTGGTAGGAAACCACTGCATAAGCGGCAGCGTGAGACTTATTGAAGGCATACTTTGCAAAATCTGTCATCTCATCGTAGATCTTGTTTGCGATCTCCTCGGAAATACCGTTGGCAATACATCCCGGTACTCCCTCTTCGACATTTCCGTAAACGAAATTCTGGCGTTCTTTTGCCATAACAGAAGCTTTTTTCTTGGACATGGCACGGCGCACCAGGTCACTTCGTCCAAGGGTGTAGCCTGCAAGCTCACGGACGATCTGCATAACCTGCTCCTGGTATACGATACAGCCATAGGTCGGCTTCAGGATCGGCTCCATCTGCGGACAGTCATAACGGATGGTATCCGGACGGTTTTTTCCGCGGATGTACTGCGGAATGAAATCCATGGGACCCGGACGGTAAAGCGAAATTCCCGCGATCACGTCCTCAAGGCTCTGAGGCTTCAGCTCCTTCATGAAGCTTTTCATTCCGGCACTCTCCAGCTGGAACACGCCGTCAGTACGTCCTGTTCCGAGAGAATCCAGTACCTTTTTGTCGTTGTAGTCGACCTTTTGCATATCCAGAAGCATACCGGTACTTTTTTCCACCATTTTCACAGCATTCTGGATAACCGTCAGGGTACGAAGACCCAGGAAATCCATTTTCAGAAGTCCCAGCTCTTCCAGTGTTGTCATGGTAAACTGCGTGACAATGGAACCATCCTGTGCTCTGGAAAGGGGTACGTATTCCGATACATCCTTCTGGCTGATCACAACACCTGCCGCATGCATGGAGGTATGCCTCGGAAGCCCCTCCAGACGTTTTGCCAGATCGATCAGACGATGGATATCGTCCTGTTCCTCGTAAGCCTTGCGAAACTCCGGATTCATTCCCAGTGCCTTGTCAATGGTGATATTCAGCTCCTGTGGGATCATCTTGGCGATGGTGTCCACCTGGGCATAAGGCATATCCAGAACACGGCCTACATCACGAATGACACCGCGGGCTGCCAGTGTACCGAAGGTAACGATCTGAACCACGCAGTCATCACCATATTTTCTTCTTACATAATCAATAACCTCCTGTCTCCGTTCGAAGCAGAAATCCACATCGATATCCGGCATGGATACTCGCTCCGGATTCAGGAAACGTTCAAAGAGCAGATCATACCGGATCGGGTCCAGCTGGGTGATCCCAAGTGTATAGGCAACCAGGCTTCCTGCGGCAGAACCTCGTCCCGGACCGACCATGATATCGTTGTCCCTGGCATATTTGATAAAATCCCATACAATGAGAAAGTAATCTACATATCCCATGTTTTTGATCGTAGACAGCTCATAATCCAGGCGCTTTTTCAGCTCCTCTGTTACCGGATGATAACGCTGCTCAAGTCCCTCATGGCAAAGCTTGTTCAGATATTCCCAGGAGGTAAATCCGTCCGGCACATCATATTTCGGCAGCTTGGTCACACCAAATTCAATCTCCACATGACATCTCTCCGCGATCCTGTGCGTGTTTTCCAGCGCTTCCAGCGCATATGGGAAAAGCCTCGCCATCTCCTCCGGTGATTTCACATAATACTGGCCGCCCTCATAGCGCATTCTGTTCTCATCGCTGAGCTTTTTCTGAGTCTGCAGACAAAGAAGAACATCATGTGGTTCCGCATCCTCTGCCATAGTGTAATGCACATCATTGGTGGCAACCAGATCGATCCCCGTCTCTCTGTGCATACGGAGAAGCTGCTGGTTTACAGTCTGCTGCTCCGGGATCCCATGATCCTGAAGCTCCAGAAAGAAATTTCCTTTTCCGAAAATATCCTGGTAACGTAATGCCGCGATCTTAGCATCCTCATACATTCCACGTGCAAGATATCTGGCGACCTCTCCCGCCAGGCAGGCACTTAAGGCAATGATACCCTCGTGATATTTTTCCAGAAGCTCCAGATCCACACGTGGCTTGTAATAAAACCCTTCCACAAATGCCTTGGATACAATTTTCATCAGGTTGCTGTATCCCTGATTATTCTCAGCCAGCAGGACCAGATGATAATAACGGTCATCCCCACTTCCCACTTCTCTGTCAAAACGGGAGCCCGGAGCCACATAAACCTCACATCCGAGGATCGGATTGATCCCGGCTTCTCTTGCAGCCCTGTAAAAATCGATTACACCGTACATAACGCCATGATCGGTGATCGCCGCACTGTCCATACCCAGCTCTTTTACTCTGGCTACATATTCTTTGATCTTATTGGAGCCATCCAGAAGGCTGTATTCTGTATGGACATGTAAATGTGTAAACTCCAAATTTATTCTCCTTATCGTAAAAAACAGGGCTCCGGATCCTCCCCGCTCTGCACTTTTCTCTGAACGTGCCGGAGCGTGTCTGATCCGGAGCCGGTCAACACCTTGTTATTTTTTAATGTAGATCCTCTTGTCACGGATCTCTACTTTTCCTTCCTTCATCAGATGACCGACTGCACGCTTGAATGCGTTCTTACTGAGGCCAAACTCTCTCTTGATGACTTCCGGTGAGGCATGATCATCAAATGGCAGCACCCCTGCAAATTCCTCGATCACGCTGAATACGCTCTCTGCATCCTCATTGATCTGGATGTAAGCCTTCTGGCGGTCACTGACGTTCATCTTGCCATCCTCTTTCACCTCTGTGACACGAAGATCAAGAATAGCTCCCGGTCTGTACTTGCCTGTTGCCTCCCGTGCCGGGATCAGAGCGGAATATTTATCATCTACCGCAACAAAAACGCCAAAATTCCCACTGATCTCATAGACACGCCCCTTTACCGAATCTCCCGGTACATAAGGAGTTCTGGTGGAAAGATAATGATACACCTTCATGGTTGCACAGAGTCTGCTACTCTTATCTACATAAAGTGCTACCAGACACTCCTCGCCTTCACGGACCCGGTTGGTCTGCTCATGATACGGAAGAAGAAGATCCTTCTCCAGTCCCCAGTCAAGAAAAGCACCGATCCTGGTGACCTGTTTTACCTTAAGGACTGCGGTCTGTCCTACCTGAAGCATCGGCTCACGGGTAGTTGCGATCAGTCTGTCCTGGGAATCTTTATAGATGAATACTTCGATCTCATCACCTGCTTTGGTTCCTTCCGGTACCTGTTTGGACGGAAGAAGCACCCGCTCATTCTGAGGTGCGTTTCGGTCCTCTCCAAGATATATTCCGAAATCCACGGTTTTTACAACCAGTAATTTCTGTTTTTTACCTAATTCTATCATTCTTACTCCTGTTCCTTAAAACTATATATGATCATTTACTATTTGCTGTCTGTCCTGCATTATAACATAAGAGAATTATTATAGAAAGCACAAAAAAGGCAGCTTCGGAAATTTCTTTCCGTCACTGCCTTTTATTTGACATTCATGGGGGAATCTGTCCCCACATTGGGTCAGTCTGTTATTCTGTTGGTTTCTCAACCGGCATCGGGTTCATCATTTTAATGACAAAAAGTACGATCAGCATCAGCACGATTCCCACCGGAAGAGCGATCCATGCTGTTTTTACAAAGCCTGCAACAATATAAGTTACAAAGGATACTGCCGCAGCCAGGATCGCATACGGAAGCTGTGTGGAAACGTGAGTCACATGATCACACTGTGCTCCTGCGGAAGCCATGATCGTTGTATCGGAGATCGGTGAGCAGTGGTCTCCGCAAACTGCACCTGCCATGCAGGCGGACATGGAAATGATCATCATCTCAGGACTGGATTTCTCAAATACCGCAACAACGATCGGGATCAGGATACCAAAGGTTCCCCAGGAAGTACCTGTAGCAAATGCAAGTCCACATCCAACCAGGAAAATAATGGCCGGAAGGATAACTTCAATACCACCGGCAACAGAACGCATTGCTTCTTCTACGAATACCGCTGCACCAAGTGAGTCTGTCATAGCCTTCAGTGTCCATGCAAAGGTCAGGATCATGATCGCCGGTACCATAGCCTTGAAGCCTTCCGGGATGCATCCCATACAGTCTCTGAAATTGATCACACGGCGGATCATATAGAAAATAATGGCAAACACCAGACCAAAAGCACTTCCCATTGCAAGGCCTGTAGAGGCATCACTCTGTGAAAATGCGGTAACAAAATCTGTTCCGCTGAAAAATCCTCCTGTATAGATCATACTGATGACACAGCAGATAACAAGCACAACGATCGGAATCACAAGATCGATCACCTTTCCTCTCGGATTCGGTGTCTCATCATCCGTTGCATTCTCATACGGTCTTGCAGATGTTGTATAAAGATCTCCGTTCAGAGCATTGATCTCATGTGTTCTCATGGCACCAAACTCGGTTTTCATCAGTACCATGCCAACCATCATTACAATAGTAAGGATCGCGTAAAAGTTATACGGGATGGTTCTTACAAAAATCGCAAGTCCATCCTGTCCCTCTACGAATCCGCTGACTGCAGCAGCCCAGGATGAGATCGGTGCGATGATACATACCGGAGCAGCTGTTGCATCGATCAGGTATGCAAATTTCGCTCTGGATACGTGATGTCTGTCAGTTACCGGACGCATAACGCTTCCTACTGTCAGGCAGTTAAAATAATCGTCAATGAAGATCAGGATTCCAAGGATGATCGCTGCAAGTTCCGCGCCCACACGCGTGTGGATCTTTTTGCTGGCCCATCGTCCGAATGCGGCGGAGCCGCCGGCCTTGTTCATCATACATACCACAGATCCCAGGATAACCAGGAAGATCAGGATACCTACGTTATAGCTGTCAGCAAGAACCTTGATGATTCCTCCCTCAAAAATCTGTGTTACCGTTCCTTCAAATTTAAATCCGGAATAGATCAGTGCTCCTACTACAATTCCCACAAACAGAGAACTGTATACTTCTTTTGTGATCAGTGCAAGGACGATCGCAACAAGAGGTGGAAGCAGTGCCCAGATCGTTGCATACAGAGCAGGCTGGTAAGTCTCCTCCGCATCCGCAGCCAGCACAGTCAGGGGACTTGCCAGTGCGCCCATGAATACCATTGCCATAACAGACAATGCTGTTCCTGCTTTTTTACTCATTTTTCTCCTCCCTTTTCGGGGACAAAAAAACGGAGGCTGTCTCTTCTTAAGAACACCTCCGGTTAAATAATCCTTATTTAACTAATAGCCCGTCAGAAAATCTCCATTCAGCATATTAAATGCAGATCTCCCGAAGTGCTACCGATAGCGCTCCACATCCGTGACAGTACAACGCATATTCTGCGTTATCCCAGCACCCTGTCATCTGGCCTTCCAGAGCACTTCGGCAGATTTTCCTTTCTTTATGAACAGCCTGCCAGGGCCTTGCATCCATAAATACTGATAAAATCCGCGCCTCTATCTTCTTATCCGTGACCGTTTGCCCTCCGCAGGACTTCCCGGCCATCTTTTTTTCTTTATACTGTAGCAGTTTCCGACATAAATATCAAGTAGTTTACACAGATTCCTGCCATTCAGACCAATATTGTTACTTTTCACTCCGTTTTCAGTAACATGCTTCGCGGAATATTACCAGCGGACTGTAATCCAATTTTGCCTTATTTACTGCTCATTCAGCAGCCACTTCACATCCACTCCCAGCACCTTTGCAAACACCCGCAGTTCATAATCTGCTACAAAACGTTCTCCTCCTTCGATCCGGCTGATACTGTCACGCTCCAGCATCACTCCTTCCACCTGCATTTTTGCTGCCAGCGCAGATTGCGACATCCGTTTCATATTCCTCATCTGGCGTATTTTTTCTCCGGAAACGTTCTTTTTTCCCTGATAAGTGTATATTTTCATCCTGCCACCTATTTTAATAAATGTGTTAATGTTCTGCATTTTTCTTGACATTAGCATATATTTCGGCGGCACCTGTGTTAAAGGTCAGCAAATCTGACATTTTCTGCATTTTTCGACAAAAAATGCCGCGGTACTGTTCCGCGGCATTTCCACTCAAGCGGATATTGACGATCCACCATCGGGTCAAACTGTTTTTTCTTCTGATCAGTCTTCCTGTCCTACCTGACCATAATATGCATTTGCACCATGTTTTCTGTAGTAATGCTTATCCTGAAGCTCCTGCGGTGCCGGTTTTACATCCGGATTGATCAGCTCGCAGCGAGATGCCATCTTGGCAACCTCCTCAAGAACAACTGCGTTATGAACTGCCTCATGAGCATCCTTACCCCAGGTAAAAGGTCCGTGGTTCTTGCACAGCACGGCCGGTACTGCTTCATAATCTTTGTTTTTGAAATAATCAGCAATAAGAACTCCCGTGTTCTTCTCATATGCCTCTTCGATCTCTCTTTTGGTCAGATTACGCACACATGGTACTTCTCCGTAAATGTAATCTGCATGTGTGGTTCCATAACACGGAATCGATCTGCCTGCCTGCGCCCAGCTTGTTGCCCAGGATGAGTGGGTATGTACGATACCGCCGATATTCGGAAACGCTCTGTAAAGAACTGCATGTGTCGGTGTATCAGAGGATGGATTGTATCTTCCTTCTACTTTATTTCCATCAAGATCTACCACTACCATGTCTTCCGGTGTCAGCTTGTCATAATCCACACCACTTGGCTTAATCACAAAAAGTCCCTGCTCCCTGTCGATCCCGCTGACATTTCCCCATGTAAAGGTAACAAGACCATATTTTGGCAGATCCATATTTGCTCTGTAAACTTCTTCTTTTAATTTTTCAAGCATAGCGCGCCCTCCTTTTACGGTATAGTTGTTTCAAAAACGATGTACTAATCTCTACCGCCTGTATTTATTTTGTAAACTCAACTACTGCGTAAGGTTCTTTATCCTCCGCGTTGAGAACTACAGCTTCTTTATTTTCTGTCATATATACTTCCGGAATGATAACATTATCCAGTACTGCCTGACGTTTATATTCAGCACGAAGCTGACCAACTTTAAAATCCTCAGGCAGATGATCCGCTGCCATCCGAATATACTGACAGTTGTTCACATGATGATTGGTGTCCAGATGATGCTTCTGTACGGAAAAAGCATTCTGCACTTCCCGTTCCTTCGGAAGCGCGATCTTTCTTGGTGCATAATCCATCTCTATTTTTTCGCCCAAATCATAGGGATCTGTATCTGCCGGTGTCAGCTTTTCCGGAAGACCGGTTTCTGTATTGATAAAGGACCAGTAGGAATTGGCCCATGCCAGCTTCTCACCATCCATTGTCTCAAGAATAAAATTACGCATTCCGATAAATCCACGGAATCCATAAGGAATTGTTGTTACTTTTATATTTTCACCAAGCTTTGGATATCGCTTCACGATCACCTGCCATGCAGAAAGTACCCAGGCTCTTTTCTGTTCCTTTAATACTTCCATACCGACTCCTGTCTGCTCGGATTCAAAGGTACAGCAATCCTGAAAATAATCCAGAACTCCCGGCAGCGTCAGACAGCCATCTTCTCCGATCTCACTGAATCTTACTCGACTCTCAAAACTGTAACTCATTCATGCCTCCTGTCATACTGTCTATACTTTATTGTAACACTTGGCAGGAAGAAACGCACTTGTTTTTTTTTGGGGCGCAGCGGATTGCGAATATCTTCTTATTTTTGAGTACAAAAAAAGTACCTCGTAACTGAGGTACTTAAGAAGCAGGGCTACAAGGATTCGAACCTTGAACTGACGGAGTCAGAGTCCGTTGCCTTACCGTTTGGCGATAGCCCTATGTGTTTTGTTTTTCGCTTGCCTTATCGCTTGCGACGGATGTTATTATATAACAGCTTTTTTGAAATTGCAACCCCTTTTTTTAATTTTTTTTATTTTTTTTCAAAATTTCTTAAACTGCTGTTAAAACTCCTTATTATATGCGGGTTTACGCAGTAAAAAAAATTTTACAATCCACTCCTTTGTGTTATAATAAGCCGTATAATAAAAAGAGCGGAAACAACCGTGTATTTCCCTCCGGTCACAATATCCGGAGGCATCCAAAGGAGAACGCTATGCGAGCAAATAACCTTACTCTGCTCACGGACCTCTATGAGCTTACCATGATGCAGGGATATTTCAAAAACCCTACCAACCAGACCGTTGTCTTTGACATGTTCTACCGCAACAATCCGTGCGATGGCGGTTTTGCCATCTGTGCAGGACTGGAGCAGATGATCGAATACATCGAAAATCTCCGTTTCTCAGAAGAAGACATTACCTATCTGAGAAGTCTTGGCATCTTTGAGGATGATTTCCTTGAGTATTTGAGCAACTTCAGATTCACCGGTGATATCTACGCAATTCCGGAGGGAACCGTGATCTTCCCGAGAGAGCCAATGGTCAAGGTTATCGCACCGATCATGGAAGCTCAGCTTGTAGAGACGGCCATCCTGAACATTATGAACCATCAGAGTCTTATTGCCACTAAGGCAGCACGTGTATGCCACGCAGCCAAGGGCGATCCCATCATGGAATTCGGTCTTCGCCGTGCCCAGGGTCCGGACGCCGGGATCTTCGGTGCCAGAGCTGCAGTGATCGGCGGATGTGCCGGTACTTCCAACGTACTGACCGGCCAGATGTTTAACGTTCCGGTTCTCGGAACACATGCTCATTCCTGGATCATGAGTTTCCCGGATGAGTACACTGCCTTTAAGACCTATGCGAGACTTTACCCGAATTCCTGTACTCTTCTGGTTGACACCTACGATGTCCTGAAATCCGGTGTTCCCAATGCGATCCGTGTATTTGAGGAGATGCGTGAGGAAGGTATCCAGCTGAAGAACTATGGAATCCGTATCGACAGCGGTGATCTTGCATATCTTTCCAAAAAAGCTTACAAGATGCTGGCTGCTGCCGGTTTCGATGATGCTACCATTTCCGCATCCAGCGATCTTGATGAATATCTTATCGAAAGCCTGAAGGCCCAGGATGCCAAGATCAATTCCTGGGGCGTCGGAACCAAGCTGATCACAGCCGATAACAATCCGGCATTCGGCGGCGTATACAAACTTGCCGCTGTAAAGGACGCTGACAGCGATGCCTTCCAGCCGAAGATCAAGCTTTCCGAAAACACAGAAAAGGTTACCAACCCGGGCAACAAGACTGTATACCGTATCTACAGCAAGAAGACCGGCAAGATCAAGGCCGATCTGATCTGCCTTGCAGATGAGAAATTCGATCCGGAAGAAACTATGGTGATCTTCGACCCGGTTGACACCTGGAAAAAGACCAAGGTTCTTGGCGGAACCTACGAACTCCGTGAGCTCCTTGTTCCGGTAATTAAAGATGGTAAGAGCGTTTACAAGTCTCCATCTGTCATGGAACTCCGCGACTACTGCAAACAGGAGCAGAACACACTGTGGGATGAATCCAGACGTTTCGTTAATCCGCAGAAGGTTTATGTAGATCTCTCCCAGTCACTCTATGACATGAAGAAGGCTCTCCTGGAAGAAATGAGTGAAAAAGAGCTCTGATAAACAGAAATAAGCATTCATAAACCCTCCTTTCTTATCATAAGCTTATGGATAAGGAAAGGAGGGTTTTTATTGCACAGAGAATTTTATACCCGGCTGATCAGCAGGGAGCATCCTCTGCCGGAAGCCTTTGTGCCGGAACATCTTATCGATATCGGACTTCCATTTGAAGCAGCACCGGGAGATCCGAAGCGGCTTCTGGAGTATCAGGCTGCAAAAGCCGCTTCCCAGCTTTTCCATGCCTGTCACAGATGCGGTCTGAACCTGTGGGCAGTTTCCGGATATCGTTCCTACCAGCGACAGAAGGAGCTTTTTACAGGAAGTCCTTTCGTTGCAGAGCCAGGAACAAGTGAGCACCAGAGCGGACTTGCTCTGGATGTATCCTGCCCTTCCATCCATATGGAGCTCTCCGAAAGGTTTTCCGCAACAGGAGAAGGCCGCTGGCTGAAAAAGAACGCTCCGCTCTATGGTTTTATCCTCCGGTATCCCAAAAGCAAAGAGGAGATCACCGGCATCCCTTACGAGCCATGGCACATCCGCTATGTGACAAAACCTCTGGCTTCCTGGCTCACTATCACAAATCTGACTCTGGAAGAATACCACTGCTTTCCTTCCCGGTGTCCGCACCCTCCCTGATCTGCTGCTCCTGGCATCTGCATCTGATGTTTATATCTTGATCTGCACACATTTTTCTGTACATCTGATGCACTTTTACTGCTCCATCTGTCTGCCAAGAAAACCGGCTGCTGTGCGGATAAGGGCACGTTCTGTGTCTCCCAGTGCTGTTTTTTCACTTTTAGTCAGAAGGATCACTGCTCCAATGGCGTCACTCGCACACAGGATCGGCTGTATCATTTTCTGGCAAAATGAATCCATAGCGTCGGAAATGACTGATATATTTTCCCTGCTGTCCTGACTGACCAGTCTGCCTTTCCTGCCGGCAATGACTGCATCCAGATCAGAACTGATCTCTTTTCCTTCCAGTTCCCGGCTTCCGCTGCCGCATGCTGCCACGACCTGATCACGATCTGTAATACAGGCAGTCAGTCCGGTGGTCTGTACCAGCGCTTCCGCATATTCCGCAGCAAACGTATTCAACTCTCCAATGGGCGAATATTTTTTCAGGATGATCTGTCCTTCCCTGTCTGTAAAAATCTCCAGTGGCGTTCCTTCCTTGATCCGCAGTGTCTTTCGTATCTCTTTTGGAATCACAACCCTGCCCAGATCATCGATCCTGCGAACAATTCCCGTTGCTTTCATCTTCCTGAATTCCTCCTGTATTTTCTGTTCATTGTACCTCAATGTTATGTTAACTATTTGTTTTTCATATGGTTATTATGCGAAAAACTGGGAGAAATATGCATAAAAATCTCTTATTTATTTGTCGCAGGAGCCGCATTGTCGTATGCCTGCTGCAGAAATACTTCCTGAGAATTAAGCGGAGCATTATCGGATGGTTCGATCTTATAAATTCCCTTATTGTTCATGCTCCTTGCTTTTCGATTATCACTGAGCATTGTCACAAACATTTCCTGGATCTGCATACGGATATCCGGATCCTCGATAGGTGCCGCAACTTCTACACGACGAAGAGTATTTCTTGTCATAAAGTCCGCAGAAGAAATATAGATCCTTGCTCTCTCCTGTGTTCCGAAAATATAAATGCGGGAATGTTCCAGAAAACGTCCTACAATACTGATAATGTGGATATTTTCTGTCTGTCCCTTTACTCCCGGGATCAGACAGCAGATACCACGGATTACCATATCAATGTGTACTCCTGCACAGGATGCTTCTACAAGCTTGCTCATAATACGTTTATCTGTCAGAGAATTCATTTTCAAGCCAATATATGCCGGTTCTCCGGCCTTCGCATGCTCGATCTCCTCATCGATCATGGCAAGCACTTTGTTCTGAAGACATCTTGGTGCCACAAGAAGATACTCCATATCTTCAACGGTTTCTCCCATTGCCAGTGCCTGGAACACTCTGGCCGCCTCCATACCGATCTTCGGATCCGCAGTCATCAGAGAAAGATCTGTATACAGACGAGCTGTTTTTTCATTGTAGTTTCCCGTTCCGATCTGTGTATAATATTCCACATTTCCATCTTTTTTCTTCATGATCTGGCAAAGCTTGGAATGTACCTTATAACCATCCAGACCGTAGATCACGTGACAGCCCGCATCCTCCAGGAGCCGGGACCATCCAATATTGTTTTCCTCATCAAAACGCGCCTTCAGCTCCACCAGAACGAAAACTTCCTTTCCGTTTTCTGCTGCTTCGATCAGAGCCTCCACAACCTTACTCTGTTTTGCCACACGGTAGAGTGTCATCTTAATGGAAACTACATCCTCATCATTGGCAGCCTCATGGAGCATTGTAAGAAACGGCTTGATACTTTCATATGGGTAGGAAAGGAAACGGTCCTTTTTCGCGATCTGGTCAAGGATCGGTTCGTGGCTGTTAAACAGAGGAGACTTCTGAGGAATTCTTTTTTCATAAAAAAGCTCTGTTCTTTTTCTCAGGCCGTCCTGGATCTGGAATACAAAAGAAAGATCCAGCGGTATATCTCCCCGGAATACATAATTCTTGTCCACTTCCAGATACTCGCAAAGTGTTTCAACAACATCTCCGTCCATTTCTCTTGACAGCTCCAGACGGATCGGCGCCAGTTTCTTTCTTGCCTTGATCAGTTCTACCATAAACTCACGGTAATCCAGATCTTCATCATAAAGAGCATCTGCGTCAATATCCGCATTTCTGGTAACACGAAGCAGGGACTTTGCCTTGATGTGATAGCCCTTGAAGATTTTTGAAACAAAGTGAAGGATCAGCTCTTCAGACAGCATGTAGGTGCCGTTTTTTCCCGGAACCGGAATCAGACGCTGGATACCTGCACTGCTGCACGGAATGATACCCAGCTTTTCTTTTCCTTTTTTTGTTTCCAGAACTACTACCGCATAGATCTCCTTATTCCGGAGAAATGGAAACGGCTGTCTTTTTCCGACGATAGACGGAGAAATAACCGGAGCCACCTCTGCTTCAAAATAGCGGTCCAGATAATTGCGATCCTCTTTTTCGATCTTATGGAAATTCAGCATATGTATGCCGTATTGTTCCAGCTTTTCCATGATTTCTTCATAAACTGCATCTCTTTTCCGATTCAGTTTTTTTGTTCTGGCAAGAATCGCGTCCAGCTGTTCCTCCGGCGTCATATTGGTTTTATTTTCACGGATATCCTTTGCCAGAAGCATCTGATCCACCAGAGATCCCACACGTACCATATAAAATTCATCCAGGTTGCTCTGATAGATGGAAGCAAATGTGAGACGTTCACACAGCGGATTTTCCGGATTCTCAGCCTCCTCAAGTACCCTTTCATTAAACTTCAGCCAGGATAATTCCCTGTTCATGTATATTGTATCTGCCATTTTTTCCTCCTGCGTCGCCATATATTTTTCTTTTTCGGCCGACTTTATCTGTAATTATCCGTATCGTATCAAGCGAGCATTCAGATTTTGCCTGACTGCATGTTCATGAATGCCCTATCTTCGCGGTTTGCATACAAGTATACTGATCAAATGTTTATTCCATAACAAGGCTTTGTTAAATCCTGATAAAATTTTTTTCGAAAATAGGGGTTGCATTTTTGAATAATAGTGGTATAGTATTCGTATACTTGATATGTAGTTTTAAATACTACATGTTATTTTATCAGTTTCTACATTACTACATCGTAAACTGTCGCAATGATCCGTCATTGATGAACCGATCTTGAAGTTGTCCACATGATATAAACAGCAGATTTTTTTTGCAGGAGGTGTTTTTATATGAAATTTAAATTAAAAGATCCGGGAAGCGCCATAACCCACGGAATCGGCATGCTTCTTGCCGTGGTCGGAGCCACTCCGCTGATCGTGAAGGCGGCCAGAAGTGCAGATGTTCTCCATGTTTTTGCAGTAAGTGTTTTTATCCTTACCATGATCCTTCTTTACCTGGCAAGCACACTTTACCATTCCGTAAACTCCACAGCCAAGGTAAACCGCCGTCTGAAAAAAATGGATCACATGATGATCTTCGTGATGATCGCCGGCAGCTACACTCCTGTATGCCTGATCGTTCTCCACGGACGCACCGGCTATATCCTCTGTGCTCTCGTATGGACCGTTGCCATCATCGGAATGATCCTCAAGGGCTGCTGGATCAACTGCCCAAAATGGCTTTCCTCTGTGATCTACATTGGAATGGGCTGGCTGTGTGTACTTGCTTTTGTTCCGATCTTCCACAATCTGCCCCGTGCAGGCTTCGGATGGCTCCTTGCCGGCGGCATCATCTATACCATCGGCGGTGTGATCTATGCGCTGAAGCTTCCGATCTTCAATGCGAAGCATAAAAATTTCGGCTCCCACGAAGTATTTCATGTCTTTGTGATGCTGGGAAGTGTGTGCCATTTTGTTGTAATGTATTTCTTTGTAGCCGGTATGGCGATCCACTGAGTTACTCTGTGATCAGATAGATAACAATCTCACCTTTCGGATACCTTAAAAACTTAAAGCCCCGGAACACGGACAGACCTCAGGAAGTTGAAGTTATAACTTCTCTGAAGCTGCCTCGTGTTCCGGGGCTTCTTATTATGCCTGATCCAGCCTGTGATCCCGATGATCTCAGCCGATGGTCAGTGTGGAAAGACCACTGCAGTTAAAATATGCAAATGCACCTATAGTCTGAACACTGTCCGCAATGTCAAGCTTTACAAGCTTTTCGCAGTCTGCAAATGCATAGGCTCCGATGCTGGTAACGCCTTCCTCGATCCGGACCTCTGTTATCTGGTCACGGTATCCGTTCCAGGGGACTTCTTCCTCATTTTGCCATTCATTCATGGCTCCCTGTCCTGCGATCTCGAGAACTCCGTTTTCATCAAGGCTCCAAGATACAGTATTCTCCTCCGCTCCACAAAAACCGCTCTTTTCTTCTGCCGGATCGGTTTCTGTTTCCATATCTTCCGATGCTGCGTTCTCCTCAAATGCTGCTTCCGGCTGGTCTTCCTGATCATCCGGGAGCATTTCCTGCGGAATGTCCGCTTCTTCATTTTCCGGAAGCTCTGTTTCTTCCGGTATTTCTGATGTATCTTGTGTTTCCGGATCATCCGGTGCTGCCAGCTCATCTGACATGTCTGGTGCCTTTGAGATCTCAGATTTATTTTCCGGTTCTGCTTCGGAAATTTCTGCTGCATTTATTGTTGGGACTTCTTTTATTTCAGTCCCTGTAATAGATTCTGCCGACGGATCCGTCACAGTATCCGATACAGCTTCTGCTGACTCCTTCGCACTGAATGTATCCGCTGCAAAAACACTTTCCATCCATATCCCGCAAGTCAGCATACTGACAGCTGTAATCCCTGCAAGTATTTTTTTATTTATCCTCATTTCCATGCCTCTACTTTCTGATCCTTACTGCTTTTACCTTGCTCCAGGAAGAATAATATTTCTTTGTTCCTGATTTTTTGTATGTGCGGATCCTTACGTAATACGTTTTGTTTTTCTGAAGCTTTGTCAGCGTGTATTTCGTTTTGGATACTCCGGACACTGTTTTTTTGCTTCCGGATCTGAAATTTTTGTTTACGGAATACTGGATCTCATATCCGGTCACATATCGGTTTTTCTTCCATGTGATCTGCGCTTTTCTGCCGGACAGGTTCTTTGCCGTCATCAGGGTAGTTCCTGCCGGATTGACTGTGACTGTAATACTCTTTGTGGCGGCATTGTATCCTGCTGTGGCGGAAGAACGGATCGTGATCCTTGCACTGCCGGTGAATTTCGCCGCAATGGTAATCCTTCCTTTTTTGTCTACCTTTACAGATTTACTGCTGGAAGAATATTTCAGCGGAGCTTTCCCATAAACTTTTGCATTGATGCTGATCTTCCGGGCTTTTGCATACCAGGTCCGCCGGATATTGGAGGCTTTGATGGTATTGCTACGTTTTGTTACTTTGATGGTGCAGAAGGTGGAGCCGGCGGTATAATTGGTTCCCTTTGCAGCGTATGCCATGATCGCCGCGGTTCCTCCGCCTTTGATGGTTACTTTACCGGAGGCCGGATCTACGACAGCAGCTTTGGGGTTGCTGGAGCTGTAGGTTATGGTTCCGTCTGTTGTTTTTTCAGACAGTGCACAGAGGAATGGTTTTGTGCCGTATTTTACAGTTATTGTTTTTTTGTCAAATTTCAAGCTCGGCTCTGTCTGTTCGATAAGGAATCCTGCTTTGTAGGTTCCGCTGTAATTTCCGGCTCCTGTGATCTCCAGCTCTGCATTTCCCGCATTGACGTTATTGCTGCATTTTACGGTGTAATCTGTATTTTTCTGCAGTGTATAGTTTCCATCCATGATGATCATTTCCGGAGTTTTTTCGGTTCCGTCATAGGTGTATTTCTGCTCTGCGATCCTGATATCGCACAGTGCAAGGCTTCGTTTTGCCGGGCTGCCTGTTTTTGGATTCCATGGTACCCAGGTAATATTTCCGCCGTAATCCCGGAGGATATCCAAAGACCATGTTTTGTCTGTGTATGGATAGTATACGGTTGCAGTTACATTTTTGAAGATGTTATTTCCGAGTTTCGGACTGTTGCCATAAAAATAGATATTCTGCAGATTTTTGCTGTCTGCAAATGCGTTGTCGCCTATTTCTGTTACGTTTTCTTTGATATTCAGATTCACCAGGTTTGTACAGTTGCTGAATGCGCCCGGTTCGATCACGGTTGCATTTTCCGGAAGCGCTTTTCGGATCTCAAAGGTTATTGTGGCTGTTCCTGTATAATCGCTGTCGGTTTTGGCGATCACGGTGATCTTTGCTGTTCCCGGATTTACATTATCTGCGAAATATACCTGGTAGTCTTTTCCTTCTGTCAGTGTTTTTTCGTTGTAAGTGATGGTTACTGTTGGTGTTTTTTCGATTCCATCGTATACATAGGTCTGTTCTGACAGCTGAATACTGCAGGCTGACAGAGCGATCTTCGCTTTTTCCAGTATCGGGAGCTGACGGTATTCTTTGTGTGATGCATTTCTTCTGCAAACTCTTTCTGCCTGTCCTGGTTCTGTATAAGTTGCAGCCTTTATTGTTTTCCACTCTCCGTAATCATGGCCTAACGCTGCTGTTGTGGTCTGGGCTTTGATCACGGTTCCGCAGACGCTGCAGTGACTTCCTTCTGTTTTTCCGGTTGTCTCACAGGTGGCTGCTACCGCCGCGTCTTTTACCGCCTTGTGACCTGTAGCTGCGATCGTTTCTGTTCGTGTCTTTTTGCAGCGGGTGCAGGTGTAGGTCTTTGTTCCGGCTGCGGTGCAGGTTGCTGCTTTTGTTACCTTTCCTCCGTCCCAGCTATGGCCGAGTGCTGCTGTAGTGGTCTGAGCTTTGATTACTGTGTTGCAGACGCTGCAGTGGCTTCCTTCTGTCTTTCCGGTTGTTTCACAGGTAGCTGCTACTGCTGCGTCTTTCACTGCTTTGTGACCTGTTGCTGCGATCGTTTCTGTGCGTGTTTTCTTGCAGCGGGTACAGGTGTAGGTCTTTGTTCCAGCTGTGGTGCAGGTCGCTGCTTTTGTTACTTTTCCGCTGTCCCAGCTGTGACCAAGCGCTGCTGTTGTGGTCTGGGACTTGAGTACGGTTCCGCAGACGCTACAGTGACTTCCTTCTGTTTTTCCTACTGTCTCACAGGTGGCTGCTACTGCTGCGTCTTTCACTACTTTGTGACCTGTTGCTGCGATCGTTTCTGTGCGTGTTTTCTTGCAGCGGGTACAGGTGTAGGTCTTTGTTCCAGCTGTGGTGCAGGTCGCTGCTTTTGTTACTTTTCCGCTGTCCCAGCTGTGACCAAGCGCTGCTATTGTGGTCTGGGCTTTTATTACGATTCCGCAGACACTGCAGTGACTTCCTTCGGTTTTTCCTGCGGTCTCACAGGTAGCTGCTACTGCTGCGTCTTTCACTGCTTTGTGGCCTGTTGCTGCGATCGTTTCTGTTCGTGTTTTCTTGCAGCGGGTACAGGTGTAGGTCTTCGTTCCGGCTGCGGTACAGGTCGCTGCCTTTGTCACTTTTCCACTGTCCCAGCTGTGGCCAAGCGCTGCTGTTGTGGTCTGAGCTTTGATCACTGTGTTGCAGACACTGCAGTGACTTCCTTCGGTTTTTCCGGTTGTCTCACAGGTGGCTGCTACCGCTGCGTCTTTCACTGCTTTGTGACCTTCCTTAACAACAGTTCTTGTTCCGAGTTTCTTTAAAGTGCCACCGCTTCCGGTGCCTGAATTATCAGCATACATCACCCAGATTTCCAGAGTATTATTTCCTTCCTTCAAGCTGCTTCCGGAAATCTTCACTTCATATGCCCTGGCATTCGGGATTGTCTGTGTAGTGGCATTCGCGGATGTAGTATAACTGATTCCATTTACCACATATTTAAAAAGTGAAATCTCTTTTGAACTGTCTCCGGCCCATCCTTTAAAGATAACCTCATCACTGTCCTTACAGCTGATCTTCGTATTATCAGCCGGTGAAAGGATCTCGTCACCAAACTGTACTTCCTCCGAAGTATCATCATAAAATTCCACACTTACCGTATAAGACTTCTTTGTAACCCCATCCGGTGCTGTAAGCGTATATACAACCGGACTGGTAAAATCATGCGTCGAACCATTCCAGAAGTCTGAAGAAAGTCCAGTTCCCATACCTGAGCCATAATCAATCGAAGGCTTCAATTTTGTAACATTCGTCCCCTTCGGCACCCGAAGAACGATCGTATCCTCCCCGATCGCACCGATAACATCCTGCTTCAGTCCAGGATTTTCCACCTTCTTAAGCACAAAACTGTAAAATGCAGCCTGATCAGAAGGAAGCACATGGATCGTCACAGTCACCTGAATACTCTCCTGTGTCTCTGTATCGCTGATCTTATACTGTGAACTGTAATCTCTGGCTGACGCCGTAACAACACCCGTATAGCCAAAAGCATTATATTTTTCTCCGGGCAGATTCGTGCGTGTCAATCCTGCCGGCAGCTTTTCCTCAATTACTGTAGTCGCATACGTTCCACTTCCACCAGTCACATTATCTGTGCACGGATACTGCGCCGCACTTTTTCCTGCACTGACATACAAATCCAGTGCCGGTACAGTCAGCGGACTCCGCACCGTGATCGTCGATGACGCCACAACTACCGAGCCATACTCTGACGGCAGTTTATCCGTCGCATAAAATACGATCGTACTTCCGCTGTCATCACTTTCCAGAACCTTATCTGCTGCAACCGTTGTAAAAGATCCATTCTTTCCAAAAGCAACATGAACACCATATTTCTCCAGCTCATCCGCTTTAAATATCGGAGTCTGCGTCCCATCATTATATGTGATCTGCAGTTTCACACCGGACAGATCCAGCGTGTTCCCAACTGTAAACTGAGTTTTTGCCGGTGCTGCAAGCACGGAAAGCTTCTTTGCTTTTCTGGCTGTTACCGTAATACTTACCGGAATTTCTTTTCCAAAATAATTGAATATCACGGAGGTATCCTCAGACTTCAGCGGACCTGTTTTATCATAGGAAAAGCCACTGTAAATATATACATAACGTCCACCTATTGTGGCAAAAAAGCTGGCGCCTGAAGGATCAAACTTCTGGTTTTCACTGTATGTCGTCTTCGGATGACCGGAAAGCACAATACTTGTAATATCACTGGCAGATGGTTTTTCGACTGTCATCGACCAGCTGGTCTGTTTTCCCTTATAATTGATCGTCAGTTCCCTTGTCCCCGTTTCCGAATTTTCAAATCCGGCGATCATATCCTTCGTGATCGTTACTGATGTAGAATTATTAACAATAAGCCTTCCCCAATACGCCGGAACTTCTCCCACGTAACATTTTGTCGGTACACCGGAAACAGACAGCGATCTGATCGCCGATGCATCTGCACGTTCCGGCAGTCCATCCTTGGAAATCTGCCAGTCTCCGTCAAAGCTCCAGCCTTTATATGAGTTCGGATTCTTCATCTGCTCTGCTGTAAGAACACCGCCTGTTGTAAGCGTCTGTTCCGTGTTTGTCCCGATGAGCGCTCCCTGGCCGTTTTTACCATAACAGTCCGAAACATGTCCATTCAGACCGATAGCAGAATTGAGTACATTTGCATTTACCTGTGCACAGATCTGACCTGTAACTGCTGTTCCGCCAGTCACGCGAAGCGTACCTGTAAAAGCACACTGTTTCACATATCCGCCCATGTTTCCAAACTGTTCGATCCGGCCGGCAATGCCTCCAAGGTAAACCTGATAAGAATTTCCGTTAGCCTGTGTGACAGAAAGATTTCCTCCTGCAACACATTTTTCAATAGTACCAATGTTTACTCCTGCGATACCACCAACATAGCTGTCTGTAGCTGTCATGGATATGGAAATATTTACTCCGGACGAACAGCCGCTGATAGTACCGGCCACCTCATTCTCTCCGACAATCCCGCCAAAAGCCGGATGGCTCATGGAACTGGTGGATCCCATATGTCCTGTTACCGTTCCGGTTACCTTGCAGTCCTGGATCTTACCGGTATTATACTGTGCCACAACACCATGGATATCATGACTGTCATAATCAAAATCCGCAACAATATTCAGATCCTTTATCGTTCCTGCATTCTGCTGGATCAGAGGTTTTTGGAGACCGGTTATTGTGAAACCGGCTCCGTCCAGCGTTCCGCTGAAATACGATGCCGAAAAATTTGTCCTTCCGTCTGTACTGATATTTTTTGTCAGACGATAGTATGCTCCCTGGTTCGCCTGGATCAGATTAAGATCATCGATCGAAGATATCTTATATGGATTTGCAGATGTACCATCTCCCTCTGCCGGTGCAAGGGAAGCGCTTCTGCTTCCAATGATACGATAAACAATCCCTGCGGAGCCATCCGTCGGAACGGTAAACTTACCGTTCGACAGCTTCACCAGGATTGCCGATGCTGCCGGCAATGTATGGTTTTCATTGCTGTCCCCTGCATAAACCGGAAATGTCGCTGCCTTTGCCGCAGCAATGGTATCCCCGTAAAAGCTGTATTTACCGGAGCTCTCACCGGCTACAACTGCCGTATAAAAATCCGCCATAAGCTCCTTAAAAGAAACTCCGGTTACTTTCTCCAGATATTGCTCACAGCTGAGAGAAGAAGCATCGATCGTATAAAACTTTGGAAGCACCTTCATAGGCTGATAGCTTCCTGCCATCCGGTCGATAACATATCTTACAAAAAGATACGGCATTCCATAGTCCTGTGCATTGTCATCCCGGTAATTCTCGTAGATCAGCGAAGCCCCTGAACGGATGGCCGTATTACTTCCAATACCATTCAGCCAGCCGCTGCTGTCCGTTCCTCCCCAGAGATAGTCCATGACAGCCACTGCAAGACCCTCATTCAGCCACGAATATCTGCCGGTACTCATAAATCCGGTTTTCAGCCAGAGGATTGCATGCTGTCCCTCATGAACAAGAAGGCCATTTCGCTTTGACATCTCCCCCGAAACATAAGAAGATGCTGACGGTGTGTTGATATGGATCGCTGTGATCCCTTCATCATACATATACATACCGCTGGCGCTGCTTAAAGACTCCAGCAGGATCGACAGCTTGCCTGAGCCATCCTGTGCCGGAAAATCACCTGCACAAAGCTGGTTAAGGATACGGTAAGGCTGACCATCGTAGACAGCTGCCATATCCGCAGCGATCAGAGATGTTTTCCCTGCGGTATCGTAATCTGCCTTCAGGGTCTCATCCATCCACACATAGCAGTGTTCCCCAACTCCGATGCAGACATATGTTTTTCCATATGTATCATGGCCGTTAGTTCTATAGATGTACTTTTTTTCACCTACCTGATAGGTGGTCGCCGCAGCCTGTACAGCAGTCAGCATCGGTTGGTCATCCTGCATGTATGCCTGCAGCTGATCATCCTCCAGACTCTGTACCTGCCCCACATCTGCTGCCTCTCCCGCAGTTCCCTCTGTTGCCGCCTGCGCCGATGCATTGCTTCCACCCTGCACGACTGCATAATCTTCTGCTTCAGAGTCCGACGCCTGTGCCGATGTCCCGTCAAACTGCAAGGTTCCCGTATTTCCGGGATTTGTGGTATCTGTGTTAATGATAACTGCATATTTCCCGGAAAATGTTTCTCCTGGCTTACCCTCCTGAACTGCTGCAAAAACCTCTGTTCCACAAAATAACCCCAGAAACAGAAAACAGCACATAAGCCGGAGACAAAAATCTTTTGTCTTTTTCATCCTCTTTCCTTTCCTCTTCTCAGCTGACTGAGTTCTTTGATTTTTGTGTTTATTCTACCATGTTCGCAATATTCGCACAATTCCAAATATTTGATTTTTATTATCATAAAGCGTCTTTTTCTGCCTCCGTTGCAGTTGCCCGCCTGCCGTGTATACACAAAAAGAGCGAAAAGCTCTGATATTGGTATCGTGCAGAACTTTTCGCTCTTTTTGAGCTACTCTATAAACTTTTAGCCTATCTGATTTTTATTTATATTTTTCTTCAGTTCATCCAACTGCTCCTGCTCAAGCCCTGTAACTTCTCGAATTTGAGCATCCGTAAATTCTTTGAGCTTCAGCATATTAACTGCAATTTGGATAATTCCCTGACTATACCCCTCTTCCATACCTTCCTCTCGGTTCTGTCTCATATGCCGTTCTTCGTCGTATTCATATATACTCACTTTCTTCGCCTCCGCTCGATTTTTTCTCAGAAAATCTGCCAGAATTCCTTCGCTGATGCATTCTGTGATCGCCTGCTCTACTGCTGTATCCAGTGGCATTTCTGCTGCGTATTCTCTTACACGAAAAGTGTATTCCGCATAGTCCTCAAGGGTCCTGCAGGTTTCCATCAGCTTCCGGTTATGACCTTTATTGATATTCAGCATGACTGCCTTCAGCTCCAGTGACGGGTCTGCATCCGGAATTGAAAAGAGTTCCGACAATTTCAATTCCTTCCTGTCCGGCTGCTCTGCCTGTCCATTGTAGAATATCACAAATTTCGGTGTCGGCAGTTTCACAGCTTTCGTTCCATAAAGATTCATGTCTTTCGTATAATCCGAATACACATCCGCCACATACAGCAGATACCGAACTGGCAGATTCGGGCTGTATGTAGACTGATGTTCATACAGGTTCAACCTCATTTCGATAATAAATGAAACATCATTCTGCATGGACATATAAATTGCATTCTCCAGTGTATTTACCTGAAGAAGATCCTGGTCATCATAACTGGTTCCATTAATCGCATTGTAAAGTTTCAGCAATTCATTCCTGTCACTGAACAGCATTGCAAAGATCCGGGATTTATACATCCGGTTTGTGGTTAATACATCGGTTTGTTTTTCTGCCATATGGTATCCTCCTTATTGGACAGTCGGGAGAATCCCCTGGCAAAAAGCTCTTCCGGAAATCTCCCTGCATGATCATGTGATTTAAGCATTGAGATTTCTTTGTAATAGCCGAATGGCTGATGAATTTCAGATACGGAAGAATTCCGTCCAGAACAGTAGAAATGAAATGCTTTTTCTTTACCTTAGCACAATTTGGGCGAAACCGCAATCAAAATATTTCGACAAATTTCTCCCTCTAGACTTTCCCATTATTTTCATGTATATTCTACATATAACGACACTACGGCTGCCTGAGGCAGCCGAATAATTTTCTGGAGTATGCGTATGTTGAAGATTGCGATCTGTGAAGACAGTGAGATTTTTGTAGAGATCATAAAGAAAAATATTGAAACCATTCTGAAAGTCCCTTATGAACTGCATCCATTCCTTTCCGGAAAAGAGTTTATGACTTCTCTGCCGGAGCTGGGGTGCCCTTATGATATCGTTTTTCTGGATATCTCCCTGGGTGCCGATACGGTTTCCGGAATTGAACTTGGCCAGATGATAAACGGGGAGAATCCACGGACACAGCTGATCTTTATCAGTCAGTATCTGGAATATGCCTCCGATGTCTATTCCACAAAACACACCTATTTCATTTACAAAAACCGGCTTAATGAATATCTGCCGGCTGCTCTGGATGCTACACTTAAAAATCTCCAGACAAATGAAGAACAGTTTCTCACACTTAAGATCAGACATTCTCACATCCGAATTGCGGTAAATGATATCCTGTATCTGGAACGAAATCTGCGTGAAACACTTATTTATACAAAAACTGAAACCTATACAGTCCGTGACAAACTGAATATTCTCCAGCAACAGCTTCCAGATTTTTTCGTGTGCTGCCACAGAAGTTTCCTTGTAAACCTTCATGCAGTTTCCAAACTCCAGCATACAGAAATTACTTTGACCACCGGTCAGCAGATTCCTGTCAGCCGCGCACATTATGAAGATGTTAAAAAATCTTTTTCTCTGCTGATGCTGTGATTCTGAAAGACTGACTTTCGTATTTTGCTCTGATATCCCATAACATTTCCAGGAAAGAAGGTACTCTCATGCCACAGTTTCTGAAATTTATTTTATACACTCTTCTTCCGAGTTCTTTCATAACTTCCTATATCTGTGTCCGATTTTGCACTGGTATCCTTACGCCATCCCGGAGCTTTTTTCCAAAAAACCGTAGCCGTTTTTTTGTCTCATTTATGTTGCCCATAACAGCTGCCTTTATGTCAAAATATTGGTTTCCCAGTATGGGCTCCTGGCTTATCCAGTTGACACTCCTTCTCCTGACAATTCTTTATTTTTCAGATCCTCTGAAAAAAAAGATTTCCACATTTCTGATCTTAATATGTATTCTGGCAATTTCTGAAAATATCGCTGCAACGTTTGCCCTGCCGATTTACACTCTTATACACCACGAAGAATCGTTTCGTTATAATTTGCTTTATACATCTGGTGAAATGCTTTTTTTAATAATCATAGATTTCTTCGTTGCATTGCTGTTTATTAAAAAACTGGTTCCACTAATCCGGAATTATTCCCACAGTATTCAGCTGACTACCATTGCTGAGCTCCTTTTTCCCGTACAGGCGTCTTCACTTCTTATGGGAATATTGCTATACCGTAAAAATTCTCCCTGGTTAAAATGGCTGATCATTTTATACTGGTTTCTCAATCTTCTCTGCTGTCTGATCATAGTCAGGGCTTTTCACAACATTTCTCTCAGAGAAAAAAGACACGAACTGTTGGTTCAGCAGATGAGTTTTCTTCAGAAACAGCTAGAATATACAACCGAAATGGAACAAGAATATCAATCTGTGCGAAAATGGAATCACGATATGGAAAACCATCTCTTTTCACTGAATTATCTGATCCGCACCCAAAAATATCTTGAGGCAGATGTATATCTGGAAACAATTCTTTCAGAACTTCCGCCGGAAAAGAGGACTTTATGAAACGAGGCTTTACTATTCTTTTTATAGAACTTTTCTGTGTTCAGGTATCTCTTTTCCTGGGAGCTCTGCTACAGGAATATGCTCTGTTTTGCCAGATAATGCTTCTCTTTTTTCTGGCCCTCACTTACCGCAGGATCTACCTTCTTGCCAGACGATCGCTCAAAAATGCTCAGGAAGAGGCAAAATTTCAGGCTCTTCAGAAGCAGGAACAGTTACAGAAAGAACAGGAGCAGCTGTTTGTTTCCAGAAAGCAGGAGACTCTAGAATTCCAGCAGTCTACCATCCGGAAACTTGAGACACTTCAGAATTACCTGAAAACGAACGAATATGATAAGATCCAGGACTACCTGCCTGCCATAACCGATGATTTTCAGAGAGAACGTTTCCATCCCATCTGTCAGGACAGCCTGATCAACGCCATCCTTGCGGACAAAAGATTTCTTGCCATGCAGAAAAATATCAAAGTTACCTACGAGGTTCTTCTTCCGGAGAAATCCAATATTCCCTCTTCGGAACTGAGCAGTATATTTTTCAACCTGCTGGATAATGGAATAGAAAGCTGCAACGCTTCCGGTTCTGAAGCACCGTTTATCTCTGTAACATCAAAAATGTCCGCCGGTTTTCTTACTGTCCACATGAAAAACAGCAAAGATCCGGCACAACCATTCAACCACAAAACATCAAAAAAAGATATCCCCAACCATGGATTCGGTCTGTCCATAATTGAAGATATCTGTGCAAAAAACGATGGTAGCTGTCAGTGGATCGACAATGGAGATACCTTTGATTCAGTTGTTATGCTGAGATACCAATAAGATTCAGCAGAACATACATATCCTTATCTTTCAGTTCCGCTGCATAATGCTCCACACATTTGAGGCCTTTTGAAATATCAAAATGTTTATCAAAATTCAAAACCTCATCAACTCCAGCTTCTTCTCCCTGGTCAGCTGCTTGATCCGGTACTCCCGGCTCATGGCCTCCTCCTTTGTGGCAAAGCCTTCATAATACACCAGCTTCACCGGCCTTTTGGCCCGGGTATATTTGGCGCCTGCTTTGCCTTCATTATGGGCTTTCATCCGTCTGGCAAGGCAGTTTGTCCAGCCGGTGTAGAGCGTGCCGTCTGCACACTGCACGATGTATGTATAGTTCATAGCAGTCTCCTCTTCTGTAAAAAATTTATGCAATACAATGCCAAATGCCAGTACATCTTCAGTAACATCAACCCTGATATTTGCCTTCCTGTAAAACAAATATCTGAACACTTTTCTGGACAGTGTGATCTGTCTTCCGTGATATTTCCTCTCCTGTAAAACAAACATCCAGTCGGCCGCATTCTTTCTATGTAAAGACAGCCACCAACATTTCTTCAGCAGCCATCCTTCTATACTCAAGCAGCCGGCACAATTCATGTATTTCACTTATAACAAAGATAAAGCAGGTCGGGATTCCGGCTGCGGATTTTCCCACCTGCTTTATTATACGGTCATTTCTTATTTCTGTGAATATGGAATTCACTGCATAGCTGCTCTATAGGTATTCGTATTCTGATCTTGCTGTATTTCACGATCAATAAGCCCAGCCTACTCCATCACATAATTCTTCAGCACATAAATCTTCCCATCACACTCCACAGCCTCCACCTTCACAGCCTGCTCCTGCGTTTCCGGATAATATCTGGTGGCAAAAACAACCTCTCCGCCATTCACATAGATTTCCACAGCTGTAGTATCCGCAAGAACTCTGATGCTTTCGATCACACCGGACGGAACATGCGCCTTACGTACTTTACGTCCGGCACCGGCCTTCTCGGAGAGAGTTAAGATCATATCTCCGTCCTGATATTCCAGGAAGAGATTTTCTCCAAGGCTCACTTTACCCTGCTCACCTTTTACCTGAACATCCAGATCAAACGGTCCATTCACCGGAATCTCCGCACTGGAACCGCTGACAGAAACGCCAGTCTTTCTCAGCTCGTTCAGTTCTTCCACCGGATACTGATAAAGCATTCCGTTTTTATACGTAACTTCCCTTGGAACAGTCAGGCAATGCTGCCAGCCTTCGCTCTCTGCTGTAGGATTCACATACTCCTCATCTGCATCCGGCATTCCCATCCAGCCGATCAGGATCCGTCTGCCCTTTCCATCCTGGAATGTCTGGGGTGCATAGAAATCAAAGCCGTGGTCCCATTCCCGGAAAGCTTTTTCCTCCGGCTTTCCATCCTTCAGGATAAAGTATCCGGACTGATAGATGTTCTGAAAACGGAACTCTTCTCTGGTCAGTCCCTGGGGAGATACAGAAAGCACCTCCTGTCCCTCAAGAGTGAAAAAATCCGGGCACTCCCACATGTATCCGAATGCCTTTTCTGTAGTAAGCTCACTGTCAAATTTCCAGTTCTTCAGATCTTCGGATCTGTAAAAAAGTACGGCGCCCTGGTCGCTTTTCTGACGGCCGCCAAGGATCATCCGGTACTCTTCCCCCTCCTTCCAGACCTTCGGGTCACGGATGTGGCAGGTGTAATTCTCCGGATAATCCTCGCAGGAAACTGCAACCTCCTTTGTTCCGAAATGAAGGCCGTCCGCACTCTCCACATGAAGAGTGCTGGACTGCCTTCCGTTATTGATATAATCATAATCTCCATCCATCTTGATGTTTCCTGTGTAGAAAAGATGAAGCTTATCTTTCTCCGCAATGGCAGAGCCTGAGTAAACACCATGACAGTCATAAATGCTGTCCGGCAGAAGCGGAACCCCTTCATATCTCCAGCTGATCATATCTTCACTGGAGTAATGCCCCCAGAATTTCAGTCCACCGTTGGCCTCAAACGGAGAATACTGGAAAAACACATGATATCTTCCCTTGTACCAGCATAATCCGTTCGGGTCATTGAGCCATCCCACAGGCGGCATCAGATGATGGGTCAGACGGTTTGTCTGCATCGTCCTGGCAACTGCTGCCGTTTCCTCGATTTTTCGCACTTCCTCTGCAAGTACCTTGGTCAGAGAACTCATTTTATTTTACCTCCAGTACTTCAGAACCATTATTTACTGTTCCTTCTGCAAGCATTTTTACTTCTTCATAATCATCGGTATTGGTTACGATCAGCGGTGTGGTCACATCATAGCCGGCTGCCTTAATAGCATCCATATCAAAGGTGATCAGTGTCTGGCCTTTTTTGACCACGTCACCGTCCTTTACATGAGCGGTGTAGAATTTACCGCCAAGCTCAACGGTGTCAACGCCGATATGGATCAGCAGCTCCAGACCACTTTCTGTCGCAAGCCCGATGGCATGCTTTGTGTCAAAAATTGTAGAAACCGTAGCGTCACAGGGTGCTTTTACTTCACCTTTGGACGGAATCACTGCCATGCCCCTTCCAAGGACTTCAGATGCAAAGGTTGCATCCTTTACTTCTGAAAGCGGGATCGCAGTTCCCTCAAGCGGGCTGTAGAGGGTCTGTGCACCTGTCTCTGAAGTTTTCTCCTGGGCAATTTCTGCCGTAGCATCTGATTTTTTCTCTGCTTCAATATTTTTTTCAGCTGTTTCCTGTACCTCATCCTTATATCCGAACATCCAAGTAAGCACAAAAGCCACACCAAATGCGATGGCAAACATCAGGATATAACCAACTGGATTATTCAGGCACAGCAGGATTCCGAAGATACCGGTAACACCTGTTCCTGTGGCACCAAGACTGCTAATGGAGGCAAAAAGTGCTCCGCATGCACCACCCAGGCAGCCCATGATAAACGGCTTTCCGAAGCGGAGGTTTACACCGAAGATTGCCGGCTCTGTGATTCCCATGCATGCGCTTAAGGCAGAAGGAACAGCCATGGATTTGATCTTCTGATTTCTGGATTTCAGGCCTACAGCAAGAGCTGCACCACCCTGTGCAATGTTAGCTGCAGATGCAAGTGGCAGCCAGTAGGTAACGCCGAATTTGGCCAGCTGTCCAAGGTCAATGATAGTGTACATGTGATGAACACCAGCAACAACAGTCGGTGCATAAAAGGCACCCATGATAAAGCTTCCGATTCCAAATGGCAGTGCGATCAGCCACTGGATCCCATCCAGAAGTCCGTTCTCAACTGTTACGAAGATCGGTCCGATAATGGAAAGTGTAAGATAGCCGGTTACAAAAACACTGACAAGCGGTGTTACAAAAAGATCGAACATTGCAGGTACGACTTTATGAAGTCTCTTCTCAATCTGTGCCAGTACCCAGACTGCAATGATAACCGGGATTACATGTCCCTGATATCCAACCATGTCAATGGAGTAAAGTCCGAACCATACTTTCTGTGTGGCCTGTACGCCTTCCGTGGCAACTGTCCAGGCGTTCTGCAGATTCGGATGAATCATGATCATACCGATAACCGCACCAAGGTAAGGGTTGGCGCCGAATACTTTTGCACCACTGTAAGCGATGAGGATCGGCAGGAATGTGTACGCTGTGTTACTGAAAAGCTGTGCAAATACATAAATGGAACCATTGGTGTTAATATTCAGGAAGCCGTTGTTTACCATAAAGTTCAGGGCTTCCATGATTCCCATCAAAAATCCGCTTGCTACGATAGCTGGGATGATCGGGACAAAAATATCTCCCAGTGTCTTGATCAGTCTCTGTATCGGATTAGCCTTGGATGCTGCCACCTTCTTAAGCTCATCCTTACTACTCTCTGATATTCCGGCGATCTGGATAAATTCATCATAAACCTTGTTTACAACTCCTGTTCCCAGGATGATCTGCATCTGTCCCTGTGCGAAAAACACGCCCTTCACACCGTCGATGTTCTCTATATATTCCTTATCCGCCTTGTCATTATCCGCAATGACCAGACGAAGCCTTGTTGCACAGTGCGCCGCGGAAATGATGTTTTCTTTCTTTCCTACATGATCATAGATTTCCTGTGCTGTCTTTCTGTAATCCATGTCCTTCCTCCTTTTCTGCTACTGTTCCCGGACAGTCATCTCTTTCTTCTTTCCCTTTCTTCGGATCAGATCTGTCTGTTCTTTCTTCAGCTTCCCGGGATTTATTATCTCTGATCCATTGTTTTTCATTTATTTATGAGATTGATTTCATACATCCATTCATACAAGGGACGGTAATTTTTCCATTTTTTAAGCTTTTTGATGATTTCAGCACTTTTCAATGGTATGTTTTATGTTATTGCTTGTGTTCTTATGTGGAATCGTTCTCACATCTTACTTGTATTATAACTACTGCATTATTATTTGTAAATCCGCAACATCGCACAAATTTCTTCAGTCAAAATTGTACATATTCCATAAGAACAGATGCAAAACAGACAAACCAGTCAGGACATCGCAGAAAAAATCTGGCATTTTTCTGTGTTTGCTCAGCCATAACACAGCACCACACCAAAAGAAGCAGGTCTTTTTCTCCCAAAAGATCTGCTCCTGTTCCACAATAACTTATAATTTCTTCCTCTGTCTGCGAGGATATTCTCTGTTACCTGTGAGATTCCCGTTCCACAAGCTCACATCCCATTTTTATTTCCTTGCTGATCCCGGTATCGTTCTCAATAAGATCAGCCAGCATGGCTGCTGCCTCCATTCCGCTGGTCTTATAATAAAAATGTACCGTTGTCAGCTTCGGTTCCACGATCTTACCCGGAACTCCATCCCCAATCCCTGCGATCTGAACATCCTCGGGAATGCGAAGCCCGATCTCCTTCAAATAAGTCATGGCTCCCACCGCCATAGTATCCGTAGCACACACAAGAGAATCTATGGAAGGCTCCTCCTCAAAAAGCTCCTTCGCCATCTCATACCCGGAATCCATGGTAAAGCTTCCGATCTTCATCCTCTCCGGCACGACCTCCAGCTTAGCTTTATGGATAGCATCCATAAAACCCTTTTTCCTGCAGGCACCAACTGCCTCGTCCTTATCTGTAACGCCGATATAGGCAAACTTTTTCCCCTTCTCCGCCAGCTTCTCCGTGACCTGAAAAGCTGCTTTATGATCATCCTGATAAATACATGGATATCCGTCCAGATGCTGTCCCAGGATCACGATCGGTACCTTATAATCCTTCAGCATCTGTTTATGCTTTCTGGTAAACATGGTAGCAATAAAAACCACTCCGTCCACCTGACGTTCTTTAAACAGAGAAAGGTATTTCAGCTCTTCTTCCACATCATTATTGGTATTGGCCAGAATAAGCTGATATCCTCTCCGTGTAAGAATATCACTGATCCCTGTCACCTCACGGCTTATGGTATCTGAATTGATCTTTGGAAGGATGACACCGATGAGACTGGTTTTTTTGGTCCGCAGTGTCTGTGCCTGGGAGGATGGCTGATATCCTGTCTCCTGGATCACCCTGCGGATGACTTCCTTTTTTTCACTGCTGACATATCCATTATTCAGATATCTGGATACCGTAGCTCTGGAAACTCCGGCAAGCCTGGCTATTTCATTAATGTTCATAACTTATGTACCTCTTCTTTTGTCCTGTTATATCTGTCCTTGTATGCATATTTATAATATAGATTATACACGGTTTCTTTCCGGTAAAAAAGATTCTTTTCCTATGTAAATGGAAATTTTTATTACTGCTCACTCCGTTCTCACTAATACGCTTCACAACGCAGAGAATACGGGATGCATATATCTCCCATCCCGTATCCTCCATACTCTGTTTCTAAAAATCTCCCCGGCATATCTGTTTTTCGGTTTTCCCTGTCATTCCAGATATTCAAACGGATCTACCGGCACGCCATCCTTTTTCATTGCAAAATAAAGATTCGGGCCTTCTACAGAATAATATTTGGTAGGTGCGCTGATATTTCCGATCACTTCGCCCTCCTTTACTGTGTCACCTTCTGCCACAGTAAGGTCCTTCAGCTGCCCATATACTGCCTGATAACCATTTCCCAGCTCCATAGTCACAGTCGTTCCCGTACAGGCATCCTGTACAACAGAAAGCACCTGACCATCAGCCGCCGCATACACCGGCGCATCCTCCACTGCCTGCAAAGCAATGGCAGAGCTCACACGATACTGATCCAAAGTCGGATAATATACGGTTTCATCCATATTGTAATCCACAAGAACCGTTCCTCTGACCGGCCATTCCATAATGGAATCCTCCGTAAAATCCAAAGCCTGTGCCGCAATTCCGACAGCTGAGGTCTCTGCGGTATCTGTGGAAGCTCCAGCTCCGTTATTCACCGCTCCCTCTGCCGATGTATTTCCGGCATTATCTGCTGTATTTCCAGTGCCATCTGTGCGGCTTCTGTCTGCACCTGCTGCCGCAGACACGCTCCTATCCTCCGTACCACTTCCATTATCTGCATCTGCCGCTGCATTTTCGGCTGTACCACTTCCTTCAGTCTCACGGATGCTTCCTGTCACTCCATCTGCTCCGGCTTCTGAAGCTCCTGACAGACCTGCTTCATCTCCGGTTTCTCCATCAGAGATCTCATCCTGTGCTGCATCCTGCCAGCCATCTCCGGCAGCTGCCGCATCCTCTGCGTTTTCCCCGTCCGAAAGCTCTTCTTCCAGCCCGGTCTCTTCTACCTGTACAGAATTTTCCTCCTGGGGATTTTCTGCGATGGGCTTTGTTCCAAGCTGATAAACAGTAATCCCAAGTGCCGCCACTGCTGCCAGAACACCTCCGTTGATAATACCTCTCACGATTTTACTTTTCATATTCTTTCCACCTCTGTCTGATATGTTCATTTTCAGTAACAGAAAAAGCAGTAAAGCTGCCGTTTCGGTCACCATTTCTATATCTATAGAGTGTCCAGAATATGGCTGTCTATTCATTTTTTGAATATTTTTTTATCAGACGTTGCTTCGGATGCCTGACTTTCTTTAATCCTCAGCTTTCAGCTCCATCTCCGGAAAATATTTTTTCAGGATCTCCTCCGCACTGCTTCCGTTTTTTGCCATCTCATTTCCACCAAACTGGGAAAATCCCACACCATGACCGCTACCACGCACTCGCAGATAATAAATATCATCCTTTTTCTTCAAACTGAAATTCGCGGATTCCAGTCCCATTCCCGCTGCAAAGCTTTCTCCCTCCAGAAGTGTTTCCCCAATCGTAAGCTCTGTCACATAACCGGCACTGTCCCGTTTTTTGATCTTCAGCTCCCCGGAAAGCTGCCCCGCAGGAATTTCCACGATTTTTATATGATCCGGAGATTTTTTGTCCTCACTGCTATCTGCCGATTTCAGATATGTATACGCCTCATCATGAAAAGCCTCTTCCCCGCTGCGGGTTTTCCCTGCGCTTCTCTTATGCCAGGGAGTCAGCCTCACTTTTCCTTCATATGTAAGTACCTGTCCATCCGTCTCTTTTTCTGCCTGCTCATAGATCTGCCTTTTTTCTGCAAAAAAATATCTCCAGACTTCCTCTGTACTTCCGTTTTCCCTCAGGATCTCTGCGAGATTTTTCCCCTCGCCCAGCCACCTTTGAATATTCGACCGTGCGATCACAGTCTGCGCTTTTATGGTTTCTTTTTTCATATCCGGGGAAATCTGCGAAAAAACAATGACCGGGAGATATTCTTCCATATCCGGCACCCTCTCTGCCAGGACCCTGTCCGGTCCATTAATGGTTGCCGCCGAAAAATAAGGAAGAACAATTGCTAAAAACACCAGACAATATCGAAGAAGCGCATATTTTTTCATAAAAACACCATAAGCGTTCTTTTTCCTAATATATGTTCTTTTGCCAAAAATTATTATTTGCTGTATACTATAGCAGTTCTATGAATCAATGCATCAAAAAAAGTTATTCCGAACATGCTGCAGTAATTTATGGAAATGCTATGTATCAATCCAAAAAGTATCTGCAGCGATCAGTCCTGCTCACCGCTTATTGCTTGCCACGAATGGAGGTATCACACACCATGCTTGCCATCTTTCTCGCACCATTATATATTCTCATTAATATTTATATCGTCCGCTGGATGATTTTGTGGATGGGTGCCTGCACTCATTTTTTCCAGACCTTTGCGTTCCGGGCATGCTTTGCAGGTGTTTATATTTTTCTGTCCACTTCTCTTCTGACCTGTTTTCTCATCCGGAAGCCCCCTGCGCTCCATCGCTTCCTGAAAAATACGGCAAATTATTTTCAGGGAACATTTCTTTACATCCTGATCGTAATCGTAACTACAGATCTCTGCAGACTGATCCTGAAGCATACGCTTCATCCGGCCTGGATGTATTCCCGGAAAGCCTTCGTAGTCACAGGCGCTGTCTGCACCCTTCTGATCATTGGTGTCAGTCTCTATGGGATTTTTAATCAGTGGAACATTAAGACAAAAACTTATGATGTGAAAATAGACAAGCAGGTGAAGGGAATGAACTCCCTGAAGATTGTCCTGCTCGCAGACATTCATTTCGGTTACAGTATCGGAGAAAAACATGCCGGGCTTCTTGTAAAAAAGATCAACGCCGAATATCCGGATCTGATCTGTATTGCCGGCGATATTTTTGATAACGAATATGAAGGGATCAAAAACCCGAAAAAAACAGCGGCCATTCTCCGTTCGCTGAAATCCAGATACGGCGTTTATGCCTGTTGGGGCAACCATGATCTCAGCGAACCGATTCTGGCCGGTTTTACCTTCCGCAATGCAAAAAAAGATTATGATGATCCCAGAATGCGGAATTTTCTGGAATCTGCCAACATCCGGCTTCTCGATGACGAAACCGTCCTCATAGATAAACGGTTTTATCTGACAGGCCGTAAGGATCCTTCACGCTGCCGAAAAATGTCCGACACCCGTAAGGATCCTGACCAGCTTACAGCCTACCTTGACAAAACACTCCCGATTATTTTTATGGATCATCAGCCCGGTCAGCTGGATGAAGTGGCAGCCGCAGGCGCAGACCTTGATCTCTGCGGCCATACTCATGACGGCCAGCTGTTCCCTCTGAACATCATCACCGGCCTGGTCTGGGAAAATTCCTGCGGCTACCTGAAAAAGGGGACTATGCACAACATCGTTACCTCCGGTGCCGGCATATGGGGCCCGAATATGCGTACTGCCACAAACAGCGAGATCTGTTCGATCACAGTACATTTTTATCCTGCCAGACCTAACTCCTCTGATCCCTCATAAATATCTTCCACCGGCAGCTCCTCCGCACTCTCACTATCCTCTTCTGTTCCGTCATTTTCTTCTTCCGTTTCAGAGTCCTTCGGAAACTCAATTACTTCAGCCGTATCACCACTTTCTGATATCTCCGGCTCTTCACTGGAATCATCAAATATCTCTTCCTCAGTATTATCGTCCGTCTTTCCTTCTTCAGAACTCATATTGAGTTCCTCGCTACTCTCTTCTTCAGCTTTCTTTTCACTGTTTCGGATGATCTCAAGGGCTTCTGTTTCTGAAATAATGCCTGAATTATCTTCCATTGCATTTGCTTCCGGCACTTCATAATCATATACAAAGGTATTGACTGGCATAAGCTTGTTTGACTGCACATCATAGTCAAATACATGCCACAGGTATCCTTCCCTGTTAACCGGTACATTTGCCTGGTAGATCTGTTTTCCACCCCGGTAAACGGTTACTTTGGCTGACGAAGCAGATAATTCTGTACTCGCATCATCTTCACCGTTTGTATAATCGTATACATAAAAGCTATATTTTCTTCCGGTGAAGCCTTTGTATATGGTTGTTGTTTCCGGTCCATAGCTGCTTGTATCATCCAGATCCAGATTTGCTATTACATCTCCATCCTCTGAATATGCATTTTTATCCCTATAGTATACATGGAAGTAGTCATCTCCGTTTTCATCAGCAGGTCCCAGCAGATGAGAATCCAGGTCTCGCGGAGTTTCTCCCCATGTAAGCACGATCTGAAGAAGACCTTCATCTCCTGCACTGATATTGGTCGGTGACATTGTTACATCACGTTCACTGCATGCATTTGCCTGAACTACAACATTGATATGAGCAGAAACAAAATCTTCATTGCTTGCATTCAGCGTATAGTTTCCGGCTGGCACGGTCAACGTATAGGTTCCATCTGCTGATACGCCTTCTTTCACAGTCTCTCCGATCACATTATCCCAGCCCTTACGTAATTCATAAGTTACATTTTCTATATTTCCACCGGTCATGGAATGAATAAATCTTCCACTCAGCTCACCATCTCCGGCTTCTGCTCTGGATACCATCAGGAAAGATTCTGCGTATGTGATCTGGTTCGCTGATACTCCCATGGAACTGCTTTCATATTTCTGGTAACCGGTTGCTGTGACAACAATTTTGTAGATTCCTTCATCAAGATCATTAAATGAATAAGTTCCATCTTCTTTCGTGAAAGTTTTTTCAACCTTGACTGTTCCGGAATATGCTTCCACGCTGGCATTTTTTACAGGAGCTTTGCTGTTTGAATCCAAAACGCTTCCCTCAATGCTTCCGGCTCCGACTGTACATTTATCCACCAGTGTTCCATTTTCAAAATGAACCTTCAATTTTAGTGGATTATCGTCATCATCAGACAGAAAATCATTGGACAACGTATAATGCCATACCGTTTTCAAGAACTTTCCGACCACCGTATCCGGATTCAACTCACCCGCTGCGTAAATATAGGTTCTTACATCAGAACAAAGCACATTTCCGGCATCACGAACTGTATAGGATACGCTTGCCTTTGCCGCAGGTCCTACCTTAATATCAATTCCTGCCAGATCCCATGTCTCCAATGCAGTCAGATTTAATCCAAACTGAAGACCGCATTTCGCAGATCCTTCTATTGTGACCGGTGTCAAAGTCTGACTGAAATCATGGATAAATCTTCCATTTCCATCTTTGAATTCATATCCGCCAGTTGCTTCAACGGAATATTTCACAACAAACTGTCCGGACACATCATAAAACAGAGAAACCACCAGATCTGCAGAAAGACCAGTTGTACCAAGCTTTATAGGAACTCGTCCCAGTTCAAGTACATCGCTGACTGTTTCCATAGTTCCACTTGCATGTTTGATCTGCTGCTCTGAATTCACGCCACTTATATAAAGTCCGCCTTCGAAATCAGCTTTTCCTGTAACTGACGCAATAAAATGCCTTACCTCTATCTTTCCCCAGCTAAATCCGGCATCCAGCTTACAGCTTACATCCGGAATCGTAACAGCAACAGAACCGGACAGCTTCACCTTATCATTAAATTTATGATTAAGATCAAATTTCAATTTACCTGGAACCGGAATACTTCCGCCGAGAGTAAGTCCTCCTGCCGGCACCTCGCTTGAATTTTCCGGAATATACTCATATTGAACGCCCTCTGCAGTTACCTGCATATTTTCCGGATCTGCAATTCCTGCACCTTCAAAATCAATTGATTTGTAAACCTCTGAAATATCATCCGGTTTGCCGGCCTTAATGATCAGACGGCCCAGTCCGTCCTTTGTGATATTCTGGACTTTTAATGCAATATCTGTATCTGTTCCCATTTCCTTTGCAGAAAACAGTACAACCTTTCCGGTTTCCAGATTTTTATAAGCATTTCCATCTTTTACTGTGATCGTATAAGTTCCGTCACTGTTCTGGACAACATTGTATATATTTTTGGAAGTATCTTTGACTTCAACTACATTTGTTGCATAGGTAACCTTGCTGTCATAATTCTCATCGATTACTGAGTCCTCAGTGATCTGGTCGATAGCTTTTAAGATCTGAGCTGCATCATTTCCGTTAATTGCATTCTCCGGTTCAAAGGTATCTCCATTCAAAGACAGCATATTCTTTTTCAGTGCAATAGCTACAACATTTTTATACCTGATCTGAGCCGCATCTGCACATGTCGGTTCTTCATCCGTAGTTTCATATCCCATAAGCATTACTGCTGTATATGCGGCAAACTCTCTTGTTGCATATTCGTCAGGATAAAAATATGGAACATCCTGCTCATCGGTTTCATCGGGAATGATTCCCATAGTTTTTGCAATTTCTGCTGCGATTCCATTTTCATTTTCTCTGGTATCAGCATAATAATAATTTTTGCTGTCAAACTGCTCTTCATACTTGCAGCCAACTTTATCCAGAAGAAGTTTTACCCATTCACCTCTGGTGTATTCATGTCCGGAATCCTGCACGTATTTTTTCGTAACAAAAATCCTTGCAAAGATTTTTATTCCTTTTACTTTGGCAACGATCGATGTATTTCCCTCTCCGACTGCCTGGACAACACCTGTTTTTGTTACTGTTGCAATTTTCTGATCAGCAGATGACCAGCTTACTTTAACACCTTTTTCCTTAAAACCAAGCTGGATACTTTCCCCTTCTTCCAGAGTAGCTTTTTGATTTTTCAGTGTTGGTTTCACAACTGTTATCTTACATCGATATGTTCTCTTCTTGGAATCTTTAAAGATTACTGTACATTTTCCTGTTCCTGTTACAGAAACCGTACCATCTTTTTTTACCTTGGCAACCTTTGTATTTGAACTTGAGGCAGCTTTGATCACATCACCCTTTATCGAAAGCTTCCTGGACGTATTCGCTGTTCCCCATACAAATTTTAAGCTCTTTGCAGACAGATAAGGATTTTTTACCGTAACCTTACAGGTATACACTTTTTTTCCTATTTTAGCCTTAACCACTGTTGTTCCGGTTTTTACTGCTGTTATTTTTCCCTTAGAGCTGACTTTAACGATTTTTTTATTGGCAGAACTCCATACTGTCTTTCCCGAAACACCGTTTACTTTTAACTGCAGACTTTTTCCCTTTACATACAATACGGCTTTTTTCACTGACATTCCCGGGCTTTTTACTGTAACCTTACAGGTTAATGTCTTTTTGGCAATTCTGGCCTTTACTGTTGCGGTTCCGGTCTTCACAGCCGTTATCTTTCCCTTTGACGAAACCTTTACAACTTTATTATTGGAAGAAGACCATTTCACGACTTTCTTCCAGTTTACAACCTTTAACTGTGATGTTTTTCCCACGTACAAAACCTTTTTTGTACTGTTCAGTCTGGGATTTGCAGCTGCATTTGCTGGCATGCTGATTCCTAAGATCAACATCAGGATCAGCATCAGCGGCAGCAATTTTTTTGATGCACTTTTTCTCTTCATAAGCACTTTTCCCTTCTGCTGTACTATGCTATAATGTTCATCAATTATAAATTTTCGAGATCATTCGAAATCATTTATAATTAATTCCCCGTAAATTATCAGACTATCAACCAAGAAAGGAGAAAAATCATGAGTGTCACCGTAAATCCAAAAGCACGCCAAATTTTACCGGTTATTCTGGGCTGCTGCGTAATCGGAACTGTTTTTTTTCTGGCAATAACTATCTGTTCCGCCATAAAATATCATGATTACGTACCTGTAGATGCTGTTATATCATCTGTCAGCCGCTCAAATAATCCTAACAAGCCTCATAGTTCCAATTATCATAACTATGTGAAGTACTCTTACACCTACAAGGAACAAGACTACACAGCTGACCGAATCGAGTTTTTACGCCTCGGCAAAGCCCCCGGAAAGCATGTTCAGATTAAATGTGATCCGCAGAATCCAAACCAGATCCAGAATATCTATTCTATGACCATCTGTATTGTCTTCCTGGTAATCCTGATCATAACAGATTTCCTGCTCATTCTTATGATAAAGTCTTAATACTGTACAGCTATGCTCTAATTATATAACATTTTTATCTCTTGAACTTTGTCAAATTTGTCGCAAAGTGAACATTTTTTGTCGAAAATGTCCATAATATTTTTTTATCGCATTGACATACTCCTACCATTGAAATCCTACTCGATGGCTCTGCTGATTCGTTCGTCAGTACGTAATTTTCTATGATATAAAAAAGACGGTTACGCTGAATCACAACGTAACCGTCTTCCTTTATACTATACTCGCACAGATATAAAACAAAATTCCCACCTATTGCCTTGAGCAATAAATGGGAATTTATCTGATCCACTTAAAAAGTGAGGCATCGGGGATTCGAACCCCGGACAACTTGATTAAAAGTCAAGTGCTCTACCGACTGAGCTAATACCCCATATTAAATTAATTAATACTCAGGCTTTTTCTAACCAGCCGTTCGTATGTTTTAATGTAAAACATGCCCAGAGCCGGAATCGAACCAGCGACACGAGGATTTTCAGTCCTCTGCTCTA
>OLNP01000345.1_pt1 | contig 51391 bp, 33 predicted proteins | sample 1671951 | NCBI WGS metagenome assembly OLNP01 (sample SAMEA3136629, study PRJEB25190) | human gut metagenome | biome: human gut; feature: human-associated habitat; material: faeces | place: Austria | collected 2013
AAACCATATTAGCCCCGTTGTGTCTACAACAACCATGTTGCCGAGGTTGTCGTTGATAACGTTCCCGCCATTGTCTATTACAGTCTTGAATTGTGCGAGGGCTTGCATGTCTGTCTTTGTTGTGCGCACGCTGTCGTAGACGTGTTGTTTCTTCCGGGCGGGCAGATCAACGAATCTGTTACTGTTTACATCGAAGATTGACAGCTTGCCTCCCAGTTCGACAATGAGCAGTCTGTCGTCGGGCAGCCTGTACAGTCCGCTTATATGGTTGTTGTTGAGCAGCTTTGTGTTCCCGCTTTCAGAATATTTGTATGTCGTGTAGAAATAGTTGTCGAAGCGGTAAAGGCCTCCGGGCGTACCCATCCAGATGAATCCTTTGGAGTCTTGTATGATGTTTCTTACATTGTTGTCGGGCAGTCCGTTTTCTGAGTTAAATTTGCGTGAAAAGATGTCCATGCCTTCCAAAGGGCAGGCACAAAACAAGTTTATGATTGTTAGTATTGATATTAAGATATTGCGCATGTTGCAAATTTAAGCATTTGTGATGTATTGTCCAAGCAAAGCCCGTTGTTTTTATTGTCATTGTTTATTTTCAGAATGCTTTAAATACACCATTCAACTCCAGGGTGTTTGTAGTAGCTTCTGTGCGTATCCGTTGCAATGTAGTTATGACAGACCTGAGCATTTGCCCAATTCAGGCCCTATGAGCCTTGGCAAAAGGCTTGCATTAAGCCTGCAACTGTGTGGCGGTTGGCGCAGATGTGTTGGTTTTGGTCCGGAATGTTCCCCGCCGGTGTCCTTTTTCCATTGTGCAACACAACAGGCGGTTGTTGCCCGTTTCCATGCAAGCGTGGCCCAGTCTGTCGATATGGCCCGTTCTGCACTGCAGAACGGCCTTTTCCAAGCTAAGAAACGGCCGGTTTTACGGGCTAAAACGGGCCAAATCACAACTCGCTGGCAGCCAGGCAGTTTGCATAAACAGCCATTGCGCCACGAAAACATGGTTAAAATTGACAGTTGTAATTAATCAAAGGCATCATATAATAAGGCCTGCCATGCAGGCACAGCCGATGATGGTCTTGTCAAACAATCGCATCGCTGGTGGCAATGACGTTTAATGTAATTTTTGCGTTTGGTGTATTTTGCTCATTTTTTTCAACGTTCAACCATTGAATATGCGTAAGAGCCCTATGGTAGCCCGATTGTCTTTTTGTTGCAACTACCCGTAAGCAATGTCTTTCCCACACCCTTTTATAGTGTGTAACAGTGGCCCGAAAGGTGCTGATAGTCTAAAAATGGCTGTTTTTGTACGTTTGTGGCCCATTTTAGATAGTGCAGATATCTATATTTGCAGCACCAAAACCACTTGCAACCATTGCAACAGGCTTAAAGCCGTTTGGTGACTTCGGCGTTGCCGAGCTGTTGGTATTGAGGGCTCTTGGCGGTGCGTTCAAGTTGATGTAAAATAAAAATACTTTGTGCATTGTCGTAAAAATATGGCTGAAAACCAAAAAAACTATATAACAGTATGAGAAATATTCTAACCATAATGATTTGTTTCATGGCGTTCACACTGTCGGCCACGGCAAGTCTCGTTGCCGGAAGCAGGGGGCGTTCATTGGTTGCTTTGCCTTCGCAGTCGAGTGGGGTCTTCCTCAGTTGGAGGCTGTTGCCCGGTGATGATGCCGGTGTATCGTTTGATGTTTTGCGCGACGGCGAGGTGATAGCCTCCAACTTGATTCGCTCCACGTCGTTCGTTGACATGACCGGGACTCAGTCTAACACCTACAGTGTGGTCGTAAGGCAAAACGGCCGTGTGGTTGAGGAAACGCAGGTGGTGACTCCGTGGGCCGATGTCTTCACAACGTTGAGGGCCGACCGGCCCGCCGCCGGCCGTACTCCGTCGGGAGAGAGCTACTCGTACTTCCCGGGCGATTGCGCCGTGGCCGATGCCGACGGTGACGGGGAGTACGAACTGTTGTTAAAATGGGAGCCGACCAATTCGAAGGACAATGGTTCGACGGGCAACGGATATTCCGGAAACTGCATCATCGACTGCTATGAGTTTGGCGGCGAAAGACTATGGCGGGTTGATTTGGGCATAAACATACGTGCCGGTTCTCATTACACTCAGATTGTTTTCTACGACCTTGATGGCGACGGGCAGGCCGAGATGCTTTGCAAGACAGCCCCAGGGAGCAAGGACGGAACAGGGGCTTACGTCACCGCGGCAGCCTCAGACCCGGCGATAAAGGCTCTTGACAATGTGGAAGACCTGCGCAACCGCTCCAACGGACGCATATTCAGAGGTGCCGAGCTGTTGACCGTGTTCGACGGAAAGACCGGGAAAGCCATCCACACCGTGTGGTATTCACCCAACCGCGCCGGTGGACTGTGCGGTGTGGCCGACTATCCCGACGACGCGTTTTGGGGAGATGACTATGCCAATCGCAGCGAGCGCTATCTGTGTTGTGTGGCATATCTCAACGGGCAAGAGTCCAATCCGTCGGCCATCTTCACCCGCGGCTATTACACCCGGGCTTACATCTGGGCGGTTGACTTTGATGGTTCGCGGCTCGTTACGCGATGGCTTTCGGCGTCGACAGGCAAGGCCGACCTCACACTTTATTCTCCCGACGGAAGCAGCGAGACACGCCGATACCTTGAAAACACATCGGGCCGTCCGCTCGATGGGCCCGACGGGGTGGCCACCGAGGGCAATACCTGTTTCGGAGAAGGGGCCCACAATATATCTGTAGGCGATGTGGATGGTGACGGCCGCGACGAGATAATGTTTGGTTCGGCAGCACTCGACGATGACGGGTGGATGCTATACAGCACAGGCATGGGCCATGGCGACGCAATCCACCTCGGCGATTTCGACCCCGACCGTCAGGGGCTGGAGTTTTTCATGGTTCACGAGGAGGCTCCCTACGGCTATCATCTCATAGATGCCGGCACTGGCGAGATTCTCATCTCTGAAGGCAGTGCAGGCGACAACGGCATGGGCACCATGGCCGACCTCGACCTGTCTGAGCGTGGGGCTGAGTTCTGGACGGCCGCATCTCCTGTAATCTATAATGTAAAAGGCGGGGAGATAGCCACGCTCGCAACCGACAAGCCACACAAGTTCAGGCTGTATTGGGACGGTGACCCGGCTGATGAGCTTTTTTACGACGCTACTGTCGACAAGTGGAACGGTGGCGGCAACTTTGACCATGTCATACAGATGTGGGCCTACGGCAATTCTTCGTCAACCAACGGAAAGCCCCACCCGTGCCTCATCGCCGATATCATGGGCGACTGGCGCGAGGAGGTCATCCTGTGGGATGATGCCGACTCTTGCACTCTGAACATCTTTACCACCAACATTCCTACAGAATGCCGAGTGCCTTGGCTTATGACCGACCACATTTATGAAATGGGCGTGGCCTGGCAGAACGTGGGTTACAACATGCCCCCTCACCTCGGCTATTACCTGCCTGATTACATATCGGAAAACCAACCCGACGACGGCAGCACTTCTATTGTCTACGATTTTACAGGCGTAGGCGTCAACAACAGTATTGTGGGCGTCGATTGGGGCAGCCCGGTGACACCGGCCGGAGAGCCTATGAGGCTGATAGCCCATGCCGGCAACGATTACGACAACCGCTTTGCGGGCAGCTTCGGCAGTGATGGCAGCACTTGGCGTTACCGCGATGCCAGCAGCACCTACGAGGGCTTGTGGTCGCAGGGGGGCATGGCTAAACTGGCAGTTCTCGGTTTGCACGTCGGCGACGAGGTTACATTCAACCTTTGCAAGGGGTCTGTGCTGACGTTCGACGATAAGGGAATGGCAGGAGGAATCGTGGCTGTCGAGGCAGGCGAAAGCACCGTAGTGGTGGTGGCCGCCGGAGACATGGTCGTTACAGCCGGTGCCGGAACGTATATCCGCAGTATCTCGATACGCTCAAAATCAGACCATGACGAGTCGGGCATAAGCACAGCCACAGGCATGAGGCAAGCAGACGGGGAGTATTATACGCTCTCTGGGTTGCGCGTGGACAACCCGCGCAAGGGAATTTATATCCGTAATGGCAAAAAGATAATAATAAAATAACTCAATTATTCAATACAACTAAAAACTTAAGGCAATGAAAAAAATCTATTCTGTTATTGCGATGGCAATGTTTGCTATGGGCATCAATGCCCAGGTTACCTACGATTTCACTACTGTGGCCCCGGCCCCCGCGGATGGCGGCGGCATAGTCAACCCTACCTATGGCGAAGGAAACACCACGGATGGCGACCATGTGTTCTCAATCCATTCCAAGACAGACGGGGCAGACATTCCCATGGTATACCTCGTGGCCCCCGACGGTACAGACTACGACAAGCGCATAGGCATACACAACCGGGGCAAGAGCTGGGTGTTCCGCAACACAGCCGATGCCGTTTGGCGCGGATTGTGGTCGCAATACAACAATCGTTACCTCTCCATAATGGATCTTCACCCCGGAGATGTGGTTTCCATTGTGCTCAGCCCAAACGACAGCAACAGTGGGTTTGTGTTTGACGACAAAGACCTTGACCAGGACGAAACCGGGCGCTACGGCTCTATGACAAGGGCTGAACTGAACCAGGCATTGGTGGATTACTATGGCGGAGATCCCGACTATATGGAAAACCAGGGTATAACCGAAGAGGAGCGCAACCGCGTGAGCGAGCAGTTCAAGACCGTTTCGTTTCAGATTTACGACGGAATCACCGACCCGACCGTAAACCTTCTGCTAATGTCTGAATCGGGAATATATATCGAAAAACTGACCATCGCGTCTGCCGGAGAGGCCGATGCGATAGAAAAAGTAGACTATGTGGTAAAGGGCGATGGCCATTGGTATGATATTAACGGGCGCAAGGTGGACTCGCCGGTGAAGGGACTTTACATACATAATGGCAAGAAGGTCGTTCTGAAGTAAGAGGCAAGAAAACTCTTTTGGTATATGAACAGGAGATTATTATTGGCGACTCTGCAGGCTTCGGCGTTCCTGGCGCCATCCGTATTTGCCGTTCCGGCAATGGCGGAGGCGGCCGGGATTGCCGTAAGTCAGCAGGTTGTGACGGGTGTTGTCGTCGATGACATGGGCGAAGCCGTCATAGGAGCCACGGTGACGGTGGATGGTGGTGATGCCTCAATGGGAACTCTCACAGACATCAACGGACGGTTCTCTATCAATGCGGCTAAGGGGGCAAGGCTTCGCATAACGTATGTTGGTTACAAGCCGGTAGTGGTGGCGGCTCAAAACGGAATGAGAGTGCAGCTCCAGTCAGAAGAGGTAAGCCTGAGGGGAGTGGAAGTCGTGGCTTACGGTGTGCAGAAAAAAGTGACTGTTACCGGTGCTTTGTCGAGCGTGAAAGGAGCTGAGCTTACTCGTACGCCGGTAAGTTCTGTTAATAATGTCATTGCAGGCCAACTCTCGGGTGTAACCTCTGTGCAGTATTCCGGCGAGCCCGGAAGCGATGCGGCAACAATTTTTGTGCGTGGGCAAGGCACATGGAGCGATTCGTCGCCGTTGATACAGGTCGACGGCGTGGAGCGTTCGATGTCAGACATCGACCCTGAAGACATCGAAAGCATCACTGTGCTGAAGGATGCCTCGGCAACTGCCGTGTTCGGAGTGCGCGGAGCCAACGGCGTGGTGCTCATCACTACAAAGCGTGGAACAGAGGGAAAGGCAAAGGTTGACGTATCGACGTCTTTCTCGGCCTTGGCTCCTACAAAGATGGTTGAACAGGCCGGCAGCTATGGCTACGCACAGTTCTACAACCAAATGCAGCTCAACGATTTTGATGCGTCTGGCGGGGCTGAGTTTACGCCGATGTTTTCCGACGCGGTGTTGCAGAAGTTCAAGGACGGCAGCGACCCCATACGCTTTCCTAGCATGCAGTGGGCCGACTACATAATGAAAGACGTTACACTGCAAACCAAGCACAGCGTTAACGTGAGCGGCGGCACGAAAAACCTGCGTTATTTCGTCTCTGCAGGAATGATGACACAGGGTGGGCTGTTCAAGGGGTTCAACCAGGACTACGACTATGGCTATCAGTACAATAGGTTTAACTATCGTGCAAACTTGGATTTGGACGTAACCCAATCGACAACAGTGTCGTTCAACGTGGCAGGCAACGTGAGCAATGCCGACAAGCCAAATACCGGTGGCGGGTCGTCGGGCCTTATCATGACCATGTATCAGGCCACACCGTTTTCCAGCCCCGGCATCATAGACGGCAAGTTCGTGAGCACCAGCACCGATTATTCCGACGGGGTGACGCTTCCTTTTGTAGGCGGCAACGGACTGTCTTACTTTGGCAACGGCGGTATAGGCGACATAGAGGCCATCAACGGAGGCCATATCTCTACAAACATCAATAAACTGCAGATTGACCTTCAGTTGCAACAGAAGCTCGATTTCGTCACAAAAGGCCTGCTGCTCAAGTTGAAAGGAGCCTACAACAACCAGTTCAACGTGGTTAAGAGCGGTACTGTGACCAAGGCAACTTATTATCCCATACTCGATGAAGATGGCAAAATCGTCTACCGCAAGTATGGTGAAAACGGATTGCAGACCTACGAAGAGGAAACGGGCAAGGCGCGCGACTGGTATTTTGAGGCGTCGTTAAACTACAACCGCACGTTTGGTGACCACACTTTTACAGGTCTGCTGCTTTACAACCAAAGCAAGACGTATTATCCTTCGACGTACCGCGATGTTCCGCGCGGTTATGTCGGGCTTGTTGGCCGAGCCACTTACGACTACCAAAACCGCTATCTGGCCGAGTTCAACATAGGCTACAATGGCTCGGAGAACTTCCATCCCGACCGCCGTTTCGGCACGTTCCCCGCCGGATCCGTTGGTTGGGTGGTGAGTGAGGAGAAGTTTTTCAAGCCCCTTGACGGGGTGGTCAGCTTCCTGAAATTGCGCGCTTCGTGGGGTCTTGTGGGCAACGACCGCATAGGCGGAAGCCGTTTCATGTACACATCCGATCCGTATGTGGTCGGCGATGGCCAATACTTAGTGCGCGACGGCCACGGCTATAACTTCGGAATAGACAATGCAACACTGCACATGGGGGCTTACGAGATGGCCAAGAACAATCCAGACGTTTCGTGGGAGAAAGCTTTCAAGCAAGACTATGGCGTTGACATCAACTTCCTTGACAATCGTTTACGCACAACATTTGACTATTACCGTGAGCACCGCACAAACATATTGCTGCAAGACATGACCGCCCCGAGCTATGTGGGCTATGCTGTTCCATACGCAAACTTGGGAGTTGTAGACAGTTGGGGCTGGGAACTAAGCCTTAAGTGGAATGACAACATCGGCAAGGATTTCCGTTATTGGGTTTCTGTAAATGTGTCTTATAACCAGAACGAGATAAAGGAAAAGAAGGAAGCTCCGCTAAAAAACGACTACCAATATGAGAAAGGGCATCGCATAGGGGCTCGTTATATGTATCAGTTTTTCCGATTCTATGATGAAGACACGCCGCGACTTTACGAAGAAACCTTCGGCGAGCCGTTCCCCAAACAGCTCGTTGACCTGAAGGATGGCGATGCGGTGTTTGTGGATCTCGACCATAACGGCATCATCGACGACAACGATAAGACGCGCGCCATTGGCTATACGGACGACCCTGAGTACATTGCCGGCATTAATTGTGGGTTCAGTTACAAGGACTGGGAGTTCAGTATGCAGTGGACCGGGGCATGGAATGTTTCGAGAATGATTGAAGATGTGTTCCGCATTCCGTTCAAGTCGCGCACAGGAATGAGCGATGGCGGACTATTGCAATACCATATCGACCATACATGGTCGCCCGACAACCCCGGCCAAGACTACGATTATCCGCGTGCTACATGGGCAAACGGCTTGAACAACAACTATCTTGACTGCTCTCTTTACGAAAAGGATGCCAAGTATCTAAGGCTGAAAACCATTGCGTTGGCATATAATTTCCATGCTGATTTCTTGAAAAGAAAGTTGGGAATCAATAATTTGCAAATCGCAATAAGCGGCTATAACTTGCTTACGTTCACTCCGTTTATTTGGGGAGACCCGGAGACCCGGACGAGTTCGGCGCCGTCCTATCCGCTCCAGAAAACGTATACAGTAAGTCTGAAACTTAATTTTTAAAATATGAAACGGTGTAATTACAATACATTCAAAGTGTGTCTGCAAAAGGCATTTGCATTGCTTGGCCTTGTGGCTGCGCTGCTGCCGGTGGCATGCACAGACCAAGTGCAGTTCGGCGGGGCTTTCCTCGAGAAAGCTCCGGGCGGGACTGTGACAGCTGATACGGTGTTCTCAAATGCAGAATACACACGCGAGTTTCTTGCCAATGCCTACGCATACCAGTACTATAACCTGCCATGTAAGTCGTCAAACGGTTCACCTCAGTGCCTTAACTATTGGAAAGGGATGCCCGACGCTTTGGGCGACACCCACCATTTGTTCTACAGTTCGTCGAAGGTCTTTACCGATTATTACAACGGATCGCTTACTTCTTCACCCGACGACAAGAATAATGGCGGGGTATATCCGTACCTGAATGAGCACATCTGGGAGACTGTGCGCAACTGCTGGCTTCTGATTGAGAATGTTGACCGAGTGCCAAATATGTCAGAAAGTGAAAAAGAGTGCATCAAGGATGAGGCCCGGTGCTTGATGGCTTATACCTATTTTATTGCTTTCCGCTTCTATGGCGGTCTGCCAATCATACGCAGTACGTTTACCGGGAGCGAGGAAGAATACACAAACGGGCGCGAGTCTGCCAGAAATACGGTCGACTTCATGCTGGAACTGCTTGAGACTGTCATTGCCAACAATAACCTTCCGTGGAAATACACCGGTGCCGAGGCTTATTCAAAGACCGGACACTGGACTATGGCTGGTGCCATGGCGCTCAAGTGTCAGGTGCTGTTGTTTGCTGCTTCGCCACTGTTTAATGACAATCTGCCATACTACAGCGGTCAGTATACTATGGAGAACGACGCCTGCACTTGGTTCGGTTCTTACGACGCAAGCCTGTGGACTGACCTCAGGCTGGCATGCAAGGATTTCTTTGACACTCTGTCTCAAAACGGTGGATACCATCTGGTGCAGCCTGCAGGGCACACCCAAGAAGACTATAGGTATGCTTATCGTTATTCATACCTGTTCCAAGACAGTCCCGAGATAATCCATAGTGTCAGGGTGAGCACAAGCACCAGCGGCAACAACTACCAGTGGTTCAACCTCCGCAACAACGAGCGCATGTCGTATTGTCCCACCGAAGAGTATATTGAGATGTTTCCGTGGGCCGACGGAACGCCGTTTGATTGGGAAGCCGACAGTCTGGCCGGTAGGCTTGACACGATGTTTGTGGCTGGCGACTCGCTGCCCGACTACCAGTTGTTGCAGAACCGACGCTACACGCGAGACCCGCGATTGTATGAGACTGCTGCCGTCAATGGCGCCTTGCAGACCATCAATTGGGGCGACGGGCGGACGAGTGGGCAGCCCTATGAGAACTGGGTGGGTGGCACTACGGCCGGAACGCAGCCTGCAACTAATACCGGCATATATGCCACCGGGTATAAAAACCTGAAATATATTGCCGGAGATGCATACGACAAACAGTATCCGCAGTGGTCTCCTCTGCTGCTCAGTGATATGTATCTAACCTATGCCGAGGCCATAATACAAGATGGCGGAAGCCTGACTGAAGCCATAGGATATATCGATGCCGTGAGGGCGCGAGTGGGATTGGGCGGACTTGCAGAGTGCAATCCTACAAAAAACCTGACCGGCAACAGGGAGGCACTTCTCGAGGAGTTGCTCAGGGAGCGTGCCTGTGAGCTGGGTTTGCAAGGTGCGCGATACTTTGACTTGATACGTTATAAGCGTGCGGCCGATTTTGAAAAACCTCTCCATGGCTTGCGTATCTACTGGCTGAAGAAAGACAGCGACGGGAATTGGCAGCGTAATGAGGAGCAGTGGTACAACAAGTACTACGATACACGGAGCGTAAGGGATAATCCTGATCATCCAATGTATTACGAGCCGTCGCACTTTGAGTTCGAACGGTTTGAGATAACAACCGGTTCGCGTGTATGGTGGAACAAGGGTTTTGACACAAAATGGTATCTGCAGCCCTTTCCTATCACAGAAGTCAACAAGGGGTATGGCCTTGTACAGAATCCGGGATGGTAAACCGTTTATTGCAGAACATCATATTAATAATAACGAAACATGAATCAAAGATATTCCATCATATTCACATTGCTTGCAGGGATGGCAGCTCCTGCATCGGCGCAGAACGACTCCACGGTGGTCGAATCGTTTGTCGGGCAGCCTGTAGATGTGGGGGCTGAAGTGGTGCTGACGCGTGAAGAGTCTACGGCGGCAGTCTCCGTCATTACCGAGCGTGATACAGACAGACGCAGTGCAAAGAACATCGGCAACAGCATAATTGGCCAAGGCAACGGCCTTATATCCCTTCTGGGGAGCGGAAGCTATGCCACGCAGAACCCAACGTTCTACGTCAGAGGCCTGCAAACGCTCAATGGCAACGACTCGCCATTGATACTCGTTGACGGTATTGAGCGCGACATAACCACCGTCACACCCGAGGAGGTGGCTTCGGTGAGCGTGCTCAAGGATGCGGCTGCAGTGGCTCTTTATGGCTATAAGGGTGTCAACGGCGCGGTGCTTGTCACTACAAAGCGCGGAAAATCAAACTCGCGAAGCATCAAGTTTACTTACGACCATCTGTTCAACAGCATCATCAATAAGCCAAAGTTTGTCGATGCCTATACATACGGCAAGGCAATCAACGAGGCCCGGGCTAACGACGGACTCAGTTCGCGTTATAACAGCAATGAGCTTGACGCTTTGCGCGATGGCACTTACCCATATCTCTATCCCAATGTAAACTGGGTTGACGAGACATTTCGCGACCGTGCAATGACCAACAAGTATAATCTACAGTTTCAGGGTGGTACAGACAAGTTCTTGTATTACGCCATGGTAGACCTCATTACCGACAAGGGATTCGTTAGGAACCATGACAACAACGACGGGTATTCCACTCAGGACAAATATGTTAAGGGCAATATGCGCATGAACATGGACATAAAGCTTACCCCAACCACTCTCGTCAAAGTCAATCTGCTCGGAGTCTTGGCCGAAGAATCCGGCCCTGGCAATCAGGCAGACCTGTGGGATATGGTTTACACATTGCCCGCGTCTGCATTTCCGGTAAAGAGTTCCGGCGGAACTTGGGGCGGCAGCAATACATGGGCGGGAACGCTTAATCCCGTTGCCCAGTCGTCGGGGGCGGCTTATTACAAGAATCATTCCCGCTCACTCTATGCTGATATTTCCATCTGTCAAGACCTCGGCAGTTGGCTCAAGGGGCTCGGGGCATTTGTTCGTACAGGCTATGACAACACGGCAAACATATTTGAAGACCATTCAAAGACCTACGTTTACAGTGTTGTTGTGCCAAACTGGCCTGATGCCGCCGCCGAGCCCACAAGCACCGAACAGACGTATGGTGTTGACAGTCCGATGGGCGATGAGGCCGGTGTCGAAACTTACAGCCGCCGGTTTCATTTCGACGGAGGGCTTAAGTTCATGCGTGAGTTTGGCGACCACAGCCTTTACACACAGTTGAAATGGACATATGAATACGAGGATCCCGAGGGAGTGAACAACACGGTATATCGTCAGGATGTTTCATTGTGGGCACACTATGGTTACAGACAGCGCTACTTTGCAGACATTGCCTTGGTTGAGAGTGGCAGCAGCCGCCTTGCTCCCGGTTCTAAATGGAATTTCTCGCCAACAGTCTCTGCCGCATGGATCGTTTCTCGCGAAGATTTCATGAAGGATGTTGTCTGGGTGGACTTTCTGAAGTTACGTGCTTCGGCCGGCATTATCAACGCCGATTATCTTCCGGGCGACAATGTGTGGTCGTATTATGAGCAGCAATACACCATGACAGGTGCAACTTATCCATTCGACAGCGGCTGGAATACCGACTTTACATCAACCGGTCTGGGGCAGTTGGCTACGGTCAACCCCGGTCATGAGAAGGCATACAAATATAATGTTGGAATGGATGCCAGGCTTTTTGGCTCTCTTGATGTCACCCTCGACCTCTACATGCAGCATCGCACAGACATATGGGTCTCGTCTGCAGGCAAGTATTCAACGGCCATAGGAATGGTTGCCCCTTATGAGAACGCGGGCATAGTGGACAGCCGCGGACTGGAGCTGGGACTTGATTACCAAAAAGAGTTTGGCCCTGTGGCGTTTAACTTGGGCTGTAACCTGACTCTTACACACAATGAAATAAAAGAACAGCTCGAAGAGCCGCGCCTTTATCCAAATCTTGTGCAGACAGGCCATGCTGTCGGACAGATTTACGGACTCGAGGCCATAGGCTTCTTTGCCGATGAGGCCGACATTGCCTCCAGCCCCACACAGACATTTTCTACGGTAAGACCTGGCGACATAAAGTATCGAGATGTTAATGGCGACAATAAGATAGACGCCAATGATGCCATTGCCATAGGCAATAATGGCACGGTGCCGGGTGTGTTCTACAACATCCGCCTGGGTGTTGAGTATAAGGGCATAGGCCTTTACGCCCTGTTTCAAGGTGTAGGTCGCTATACTGCCAACCTTAATACCAAGAGCATGTACTGGCCGCTCATCGACAACACCAACATTTCGCAGTATGCTTATGACAACCGGTGGACGCCCGACAACAAAGACTCCAGGTTTCCGAGGCTTAGCAGTCAAAGCAACGCCAACAACTATCGCAACTCTACGCTTTGGCTCGAAGACCGCTCGTTCTTTAAACTCCGCGACCTCGAAGTTTATTACAACCTGCCTCAGTCGGTATTGAAGGCCACAAAGATTGTGAACGGTGCCAAGCTGTACGTTCGCGGGACAGACCTTTTCAGCATAGACAGCATCGAGGAAAACGATCCGGAGGCGTTGGGCATTTACCCGGTTTACAAGAGTGTGGCCCTTGGATTGAGCGTTACGTTCTGACGCAATGCGAGGGCAGTTGGATTGATCTTTAGATACGAAAATAATAAATAATTCGATTATGAAGCTATGCATAAGCCGGAAAGGTTGGGCTGTGGCTCTTTGCCTTTCCACCGTTTCTTCCTTTACCTTCCTCTCGTCGTGCAGCGACAGGATGGACTACAAGGAATATAACATATACGACAGAGACTATATTGTAAAGAACTTCGGGAATGTGGGCGGTTTCATGACAACCCTCTACAACTATGTTGACTACGACTTCGGCAACTTTTCTTCGGGTGCCATGCTTGCCTCGTCTTCAGACGAGAGCGAGTATAGCAAGATGGGTAACGGCATTGAGGACTTCTACAATGGGGCGTGGAGCCCATCAAATGCTAAGGAAGACCTGCCGTCGGCATGGGTCAAGATGTACCAAGGCATAGCAACGGCCAACGAATTTCTGGATAAGTTTCAAGGCGAGGTGTTTGATGAACTTAAGTACAACCCCGATTATCGGGCCCAGATGCACCGCTATGAAAACTACAGGTATGAGGCCCGTTTCATGCGTGCTTACTTTTATTTCAACCTCGTTAAGACCTATGGAGGGGTTCCACTCATCGATTGCGTGATGTCTCCCAATGAAGTCAACAGCCTGGCCCGTGCCTCCTCAGACAGCATCTTTGCATTTATAATAGGTGAGTGTGATGCCATACAGGACTCGATAGTTGCCGATTATTCCGACTTGGGTGAATACGCGCTTGACACAGAGGAGACCGGGCGCGCCGACCGCCTGGCCGTCATGGCCTTGAAGGCGCGTGCTGCTCTGTATTGGGCCAGTCCGCTGTTCAATCCATCGGGCGACAACGGGCGCTACCATGCGGCTGCACTCTACACAAAACAACTGCTCGATGCCTGCGAGGAGCGGGGCAAGGGGCTTACCGCCAACTACAGAGACTTGTGGAATTCACGGTCTTACAACACTCAGGCTATTGTCAAGGAGATAATCTTCGGGCGCAGATATTCATCGTCATCGGCCGGCGACCATCTTGTCGAGGGCTACAACTATCCTGCCGGCATTGAGGGCGGTGCAGGCGGAAACTGTCCAACCCAGACCCTCGTCGACGCTTACGACATGATAAACGGCAAGCCCATAGGCGACCCGGCATCGGGCTACGACCCGGCCAACCCGTATGCCAACCGCGACCCGCGACTTGCTGCTACGGTGGCAACCAATGGCGACGTATGGCCGTCGTACCAGTCGAAGGCCCTCCAGACCTATTATGGCGGGGCTAACGGTGAGCCGCTTGAGGGCGCCACTCCTACTGGATATTATCTCAAGAAGCTGTGCAATGGCAGCATTTCGCTGGCAAGCAACAGTACGATGAAGGATGCCACGCACACTTGGCTGACGTTCCGGGTGGGTGAGTTTTGGCTCAACTATGCCGAGGCCATGTTCCGATACACCGGCAGTGTGTCGGCAACGACTCCCGATTTGCCCGTGTCTGCCCTCGAGGCCGTTAACATGACGCGCAGGCGTGCCGGTGTGGGCGACATAACAGACACGGCCCCCGGCGCATTCTGGGAACGTTACAAAAACGAACGGATGGTTGAACTTGCCTTCGAGGGCCATCGCTTTTGGGACGTGCGCCGCTGGAAAGAGGCCGACAAGCACTTCACAAGTATAACGGAGATGAAGCTCACCACAGCTGCCGACGGCACCGTGACATACACCAGGAACAAGGTGAACCGGCAGTGGGACGACAAGATGTACTTGTTCCCAATACCGCAGACAGAGATACTTAAGAACCCAAACCTAAAACAAAACCCGAATTGGTGATGGTAAGATTGGCTTTTTTCATTATGTTGTCTGTGGTTGGGCTTTTGCCCGTTGGCGCACAGGCGTATAATAGTGTCAGGCCCGGGCAACTGTGGCTCGACACAGACGGCAAGCCCATACAGGCACATGCACCGCAGATATTGGTCAAAGACGGTGTTTACTACTGGTATGGTGAGAACAAGGAGAAGACAACTCTGGGCTCCAACGTGTGGACATGGGGCATCAGGGCATACCGTTCCACCGACTTCTACAATTGGGAAGACCTCGGGCTTATCATAAAGCCAGATACTGTCAATCCGCTTTCGCCACTCCATTATTCGCAGACTCTTGACCGCCCGCACATCATCTACAACCGGAAGACAGGCAAGTGGGTGTGCTGGATAAAGTCGATGGATACCGACGGCTACTTTGTCATAATGCAGGCCGACCGTTTTGAGGGGCCATACGCGCTGGTCAGGAGCTTCAAGCCAGAGGGTTTCGGTGTCGGCGACTTCGATATGTATGTAGATGAAGTCAGCGGCAAGGCTTATGTATGGTTTGAGCGGCCACACTGGGAGATGGTTTGTGCAGAGCTAACCGACGATTTTCTTGGCACCAACGGCAACTATTCCGAGCACTTCGTGGGTTTGCTGCCACCCTATACGCGCGAGGCCCCGGCCCATTTCGTGCGCAACGGACGCCACTATATGTTCACAAGCGGCACCACCGGCTATGTGCCCAACCCGTCGAGGGTGTGCGTGTTCGACTCATACCATGGCGAATACACCGACTTGGGCTGCCCCCACGTTGGCGATAAGTACAGCGATTCGTTTGGCTCACAGATATCGTCGGTGGTCAGGATTCCCGGAACAGGTCTTTATGTGGCCCTTGCCGACCGATGGTTGCCTGCGCTTGCCGACACCGACATACCTGTGCGCATAGCCCGCGACTACGAGCGACGCTACAAGGGGCGCAAGCCGTTTGAACGCGATTTCACACAACCGAAAACAAAAGACAAGACTGGCATGAAGCGCACCAAGTGGGACACAACCGCTGGTTCGCGCTATGTGTTCCTGCCGGTAACGTTTGATGCCGACGGCAAGCCCGTAATCCATTGGGTAGACGAGTGGCGTATCGAAGATTATGCTGTGCCATCGCGTGCCGACGTCGGGCCCGGCGCCATGCCCGAAGAGATGGAAGCGGTGGCGGCTCCCTTTGCCATGCCGCAGCTCCGGCGGCCCGAGTTCCCCGACCGCAAGGTAGTTGTCTCACTGAAAAAAGGAAAAACAAATACACGCATCATACAGGAAGCCATCGACAAGATGAGCCGGTGCGGGGGCGGAACGGTGGTCATCCCCGCCGGCGAATGGCTCACGGGGCGCATCGAGCTGAAGAGCAACGTTTGCCTGAACATTCCCGAAGGGGCTGTGCTGAGGTTTAGCGGGCTCATACGCGACTATCTCCCGGTGGTCTTCACTCGCGACGAGGGCATAGAGATATACTCGCTTGGGGCATGCATCTATGCCAACAATGCCGAGAACATAGCGGTCACTGGCGTCGGAAAGATAATCGGGCCGTCAACCGACTGTGAGATTTTTGCCAACAACAGTGCCAAGGCTCTGAACATAGAGGCCATCTGCCGCAATGGTGAGATGCCTTTGCCGGAGCGGGTGTTCGACGGAGAGAACAATGGCGGCGAGGTGTTCCTGCCCAAGACCATAGCCCCGATAAACTGCCGCAATGTGCTGATAGAGGGCTTGACGCTGGAACAGGGGCTCTACTGGAACGTCGTTCCGCAGTACTGCGAGAACGTAATCATACGCGGTGTCACCGTAAGCTCTTACGGACACGGGCGTACCGACGGCATAGACGTGGAGTCGTCAAGAAACGTGCTCATAGAATATTGCTCGCTCGATTGCCAAGACGACTGTTACACAATGAAGTCGGGGCGTGGTGTCGACGGCCTGCGCGTTGGCCGGCCCACAGAAAATGTTGTTGTGAGGAAATGCCTTGCCCTGCGCGGTGCAGGCGGCATAGTGTGCGGAACCGAGGTGGCCGGAGGTGTGCGTAACGTTTACTGCCACGACTGTGTGTTCGACGGCACCGACCAGGCTTTTCGCTTCAAGACTCTCCGGACAAGGGGCGGGGGCGTGAGCAACGTCACTGTTGAGCGTGTGCGGGCCCGTGTCACGGGGGCTGCTTTTTATTGCGACATGCTCGGTTCGATGAAGTGGGGAGGCGATTTGGCCCGGCGCTATCCGGTGAGGGAGATAACCGAGGCCACGCCCGACTTCAACACCATTGTCGTTGACAACGTTAGGATAGACAGTTGCGCGCAGCTTGTCAAGGCGGTAGGCTTGCCCGAACAACCGTTGCGCAACGTGCTGTTGAGCCGGGTGAAGGCCAGATGCGGCCAGTTTATGTTCATGCGTGACACTGAGTCGTTCGTACTGAAGGATGCTGAGGTCGAAGCCTCCGACCCTTCGGCCACAATCGACGGGTGCAGTGGGATGATGATGCTCGGCGTGATGGTCAATGGCAGGAGATTTGACAGCATGTCCTGTAGCTTGGTGAGGTCAATGCCGGTTGTCTGTTCAGAATGATTTCAGCCATGCAATTTTGTGTTTCAAATGCGTTTATAAGTAGGTGTTCAAAATTAATTGCCATCAAATTGTGCGCTATGTAGGAGATGCATGCCCAAGTCCGAAGAGAGAGCGTAGCGGGCTACGCAACCGATGAGACTTTGGTATGCGGCCCGAAAGAGCACACAAGATGGTGGCAAAGATATAGAGGACACCTGCAAGGTCTATTGTATCGGTTAATTTTGAACAGCTACTTATATCATCGGGCTGCATCATGCCGGCTGTGTTGCACGTCAAGCTGGCGGTGGCAGATGACGTAAAATGCTATTTTTATTAATGATAAAACAACTTAACGACTATGAATAGAAACAAATGCTTAATGGTTTTGGCCGGGCTTATGCTTTCGGCGTCGGTTATGGCCGAGAGCGAAAGGATGTCGATGCTGATGAACTTCGACTGGAAATTCAAGCTCGGCGAGACCGACGGTGCACAGGCCGCTGCTTACGACGATTCTTCCTGGCGCAGCCTTGACTTGCCACACGACTTCCAGATAGAGATGCCGTGGAACGAGAAGGCGAGCCGCTCGCGCGGGTTCAAGGATATGGCCACGGCTTGGTATCGCAAGACTTTTGCCGCCAGTGGCGATTGGAAGGGCAAGCGTGTCGTCCTTGACTTCGAAGGTATCATGCTGCACGGCGACGCTTACCTCAATGGAACTAAGGTGGGCGGTACGAACTATGGTTATCTTGGCTTTGAGGCCGACGTCAGCGGGCTGATTAAGTACGACACGCTCAATGTGCTGGCAGTGCACTGTTCCACAGGCGAGGCCTCCGATTCGCGATGGTATACGGGAGGGGGGCTTTATCGCGATGTGCACCTTGTGGTCAAGAACCCCGTATCGGTGGCCCGCCATGGCATTTATGTCACAACGCCTGAAGTGTCTGAGCAGAGGGCAACGGTAGATGTGCAGGTTGAGGTGGAGGGCATAAGAAACAAGAAATGCGACCTTGTCGTCAAGGCGACAATACTCTCGCCAGACGGTCAGGTGGTGGGCCGGTCAGAGGTGGCCGCGCCCAAAGACAGCAAACAGCCTACGGTAGAGGTTGGACTGCCGCAGTTGTCAATAGCCAATCCGCGCCTGTGGTGGACTGAAAAGCCCGACCTTTATACGGTCGAAGTGGCGTTGGTGCTCGACGGGAAGACCGTAGACAAGGTAAGCCAACGGTTCGGAATACGCACCATTGAGTTTTCAAATGACTTCGGGCTAAAGCTCAACGGCAAGAAGATATTCCTGAAGGGGGTGGCCTGCCACCAAGATTACGGTGCAGTGGGAGTGGCTGCCTATGAGACAAGCATAGCGCGGATGATGGACAGGTTGAAGGAGTTTGGCTTCAACCACATACGCACCAGCCACAATCCCTACAGCGAATCGTTTTTGCGTCTGGCCGACGAGAAAGGCATTTTGGTGGTCGACGAGCTGTACGACAAGTGGAGTAACACCATTGCCTGGGCCGGCCGGCGGCCGTGGACATCCATCTGGTGGGAGAATGTGATAGAGTGGGTGAAGCGCGACCGCAACCATCCGTGTGTCATCATGTGGAGCCTTGGCAACGAACTTCAGTTTCAGGAAGAGCGGTGCGGATTTCCCACGCGCGACTGGGGCGTTACGGCTTACAACATAATGAACACCCTCGTAAAGCGTTTTGACCCTACGCGCAAGACCACCGTGGCCATGTATCCGGCCAGGGCCAACGGCATTGTGAAACATAGCAAGGAGTTTCGGATGGAGCAGAACATCGTCCCGCCCGAACTGGCCACCAAGACCGAGGTTGCCAGCTTCAACTATTGCTGGGAAGACTATGGCAAATATCTGGAGAAAGCTCCCGGCATGATTGTTTATCAGAGTGAAGCCACGACCAACGAACTGTCGGCACCTTACTTCGGAATGGATCGCGACAAGATGGTGGGGCTGGCCTACTGGGGGGCGATAGAGTATTGGGGAGAGTCTAACATCTGGCCCAAGAAGGGTTGGGACTATTCGTTTTTCCGCCATTCGTTGGAGCCAAACTCGCAGGCATACCTTATGAAAAGCATCTTTGAGCCCGAGGAGCCGTTGGTGCATATAGGCATAGCAGGCAAGGTTGACACGCTATTGTGGAACGACATAACAGTGGGGCAGACCCGCGTAACGAGCCACTGGAACAGAGAGCCGGGCAAGAAATATACGGTGAACGTTTATACAAACGGAGACGAAGTGGAGTTGTTTGTCAACGGCAACAGCCTCGGAACAAAGCGTAACGACAACAAGCGCAAGCCGAACATAATAACTTGGAAAGGTGTTGAATATGTTCCCGGTGCCATTGAGGCTGTGGCAAGGAAAGACGGAAAGCCGGTAGCGCGCCACCGTGTTGAGACGGCGGGTGAGCCGGTAAGCTTGAAGATGGTCGCTGAAAACACAGGATGGAAGGGTGACGGCATGGACTTGCAGTATGTCAGGGTGTATGCCGTCGACCGTAAAGGCAGGGTAGTGCCTACGGCTGTAGGTAGGGTTAGTTTTGAAGTTGAGGGGGCTGCGCGCCTGATTGCCGTTGACAACGGCGACCATTCGTCGGATGAGCTGTTCTGTGGCAACAGCAAAGCGCTTTACGAGGGGTTCGCCATGGCCATTGTGCGCTCTGCGCGTAAGCCCGGAAAGGTTAGGGTCACTGCAAGGTGCGACGGTTTGAAGTCGGCAAGTGCAACGTTTGTTACAGAATGACGGGGCGGTTGCTTGTTGTGGTTAAACTGCCGGTGGCTTATGGCGGGTGCCCGACGGTTGGCGGATGCCGGCATCCAGGCCTGCTTGCAAATATGCAACCGGCGCAGGCATGGTCGTCGTTGGTTTGGCGCTCCTGCCGTTTGGCCTTCCAAAACGGCTCTTTCGGCACTGCAGAACAGGCTGTTTCGGCGCCTGAAACGGTGTTGGTTGCAGGCTCGCATGGCTGGCTTTGCAATGTGCTGCCTGTCAGTCGGTTGCGAGCGCATGGCGCTGTTAGGGCCATTAACATAAAAATGTTAACGGCTGTTTCGGGCCTGAGTCAATGGCAGGCACTGCCAAGGGTGATGCTTGTCGGTGGCGTGAGATATTCTGCTGCTTGCGTTTTTACTTTTTGTGAATTGCATAATAAAACATGGATGAATTCGTTTTTTCAAGTAGTTACGGTTGTCAACCGCGGGCAGGCTCCCTTGCTGCTGTCATGGGCTTGTGGGCATGGCAGCAGCGGCCATGACCTTAGGTGCCGTGGCCCGGTGTGGCCGGCGCAGGCTTTTGTCGGTCTGCCACAGCTCAATGTGCCCGGCAAGTTGCTTGCCCGAATATAGAGTAATTGCAAAACATCTTATACATAATGAAAAAAAGACTATTGACTACGTTAATGGCCATGGCAACCATGGCATCGGTGGCGGCCGACGACGCCTTGTGGCAACGGTTTGTCAGTCCTTCCGACGAGGCCCGCACCAAGGTTTGGTGGTTTCATGGCGAGACAGAGACAACGGAAGAGGGCATCGACGCCGACCTTGAGGCATTCAAGGAGAAGGGTGTCGGTGGCGTGGTTTTCTATGACCAGGTTCACGGCGATGCGGCCGGGGCGTTCCCGTCCATGTCTCCTGAGTGGTGGCGCATGCTGAAATATGCTGCCCGCAAGGCCCGTCAGTTGGGCCTTACGTTTGAAGTGGCCGCAAGCAACGGCTACGTGTCGGGCGGCCCGTGGATAACGCCGGAGCTTGGCATGCGTAAGACCGCCATGGTCGATACGGTGGTCACGGTGGCCGAGCGGCGGAGCGTGACGTTGCGCCTGGCATATCCGGGTAAGGGCTTCTCGGACATTGCCACTGTGATGTTTCCCGACCGGGAGTCATTGAAAGACATCTGCATAGAGCCGCGCAGGCTCACTGCCGAGGACAACCGCCAGCTGACAATAAGCTACGATGCCGGACGCACTTTGAGCATAGCCGCGATAAGCTATGCCACCAACCCTCGCGGCAAGGGCTCTATGGGCTCGATGAACATTCCGGGCAGGCCCCGGGAGCGTTATTTCGGGGCTGGGTTTGTTGACCTGCCGCCTATAGGCGACCTCGAATACAGTGTCGACGGCAAGGCATGGGAGCGGGCCGCGCAGTTGCCTGCCGTAGAAAATGTGATAGGGCACAAGAGCAAGGAGCGCACCGTGAGCTTCCCATCTGTAAGCGGACGCTACTTCAGGGTGAGGCTGCACGACTGGATGGACAGCGAAGGCAAGCTGAACAAGCTGCAGATAGAGAACGTGCGCCTGTCTGCGCGCGACCGCATAGACAACTGGCAGGTGAAGGCCGGTTTGCGAACAGAGGTGTATTACCCGCACGAAGAGGGGGAAAACACAGGGGCCGTAGACCCCGCAACGGTGAGCGACGTGTCGGGGCTGGTGGAGCCCGACGGCACCGTCACGCTGACACTTGAGCCGGGCACGTGGCACATAATGCGCTTTGGCCATGTGCCTACGGGCGGGTGCACCAAGCACGGGCGCAAAAACCTGCTTGGCCTGGAGGCCAGCGTGATGTCGGCCGAGGCTGCACGGGTTCATTATGACCATTACTTCGGTGCCATCTGCGATACCCTGTCGGCCATTGGCTGCAAGCCCGACGGCATGGCCATGGACAGCCATGAGGCCGGCATACAGAACTGGGCGGAAGGCTTCGAGAAACGGTTCAGCCGTATCAACGGGTATGACATAACCACGTGGCTGCCCGCCCTTGCCGGGTACATCGTGGGCGACAGGGGCAAGACGGAGCGTATGTTGCTCGACTTCCGCAAGGCCATAGCGTCGACAATCAGCAGTGAGTTTTATTCCACCTTTGCCCGCCTGTGCCATGAAGATGGCGTGAACTTCACGTCGCAGGCCATGCTCAACATCGACGCCGACAACATATCGTGCCGCGGCCGTGTGGACAAGCCTCAGGGAGAGTTTTGGGCTTACCAGGCAAACGGCAACTACGATTGCCTTGATGCGGCGTCGGCCGCCCACCTTTATGGCCACGCCATTGCATCGGCCGAGGCTTTCACAGACTCACCTTACCGTTCTACCTGGGACGAGTTGCTGCGCATAGCCAACCTTGCCTACTGCAAGGGGACAAACGAGTTTGTGGTTTGCGCATCTTCATATCAGCCATGGCTCGACCGTAAATATGACGACGACAACAGCAAGCATCCGTACATCTTCCACCGCCTAAACCCCAATTGGGCCACGTCAGGCAAGTTCTGGAACTACCAGGCACGCTGCTCACAGCTGTTGCGTGAGGGCAGGCCGGTGGTAGACCTGTGCATATACCTGGGCGAGGACTTGCCGCTAAAGACAATGGCGTATAAACTGCCTATCGTGCCAGAGGGCTACAACTTTGATGTCTGCACGTATGACGCTCTGATGCACCGCTTCTCGGTTGCATCGCAGGACACGGCACAGGGCAGGCTGGCCGTAAGCGGCGGAATGCGTTACAAGGCACTTGTAATACAGGACCGCACGTTCGTATCTGCCGAGGCGCAGCGCAAGATAGAGCAGCTGGAGCGTGGCGGTGTGCCTGTGATATGGTGCAACCGTGGGGAGACCGTGGCCGAAGGGCTGCGCCGGCATGGCATCGGGCCTGACCTTGCGTTGCGTAGTGCCGACAAACCTGCTGACAAGGTTTGCTTCTACCATCGCCAGGCCGATGGGGCCGACATATATTTCGTTTACAACCATAGCAGCAACGACTATGATGCTCCCGTGACCCTGCGTACAAAATTTGGCACGGCTGAGATATGGAACCCTTATACGGTGGAGCGCAAAAAGGCAAGCATGACTGCGGGAAAGACTGTGCAACTGCATCTTGAGCCATACCAGAGTGCTTTCATTGTGGCAAGATGAGTTGTGTTGAGGCCGGATGGGCCCGGAAAAACGAGTGCCGTGATTGAGCTGTATGTCGGACTCAATCGCGGCACTTTGCTTATTGCGTCGACATGTCTTGGCCATGCCACAACTGGGCTTCCATTTATTTCAATCATTCAATGTCTCTCTTCTGGCCTTATGTGTGGCCTGGAGTGGTTTCGCATTGCTTCGGCAAGGCGAAAGGGGTTGATATCCGTGAAGGCGGTTGTGTTATTGTTGCGCCCAATTGCAATGAATTTCAAGCTATAGTTGCGGTGGCTTCCGGGTGAAGGGGTGTCTGGACATACTTCATGGTTGACTTGTGTGGCAGTTTAATTCTTCACAGATAAGTAGATGTTCATAATTAGTTTATATCATAAATATTTGATACCTTTGCCTGATAATCCTCAAAGCTATCTCTATGGGCAAAGTCAAATCAATCACATTAACGGATTCCGAACTCTTATCTTTGGAGGCAGGCTTCCGAAATGGTTCGAGCCATTGCTTCCGGATGCGTTGTCGTGCCGTATTGCTCAAATCAGCAGGTTTTTCAAGCAAGGCCATAGGTTTGCAGACAGAAATGTCGCATGTGTCCGTCAACTTTTGGGTAAAACGTTTCTTGGCGGAAAGCATCAACGGCTTGCAGACCCGCCCCGGCCGTGGGCGCAAACCTATCATGGACTGTACGGACGAGGAAGTTGTCCGCAAAGCCATCGAACAGGACAGGCAGAGCGTGAGCAAAGCCAGGGAAGCCTGGCAGAAAGCCACGGGCAAGGAAGCGAGCGACCTTACGTTCAAGCGTTTTTATCAGCATTGGCGCAAGATATAAGCGAATAAGAATACGCCCAAGGGGAGTACCCTCGCCGCAACTCTATGCGTATAAGAGCGAGAAGTTGCAAGAACTTGAACATCTGAACAGAGACGGCAAAATAGACCTCTATTATGCCGATGAAAGTCATGTATGCACAGAAGGCTATGTGCCTTACGGTTGGCAATTCCGTGACGAAGATGTGTATGTCCCTTCCCAAAAGGCACAAAGAATCAACATCTTCGGCATGATAGACCGAAACAACCGCTATCATGGATTCACCACGACTGAAAGCATTGACGCGGACAAGGTCGTTGAGTACCTCGATGACTTTTCCTTGCGCACAAAAAGAGATACATTCATCGTGCTTGACAATGCTAGCGTACATCGGAACAAGAAAGTGCGGGAACTGAGAGCACTGTGGGAGAAACGTGGGCTTTTCCTCTTTTACCTTCCGCCGTATTCCCCGCACCTGAACCTTGCGGAAGCCTTGTGGAGGATAATGAAGACCAAATAGATCAGACCGCAGGACTATGCAAGTAACGACAACCTCTTTTACACCGTCAATAGGATATTGGCGGCTGTTGGGGATACATTGGGAATTAAACTTAAACATTATGCTGCTTAATTTTGATTAGTTACTTAGTTACTTACTCTTAATATCTATGGGTTTATGTGCAAGACTCACTCCAACAGATTTCTATATCTCTAAAATATCTCATTTTGTGGTTGATAATATCCCTGTAATAAAGGCTTTGTTGCGCACCATAAATCATCTTCAATTTTCAAAACTAGTATAGTTAAAAGTCGTAAGAAAACCAAATATGCGATATGATGTTTCTCAGTATCTTCTTCGGAAATAATGCAACCATGAGCATAGAGGTTTCGATATGCAAATCCATTGGTGAACTCTTCATTATCCATGTAGTAGCTAAAGTATCGTTTCTCTTCTTTCGTCAATAAATTGTCATTTTTTATAAGCCAACCTTTATTTAACATCTCATCAAGGTACCTCATTCCTTTTTCAGAATAATGCCAATAAGAACAAGCTCGATATTCCCATAGTGATTTTAGTATAATTTTAAAATCATTATTTGGCATAGATAGCTGTCCGTCTTTACTTTTTTTTATGACATCATGCGATAAAAGGAAATCTATGTTAGTTTTTTGATACTCTTCATAGAATTCATAATATACTTCTTCGTTATTTAATAAATCAAAAAGATTATGGTAATGCTTTTCCTTAAAGGGCTTAACATAACCAAGTAGAGTGTTAGAACCAAAAATGCAGTTTAGTATTACACGAATTTCTGAAGAGTCTTCATTAATTTCATAATACTTGTTAAGTAAAAGACTTTTGCCTTCTGTCATTTTCAAAGGCTTGCTTAACCTAATGATATCTTTGTCTATCTCATCATACTGAACATAGGTATTATATTGTTTGACAACAGAATCTAGTTCAGGGAATAATATTCGGCATTTATTTAACCAACTATCTTCAATATTAGGGTAGTTCAATTTTAATGCAGGATAGCCATATTTGTTGAAAAGATGTACTTCGTAAAATTCTTTTAGCGTTTGCTCAAGAGACATGTTTAATTGAGCTAATACTTTGTTGTACCCACATATTTGATATAATGCCAAGTCGTTCTTTTGATGGAAATAGCTGTAATCTGGATAGGCATTTTTACTTTTATCCATAAAAGCAATCTCTAGTCCATCTATTTCGCTACTTTTATTGATGAGTTCCAATAGTCCGTGACGATTTATCCAATAGAATAAGGTTTTGCAATTCTCCACCAGATCTATAGAATTGCAGGAACGAATATACTTTATGCTGTATAAATAAGTAGGATAACCTCCTTCGATTCTATAGTCTGTTGGTGTTATATTGTTTTCATTAGAAAATGCGACAGCTAATTTATGCGAAATTTTAACAGTACGACTGTCGGACATAAACTCATCGTTTAACTTTTGAGCTAGACGTTCTGCTTTTACTTTCGTTTGGGGATCTAATACTAGTCCATTTTTGTCATCCTTATTCTGACAAATTAGACGGACATAATTTAAATTAGGATCCTTGCTATCTAAATATGAGTTTATTATTTTAACCTTGTCGTCCATTGATAGATTTGAAGGAAGGTGAATTTTTCTATCAGTTTTATTGTCATGTTTGGCGATATAATGATTTATGAGAATCTGAGCCGTATTACTGTCTTCAATCATTATCTGCCTTAGTTGTTTAATGAATTTTTCCACGACATTCCTGCAATGAAGTATTTCTGTCAAGTCATTTTGTTTGCCTTTTGCTGTATTTTTTACAAAATTATTATCTATAACATTAAATAATTTGAATTGGTCAATAATATCCCAAAATGCTTGTCTGTAATCCCAAGCTAATGCATCATAGCAGTTCTCCAAAGAGTTTCTATTTAGCTTGGCAAAGTGTTTTGCAATAATATCATTATAATCTTTTATATCTTCTTTGATTTGATTAAAAATGACGTCTGACCAGCATTTCAATCGACAATCATTATCTATGAGTTTCTTGATGTGGAATAACTCTATCACGTCTGTTAACGTAGAAGCTGGCTCAGATTTATACTTTGCAATTGCTTTTTCTGCAAGTTCAAGATTATAACCGATGCTTAAATCATTCGGAGAATAAAAACATACTCGATTTTCCATCATAAATAAAAAAAGTGGTATTGAAATGAATGAAAATGCGTTTTTACAATCACATGTCCATGCCCAGGCTTATCTTCGTGCCTAAAAGCCGACACGGACTTGAGCCATGACTTTACTTTCTTACGCTCCAGCATTTCCTTGAAATCGTAAGATGAGCATTCCGCTATCAATGTGTTGTTATGAATTTGCATCGTTTTCTTTTTGTTGTTTGGGGATAAAGCCCAAGTTTCTATTATTAGTTGTCGTTGTTTACCGATACTTACTTCACTTCCTCAAATACAAGGCATTAGCTCTATCAGCGACTTGCGTGTACGTGTTGCAAATATCCTGCAAATCCGAAAATAAGCATCCATAAGCAACCGCAGCTCTATGCTGCAAAAGTACGGTTTTTCGCCGAAAATAACGAAAGAAAAACGAGAAAAACATCAATGTTAAATGATAGCCTAAAATAGCATCGGGAAGGTTTCCCTCAATAATTTCAGTTTTATAACCCAATTTATGACGTTTGAATCTTATCCTCTATCTATTGTACTGGGAGGTTATTTCCATTTTGGAAACAACCACTTTCTTATTCTTGAGCAACCGAATTTTTCTCAGTAGTTGCCTCTTTATTAAAAAAATTGCTTGAGTTGAAAATAATTTTATTAAAAGTAAATCTATAGGAAATCGCTTCATAAAATAAAAACAATCACCTAAAAACAAAAGATAACAAAAGTTTTAACAGATTCTTCGACATTATCACTAACTTTGTATGCGATATTGGTTTATTGTAACCTTATAACAACGAGAAAATCATGCAGATACACGATAACAGACTTATAGCAGAATGTACGTCTTACGATTTCAAGGAGATGTTGGAGCGCAAGAAAGTGAAGTCGTGGCTGAAATCCGTGTCGGCTTTTGCCAATACGGAGGGCGGCAGCTTGTTCTATGGTGTAAACGATGAAGGTGAAATTGTAGGATTGGAGAACACACAGGCGGATGCCGACTTTATCAGCGAAATGATAAAGGCACGGCTTGACCCTGTGCCGGAAGTACAGCTCATACCGATGGAACACGAAGGACGCGCTCTGCTTGAAGTGAAAGTCAAGGCCGGAGTGCTGACACCTTATTACTATTACCAAGACGGAACACGCACGGCTTTTGTTCGAGTAGGCAATGAAAGCGTGGAGTGCAATGCGCAACAACTCCTCTCGTTGGTGCTGAAAGGTACGCACATGACGTGGGATTCGCTCCCTACGCAAGTGGATGCCGGCAAACACTCCTTTATTATCCTTGCCAATACGTTCCGCGAACAGACGCATCAGGAATGGAATGACAAGTATCTGGAGTCGTTCGGGCTGGTCACGTCTGACGGCAAGCTGACCAATGCCGGACTGCTGTTTGTGGACAACTGCACCGTGTTCCAGTCGCGCATATTCTGCACCCGTTGGACGGGGCTTTATAAGGACGATGCCATCAGCTCGATAGAGCACAGGGAAAACCTCGTCCTACTTTTAAAGTACGGCATGGATTTCATCAAAAACTACACGATGAGCGGTTGGGTCAAGATGCCCAACTACCGCCTCAATCTGCCCGACTATTCCGACCGGGCTATCTTTGAAGGATTGGTCAACCACCTTATCCATCGGGATTACACGGTGATGGGTGGCGAGGTGCATATCGACATCTACGATGACCGCGTGGAGTTAGTATCGCCCGGCGCGATGCTCGACGGCACACAGATTCAAGACCGCGACATCTACAATGTTCCGTCCATACGCCGCAACCCCGTCATTGCCGATATGTTTACCCAGCTCGACTACATGGAGAAGCGTGGCTCCGGCCTCCGCAAGATGCGTGAATTGACCGAGAAGCTGCCCAATTTCCTGCCCGGCAAAGAGCCTCGCTACAAGACCGAAGCGTCCTCGTTCTTCACCACCTTCTATAACTTGAATTGGGGCGAGAACGGCAGAATCCCCGTAGAAGAGGTGGCTGACAGAGTAAATAGTACCCTCAAAAAGTACCCTGTAAACGGAGAAGGTTCGGAGAAAAAGTTCGGTGTAAATGCTGAAAAGTTCGGTGTAAACGAAAAAAGTTCGGAGGAAAGGTTCGGTGTAACCAATAATGCTTCGGTGAAAAAGTTCGGTGTAAAAGGAGAAGAAGTTTCCAAAAGAGTTAGCCGTACAGGACAAAAGATAATAGACTTAGTTATTTCAGACCCTTCTATAACAGCAGAAGCAATGTCTGTAAAAATTGGCGTATCCAAACGGGCAGTTGAAAAGAACATCAAAGAGTTGCGTGACAGGGGTATCCTCGTCCATGAAGGTTCTGACAAGGCAGGCTATTGGCGTATCATCGTAAAACCATAATAGGGAGGGCGTGACACATGACAATCTTTATCTTGGTTTCCATCTTATTGGTCGCAGCCTTGGCGATAGCCTTGCTTATGGGCGTTTCTCCTGCGAGCCAAAAAGTCAAAATCCGGACAATGTATGTCGGAGCTGCGCTTATGCTCGTAGTTGCTCTTGTCGTCTGCGACTATATTGATGCTTTGCCGGATTTTCCGTCCAAGTTCCGATTTCATGCAGTATTGGTGCTTACCGTAACCGTAGGTTATCTCTGCATTGCCATTGCTTGTATGGAAAAGTACAATGTCCTAAAGCGTAAGAACCGCGTGCTTGAAGACGCCCTTACTGAAAAAGAGCAAGAGAAAGTATCCATTCTGATGGAACGCCAGAGTGAACAACAACAAGCACTTCAAAAAGGAGAACTTGAATGGTTTGCCGGGAAAATCAAGATGTTCAGCGAAGAGGAACAAAAAGCCATTCTTGCCAGTGCCTACGCATTTACAGAACATGACTTGATTCTTCCGCCCTCAATCACAATCCAGCCAAACGAGATGTGCAGTCAGCAAGAACTCATGTATTACGCTTACTCCGCTTTCTCCAACATGGGCAAGAAACGCAGCGACATTGTAAGTTTCTTATGTCAGGTCTTTAAGGCATACTTTCCTGCTGGTGAGAGTTCTGTTTCAAAGAAGATGCCGGGATTGGATAAGGTTAAGGAGAGAAGAGAGAAAGAAAAGGATTCGGAAATATTGTAACATATAACGACATGAATGATACTGTAAACACCAATATCAACTCTAACTTTTTTACGAATAGAAGCAATAACACCCTTATGAAAGAATTTGAGGGCATATTGCAACATAATCCCAATATTCGTAATTTGGATGCTGTTGTCGGATTTCTGCGAGCATCTGGTTATTTTTCTTTGCGCCCATTCCTTGATGGCATCAATAAAGTAAGGGTACTAATAGGCATTGATGTAGATAAATATATTGCACAAGCAGTAAGACAAGGAAGAATGTTCTTCGGGGCTGAAGAAGAAGTAAAGGAAGACTGCCTACGCAAAATACGTCAGGACATAGAACAATCAAATTATCGCAAGGAGGTTGAAGATGGAATGTTCCAAATGGTACAAGATCTCATAGACGGGAAATTAGAGATGCGCGCCCATCCTTCAAAGAAAATTCACGCTAAAATTTATGTACTCTATCCTAATGATTTTAATCAGTACACACAAGGTGTAGCTATAACAGGCTCAAGCAACCTGTCTGGCAATGGTCTTGGCATTTCGGAAGACCGCCAATATGAGTTTAATGTAAAACTGAATCGATATGATGATGTCAAGTTTGCAAAAGACGAGTTCGAACTACTCTGGAAAGAAGCTGAAGGGTGTGAAATAACAGCTGATGATGTGAAAATCTCCATTGACCGTACATATCTAAAAGGAGATGTTTCACCATACGAACTGTATATCAAAATGCTGATGGAATATTTCTCAGACAGAGTAATGGCTACAGACGATAATAATCCGTTTGATATGCCAGAGGGGTATAAAAAATATGACTATCAGATGGATGCTGTTGAAGAGGGATATCAAAAACTGCTCCGTTATGATGGCTTTTTTCTTGCAGATGTAGTGGGTCTTGGCAAAACGGTCATTGCGACTATGATAACAAAAAAATTCTTGATAGAAAACGGTAGAGACAAAACTAAAATTCTTGTAGTATATCCCCCTGCAGTTGAACAGAACTGGAAAGCTACATTTAAGGATTTTGGAATTGATAAGTATGCAAATTTTGTTTCCAACGGAAGTTTATCAAAAATCTTGGATGAAGATAACTACAATTATTGGAATGCAGACGAGTTTGATCTTATACTTGTGGATGAGGCTCATAAATTCCGTTCTCATACAACAGCAGCGTTTGAGCAATTGCAAGAAATATGCAAAATGCCTCGCATTGAAACAGGTAACATACCGGGATATAAAAAGAAAGTCATGCTCATTTCTGCAACACCAATGAATAATACTCCGGCAGATATATATAATGAAATACAACTGTTCCAAGATCCACGCCATTGTACAATTGATGGTGTGTCAAATCTGACTGCTTTCTTTGCACCTCTTATTAAGGAATTTAAAAGATTACGAAGGGAACCAGATTTTAATGTCAATCATTTCAAAAAGCTCGCTGAGCGTGTACGCGATAGAATAATAAAACCGTTGACCGTTAGGCGTACCAGAACAGACATTGAAAGCATATCTCGTTACAATAAGGATGTGAATGGATTTCCAAAGGTGGAACGCCCCATAGAGAGCCGTTATGAATTGAATGAGCATCTTGCTGATTTGTTTGAACACGCAATGTTTACACTTGAAAAGAGTCTGACTTATGCGCGTTATCAAGCCATAGCTTATTTGAAACCAGAAGCAGCCCAAGGTTTGTATGATAATGCGGAACTGATAAGTCGAAGCTTGGCAGGTATTCGTAAAAATGGATTAGTGAAACGTCTTGAAAGCAGCTTTTATGCCTTTCAAGTATCATTAGATAATTTCTGTCAGGCAAATCAAAATATGATAGACATGTTTGAACGTGACAAAATATTCATAGCTCCCGATCTTGACATCAATATGCTGTTAGAATCAGGGTTAAGCGATGAAGAGATAGAGGAAAAGCTAAATGCCAAGGCGGAAGATAATCCCAAAAATGCAGTATTCGCTGCGGTTGATTTCAAACCTGAATTTATTGAGATGCTACACAATGACCAAAACACACTTGAAAAGCTGCGTGCGGCATGGGCGGATATAACGGATGAGGATGATTCCAAATTTGCGAAATTTGAAGAATTACTTAAACATGAGTTTTTCAAGACAGAACGCAATCCTGAGCAAAAATTAGTTGTGTTTTCAGAATCAGTTGATACGGTTGAGTACTTAGCTCGCCGTATCAATCGCAAGGATGTATTGGTTATTTCTGCTGATAATCGTAGCAAACAATTCAAGACGATTCGTGAGAATTTCGATGCAAACTACAAGGTGAAAATGAATGACTATAATATCATCCTTACCACAGATGTATTAGCAGAAGGTGTTAACTTGCATCGCGCTAATGTGATTGTGAATTACGATACCCCTTGGAACAGCACACGCTTGATGCAACGCATAGGTCGTGTAAACCGTATTGGCTCTGCATCTAAACACATTTATAATTATGTGTTCTATCCCTCGCGTGAAGGAAATCGTGAAATCAACCTCAACCAGATTGCATTGAGCAAGATTCAAACTTTCCATTCTACATTTGGAGAAGACAACCAGATTTACTCACAAGAAGAAATCCTTGACCGTGACCTTAGCAAACTCTTTGATGAAGGCATGAAACAACAAAAAGAGGAATGCAACCAAGAACTTCCTTATTATGAAGAACTGCGTGAACTTTATCAAACTAACCGTAGAGAGTACAACCGTATAGCCAAACTTTCTTTGCGTAGTCGCACAGGGCGTGAAACAAAGAATATCGATGGAGTTACACTTTCAAATGACACACTTGTATTTCTTAAGACTAATTTCCGCAAAGTGTTCTTCTTGGTATCCGAGACTCCTGAAGAGTTATCTGTACTCGATGCACTCAAATACTTCAAGGCTCCAAAGGAAGAATCATCTGTAGATCGTATAGAACTACACCACAAGCATGTTAATATGGCTTTAAAAAAGTTTCGTCAAATGCAAGACGATGAGATGCGCTCGCAAGAAACAGCCCATGATGAACAAACTGCAATGGGCGCACAGGTAAATATGGCAGTTAACTTATTGAATAATTTTATGCGAGAAATTGACGACAATGACTTATTTATAAAAGTAGCTCAACTAAAAACTTTAGCTGAACGTGGCGTCATCACATACATTGCCAAGCGTTTGCAACGAATTCAAAGGGATTTACGCCGTGTGGGTGGAAAAGCACGTATGACTCATGATGAAGCTCTTTCTGAAATCGTTGAAATGGCTAAAAAATATGCACCATACTATACTGCTCAAGAATCATTATTGAATGAACAGGAAACTGAAGCTGAGATTATCTTGTCTGAATCGTTTAATTAGAATGCAACAAAAATATGAACTACAAAGAAGTTATAGAATCTAAATATAATCGGGAAGCATGGCAGCAATTACTCCATGACATATTCAGAAACAAAGTAAGTTTTTGGAATCGTCCGTCGGCAGTACACGTAAACAGCCGTTTGGCAAAAGAAGCACTGAATCTTGGCAAAATATCTCTTGCCGATGGTGAAGCTATCGCCATATATGAAATTGAACTGACAGAAAAAGTTGACATTGAGCGCAATCGGCGTGGAATCCGTGATATGCTTACTTCTGACTGGCGCAATATGGGTTATGCAGGTGCTTTCATGTTTTGCTATAGAAAGAATGAAAGCGTACTCCGCTTTTCGTATGTAAGTGAAACGTGGGGATTCGACAAACAAGGGAATTACGAAAAAGTCTCGACCAATACGAAGCGTTATACCTATTTGCTTGGCGAAGGACGCGGCTGTCGTACGGCAATAGAACAGTTTGGCGTACTTAAAAATAGCAAACAAACACTTAGCGATATTACTGCCGCATTCTCCGTCGAGGTTCTGACCAAGCAATTCTACAAAGACTTGTTTGAATGGTACCAATGGGCAATTGAGCCATCTTCCAATGTATCCTTTCCTAACAATATTACAACTGAAGAAGACGATCGTGAAGATTTGGAAACGAAAATTATCCGTCTGATAACCCGTATCATGTTTGTATGGTTTATCAAACAAAAAGATTTAGTACCAAGTAAGATATTTGATATTGAATACTTGGGAACTATCTTAAAAGATTTTGACCCTTATAACAAGACGGTTGGAAACTATTACAACGCAATTCTTCAGAATTTATTTTTTGCTACGCTAAACCGTGCTATAGAAGATGAACAAGGGAACAAACGTAAGTTTGCTACCAATGTAAAAAAAGACATTAAGACCCTTTATCGCTATGCGGAAATGTTCAGCATTAGTGAGAATGAAGTCATTAATCTTTTTGCAGAAGTACCATTTCTCAATGGTGGTCTTTTTGAGTGTCTTGATAAGACTAAGAAAATTGATGGTGTGGAACAAGCTTTCAATCACGACGGTTTTAGCCGCAACGACAAACGCTTTGCAGACGGACGATACCGTAATCGTGCAGTTGTGCCCAACAACCTGTTTTTTGAACCAGAAAAGGGATTGATTTCTATTCTAAACCGCTATAATTTTACGATAGAAGAAAACTCTCCAGAAGAGCAACAAGTGGCTCTTGACCCGGAACTATTGGGTAAGGTGTTTGAAAATTTGTTAGGTGCATACAATCCCGAGACGAAAGAAACAGCACGGAATCAAAGTGGGTCGTTCTATACTCCGCGCGAGATTGTCAATTATATGGTAGACGAAAGCCTTATTGCATATTTAGGCGACACGCCATTGGTTCGTTCCTTGTTTGAGCAAGATTTCTCTTTCGATAAGAACCATACAGAAGATTACAAAATAATCGCGGACAAGTTGAGAAATATAAAGATTCTCGACCCTGCCTGTGGGTCAGGGGCTTTTCCTATGGGATTGCTCAATCGAATGGTTGACATTCTTCTTCGTATTTCGCCAAATGAGAAAGTGTATGACTTGAAATTGGCGATTATAGAAAACTGTATTTATGGCAGTGATATACAGCGAATTGCCGCACAGATAACCAAACTGCGTTTCTTTATTTCGCTCATTTGCAACTGCGAGAAAGATGTAAATAAGCCCAATTTTGGAATTCCTACATTGCCTAATCTTGAAACCAAATTTGTTGCGGCAAACTCTTTGATTTCAAAGAAAAAACAGGAATCTCATAACCTTTTTGAGAATCCTGAAATAGAGCCAACAAAGAATGAATTGACAAGGATACGTCATGAACACTTTTCTGCAAAGACGGCTAATCGCAAAAGCACCTTACGTGAACAAGACAAAATTCTTCGTGAAAAATTGGCAAAACTATTAGCTGATGATGAAGACTTTGCTCCAGAAGATGCCAAACAGTTAGCCGCATGGAATCCATACGACCAAAATGCTGAGAGTCCATTCTTCGACCCTGCTTGGATGTTTGGAGTCAATGATGGTTTTGACATTGTAATTGGCAATCCACCTTACATCCAATTACAAAACAATGGAGGAGAATTGGCTAAACTTTATGAACCATGTGGTTACAAAACTTTTGCCAAGACAGGAGATATTTACTGTCTTTTCTATGAACGTGGCTACCAATTGCTCAAACCCAATGGCCATCTTTGCTATATCACGTCTAATAAATGGATGCGTGCAGGTTATGGTGAGAAAACACGCGAATTCTTTGCCAAGAATACCAATCCTCAATTACTCATAGACTTTGCTGGAGTGAAAATTTTTGAAAGTGCGACAGTAGACACCAACATATTATTATTTGCTAAAGCCACAAACGAACATAAAACTCTATGTGCTGTCACCAATAAGCAGAATAAGGATAGCGTCAAGAATTTGAGCGTATTCGTGCAGCAGAACGGGGCGGAATGTGATTTTAACAATTCTGACTCGTGGGTGATACTGTCGCCCATAGAGCAAAGTATCAAGCGAAAGATAGAAGCAGTGGGCACGCCTCTTAAAGATTGGGATATAAATATCTATCGCGGCGTTCTTACTGGTTACAATGAGGCATTTATTATTTCTACAGAGAAACGAGAGGAAATACTTGCCAACTGCAAATCGGAAGACGAGCGTACCCGAACGGCTGAACTTATACGACCGATTCTGCGTGGCAGGGATATAAAGAGGTATGGATATGACTGGGCTGGTTTATACCTTATTGCAACTTTTCCCTCACGCCATTATGACATAGAAATGTTTCCAGCTGTAAAAAAACATCTTCTATCTTTTGGTATTGAGCGACTGGAACAGACCGGAAAGACACACATAGTTAATGGAGAGAAAGTAAAAGCGCGCAAAAAAACTAGCAACAAATGGTTTGAAACTCAAGATAGTATCAGCTATTGGGAGGATTTCTTTAAGCCAAAAATGTTATATATGGAAATACAAACAGATAATCCCAATGAAGGTTATCCTTTCCCTTGTTTTTCATATGATACTAATAATTCTATTGTACTGAATACTGCGTATATAATGTGTAGTGATACAATTGATATTCGTTACGTTTTAGGCATCTTAAATTCATCTGTAGGGCGTATTATTGCAAGGCTATATGTAACCCAGTTGCAAGAAAGGCAATTCCGTATGTTGGCTCAATATATATCAAAATTTCCCATTCCTATAATTGAGGATAAAAGAAAAGATGAACTTATTGAATATGTACAGAAATGCTTTAAAGATCGCTCTGATTATGATACTTTTATTAAACGAAATTGTTTATCAAATATATGGATTTAATAATTTGGAAATAAATCACATAGAACATTTGATATAGTAATAAAATACGGTCGGTAAATTTATTTCTACCGACTGTATATTTTATATTTGACTATTTATATATAAAATTTCATCTTTAGTAAATCCATATGATGTAAAAATATCCTTGTCTATTTCATCATCAGACGCATTAATATTCACATTTGTGTTTAGTGGAACAGGAAATTTTATAAGAGACTGAATATTTAGCATAATATCTCCTGCGCCTGTTGTATCGCTATTCTTGTAAATGTAGTATGTGCCAACTTTACTGCATAAGTATGATAATATTATCTCATTGGATTCTCCTGCCGAAATAAAACTCGCAGGTGCTGTTAAAAAGATTCCACCATCAACCAATGAAAATGCCAATTTCCTTCCAATAGCTTTCCAACATATTTTTGGCTTATAAAATAAGTCCTGAATTTTGCATTTATAAAATCGGAGGATAGAAATTTTCCACATAAAGAACTTCATCTTCTGTCAATCCTACAATTTTATATAAAATCTGATTAGCGTGAGAAGAGAGTTGTTTTGAAGACATTTCTTTTTTTGTATATTTTCTTACTAAATAATCGAACTGTTGAAACATTTGAATCCCAATATTGGGAATAAGTAGTTCTTGTATGGTGAATTTTTTCCATCGTACTGTACCAACTCCTGTTGTTGTCCCAATTTTAGAAAAGAACCATTCAGAAAGTGGTGAATTTAGTACACATAATAAGTAAGCCAAGCCTTTACCTACCATTAAAAAAGTAGTAGCTTCAGGAATAAAAATACCATTCTCTTCGTATGCAAATTTGCTTCTGTCAGAAATTTCTCCCCAAACAATTTTTGGCAGATTAAAATCCTCCAAATAAGCGCAATTCCTAAGATTATATGGGGTATCACCTTTATCTGCTCTTTTTGAGATTTTATCCCAATATTGGTCTAAATGAGCTTTAACAGCAGGGTAATCTTCAATATAAATACGAGGAACTTTACCTTTTATACCATTGTGAGTATTGATTAGCCATAAGTTCGCCCAGTCGTATCCATACCTTTTTATATCCCTGCCACGCAGAATCGGTCGTATAAGTTCGGCCGTGCGAGTACGTTCGTCTTCAGTCTTACAATTTGCCAATATCTCATTACGCTTTTCTGTACTGATGATGAATGCATCATTAAATCCCGTTTTGATACCATAGTTGATTTGGATATCCCAATCCTTGAGAGGTGTTCCCACTGCTTCAATCTTCCGCTTGATGCTTTGCTCTATTGGCGAGAGTATCACCCATGAACCTGAGCTGTTGAAATCACACTCCGATCCGTTCTGCTGCACGAATACGCTCCTTTTCATTCTGTCAAGAATTGCTTAATAAAGCGGTCGAGTGTATTTCTATCAACCTTACAAATTTTAGCAATCTTGCGTTTTGACACATTGGCTTTCAAAAGTTCATTTATAAGATTTTCTTTCCCATGCAATTTATATTTCTCAGGTGAACTTTTCCTACCTTTTGGACGTCCCAATGTAATGCCCTCCGCTTTCTTTCTAGCCAAAGCCTCCTTTGTCCTCTGGCTGATTAAGTTGCGTTCAATCTCAGCAGATAAACCGAAAGCAAAGGCAAGTACTTTACTTTGTATGTCTTCTCCCAATCGATAATTATCCTTTATAGTCCATACTCTGCATTCTTTTGTCATGCAAATATTCAAAATCTCCATAATCATAAAAAGATTACGCCCCAAACGAGATAACTCGGCACAGATGATTAGATCATCCTTTTGCACACGCTTCAACAATTTGCCCAACTCTCGTTTGTTGTACGATTTTGTTCCACTTATGGTTTCCTCAATCCAGCCGTCAATCACCAATTTATTACGTTCACAGAAATTGTTTATCTCAAAACGCTGATTCTCTACAGTCTGTTTATCGCTGCTTACTCTAATATATCCGTAAATCATAATTTTTAGAATTTAATTACTTATATAATATAGAAGCCCTTTGCAACTCATAAGAGAGCAAAGGGATATTAAAGCAAGCAATAGTATTATGAAATATAGAGCAATATGCTAATCATCTTCTTTCGTAATTACCAACTTTTCAACAAAAGACTGATGTTGCTCCTTTACCGCCCGATACATCGAATAATACGCAAATGCTTCCTCTTTATATTTCATGCTGCTGAGTGAAGCCGCCACAGCCCACGCAAGAATGATAATGACAACAATTATCACATAACGAAGTTTGAAGTGATAACCACGCAAGAACAGACCGTTGACGTTGGGCGGAATGATGGTCGGCGGACACCTTAGTTCATTGACTCTGGCAAGTATTTCATCCTGCCGTTCAAGTATTCTCTCCGTATTGGCTTCAATCTTCAAACGGTTCGTATTGTAATCGCAAACATGAATATAGAGATAGTCTATCAGGTTGAACTTCCGTTTAAGCAAGTCTATCAGTTTGGGAATCCATATAGAGAAAGGGAGCTTATCCGGTTGTTCTTTTCTCACAGATTTCTTCAATATTGACAAGGCATCGTTCCAGCAGTTACAGAAACTTTTTGCCACACTGTTGTAAACAGTCCGTTCGTCAACGAGTGATTGTGCAGCCTGTTCATGATTTTGAGAACCGACATTCAATTTATTGACGGTTTCCTTCAATTCATTCATACTTTGACGCAAATTTGCGAGATTTGCGGCTATAACATCTTCTTTCATCATCTTCCACGTTTAAGGGGTTTATAAAAAGGTTCACTCTTTGGGCTGTTCTTGTCTTTTTCATCACGCCATCCAAGGCTGTTGCTTGTTCCTCCACCAGCACTGGAAATGATGGCCTGATGAGGTTGAAGTAACAGTTCCTCCGTTAAGCTACCCAATGTCGTGCAAAGGCTGTTAAAACTCAAGTCACGGTCAAGCGTAGAACCTGCCAAACTGATACCGTCTTGACTGAAAGAAACACCATGCACTTCGTCTGACGCTTGACTTCGGTTAAAACGGATGTCTATATTCCGAACTTTCAATGCAGACAGAAAATCTTTCCATGAATGGGATTCTGCCAATGCATCCAAAGTTGCGGAACGGAGATTGAGTTTCCGTAATTGGTGAGGCCGCAACCTGTTTTTATTTCTCGCCTTACTATTCTTCGGTGCAAGGTAAAGGCCATATTCTTCCGTCAGCGCACGGCATACTTTCGTGCTGCGTATTCTTTCGTTACTGTCGGAAATGAGATTGCCGTTGTTGTCTATCCGGTTAAACACCAAATGGCAATGGGGATGCTTGGTGTCATGGTGACGGGTTATGATATATTGCGTGTTGCGAATCCCCATCCGTTCCATCCATTTCCGGGCAATCTCCATCATGAGCGCATCCCCTTTTTCATCGTTGGGAAAACGAGCCGCATCTTGCGGTGAGAAGGCCAAAGAAACGTGCTTGACAGGACTTTTCACTTTCGGACGCATGGATGCCTGTATCTGGAAAGAGTCCGCAATAGTCTTATTACTGACAGTACAAACGCCCTCATGTGCCAACAGCGTAGCACTCTTCTTCTTATTCTTTTGGTCATTGGCATAGTTCACGATGCCTCCGAAGTCCACTCTCGTTTTAATGTTCGCTATCATGGCTGTCGTTTTTTATCTGTGCAATAATTCTGCTGATTTCAGTAATGATGGTAATACAATGCTGCTTGACTACTTCCAATCCATGAATGTGCATCTGATGGGCAATCTGATTGACATTATTGGCTATGCCGGACAAGTCACGGATGGCAGAAGCCATTTCCGGGCTGATACGTTGGCTTACCTCACAACCCATTGCCGCCTGATGGCAAAATTCATTGACAGACAGTCCGGCTTGTTCCGCCTTTGACTGAATATAAATGTAGTCGCTCTCATTGAACATGATGCGAAAACATCTCGTGCGCTTCTGGTAACTCGCCAGCTTCGGGCGACCTCCGGGCTTTTTATTTTCTGTATTCATACTGTTTGTTGATATTGATTTTTTGAGTATTTTGAGTGGGCAGTTGTGCCGCTTGCCTCATAGGTTTTAGTGACACTAAAACACAAACTGGCCACTCAAAAAATCTTCCGATATTTACCTTGTTCAATCCGACGCAATTTGCCGCTTCTGATGAAGGCTTCTATCCACTTGGCAGCCGTACTGCCGTTCTCACCCAAAGCTAAAACAGCCGCATCGTAATCCTTCTTCGTGAAGGTTTCAGGCAACATCTTATAAAGGGTGTTCCTCCGTGCTACAGCACCTGTTTCCTGTAAAGCGGAAGAAGTCTGTTTGCTCTGATTTCCTGAAAGATTCCGATAGATAAAAACGGCATGATAGAGCAATGTATCGCAAATATTCATGGCGACGAAATAGTCGGACTCTTGGCAAACCAATTGGATAATGCCATTGGAATCCGCTTGCACATTGTACACGTTCTCCAAATGGCGGACAGCGGTCAGTACCATCATGATGCGGTAAGCAATCAGTCCCATCCGTCTGACTATGCCCTGCATCCTGTTGTCCACTTCGTCACAACATTCTTCATTCACCCGACTAAGGTATTCGATGAACTGTTCCTGCAAAGCAGAGGGAAGGGAAAATGAATAGCTGCCATGATTCACGAACTCTTCATGCAGATGACAGAAGCGGTCGCCCAATATACGGAACATGGTATTCTTGGATTGGGAAATGTCGCTTGTGGCAAACACATTTCTGATACCACGCTTAAAACGGATGATGTAAAAACAGAATCGGCTCATCAGTCCGTTCTCTGCATCGGGTATCAACCGCCTTACCTGTTCGGGCGTTCCGGCCAACGCTACAGACACCCTCGGATTGCTGACTTCGCAATATTCCCTGTCCTTGCGTCGGCTCAGACTGACCAGCTCATGGTGGAACGCCTTGCGCAGCACATCGGAATAGTTGCCGTAATCCGACTTCAATGTCTGGCTTAACGTGTCACCTTCAGATTCGAATAACAGCCCGACACCGTCATTATCGCCCAATATCTTCAATAAGGAACTTGCGCTACTATTGGCCGGGATGATAAGCATACGCATAGGCGGCTCAGTCGGCATAGCTGCACCGTCCGACTTCTTGCTTTTGATATAGGTGTTCATCGCTTCCTTGTATTCCTGCTCCATTCGTTGCGAAAGCTCATGCAGATTACGGTTAATGGGAGCCACCAACTCACGGCATAAAGTCAACGCTCCTTTGCCCATTCCGGCATCAGCCACGACAAACAAGTAAAGATTGGGATAAACAATACGCTCGTCATACACACCACAGACATTATGGAAGCAAACCGACAGACATACTATCGCTCCTATCAGAATGGTATCGCGGTCGTCCTCCGAAATGGAGTTACCGACAACTTCACATAAAAAAGGCGGCAGTTGCTCGAACACACATTCGGGAAATGCAGGAAGCTCATCTGCCGATTTTATCCATTTGCCCGTTTTGCCATTTTGGTTATTTGGCAAAATGGATAAATCCTGTTCTCCTGCCGAACTTAGCGGAATACCTGCCTGACCAGCCAAATGAAAAAACGAACGGATTGTTATACCTTGTCCTTTGGCTTGCAGGCAACGGGTATATTGCTTGTCTGTTTCTTCCCTTTGATAGTCTGGATGGAAGCAGCTGATACGATGGTAATATTCTCTTCCGTTTTCACCGAATCCGTCAATCAAGGCAAAGCCCAATTCCACCCAATCCTTGTATTCAGGTGCGATGTCAACGGCACGTTGTTCTATTTCGCAAATGATACGTTCTATTTCTTCCTCTTTATTATTAGAGGTGGAATTTGGAGCCGGAAGTAAATTAGGAGATGTTGGAACACTATTCTCAAAAGGGACATTCTCCCAATCTTGGGCGGAAAATATTTTCTTTGACATACTCGTTGTATTTAGGGTTAATATATGCTTGTGGGTCGTATGGCAGGAAACATGCGCGCGCCACATCGCTCCCCGACATATCCACCTTTGGCAACCCGGTAGCACGGATGCAGTTGGCAACAGCCATGAAAAAGCGTGAATGTTCCCATCCTTTCAAATCCACAGGTATAATCCACTTCAATCCATTTCCTGAAGGGCTGGTGAACAGCAGTTCCGTATCAAAATATTCGTGATTGAGAATCTGTTGCTTCACTTCATCCATATTCTCTACATGGTCAAAATCCAGACACATCAGTCCTGAGTGCATTATCAGTTCCTTTTCATTCCGCTTGCGGAAAAGACCGGAGAAAGTGCAATAGTCAAAGTGAGAAGCCTTATATTTTTTGACATCCGCAAGAGAAGTCATTGAACGCAGAGTTTCCGTTTGTGGTTGGGCATAATGGCCAACCACATATCGGTACACATCCACAATGCCTATTGCCCTTAACGGCTCAATGTTCTGGATGGGCTTACGAAAAAATGAAAAACAATAATCCGTCGCTTCCATATTATCTGATAATCTTTTTGGATTTGACAAATTGTTCAGCCTCCTGCATTAGCTCGGCCTGAGTCTTGTGCACCTTGTTCTTCAACCAGTCATCTATCTCTGACTGGAGAAAAGCCAAAGCCTTATTTATCTTATGTACGGGTATCTGTTTGGCCGACACCCATCCATAAACCGTCTGCTTGGCCGGATGTGAGGGCAGATAGGCACAAAGCTCATCTATATCCATCCATTTGGGTGAATCACTTGCCTGCTTATGCTGCAAGGCTTTAACTGTAGATTTCAGTTCTTCAACTGTCTTAATCAGATAGGACAATGCGTTCGGCATTTCCTCGAATGAATTTACGGTATAACTCATATTCTTTCGGTTTTAAGTTGATGCCGCAAAAGTATAGGGATGCTTACGGGGGCTAAATAGGTGCTTGATTGCCCCCAATCCGCCCTTCATTTACCACCGACAGATTTAAGTTTCATTAAGACCGGACTAGTCAGACTGAATAAGCAAAGGGAGTAAAAAGCCGAAGTTAGGTATGGCAGCAATATAATGCAGGAGAAAGAAAGAGAAAACCCCTCAAAAAGCATGGTGCTTCATGAGGGGCAAACGGTGGTAAAAGAGATGGAAATCTTTATAACGCATTGATGCTCAACGGTGCAACTTTCCACCTTTACTTGTATTGGCTCAAGTTGTCAATATGCAGCGTATTGGCTGCTTTTTCCTTTGCTGCATCGACAAGATGGGTGTAAATCTGAGTGGTTCTTACATTGGTATGCCCCATCAAGGACTTAATCGTATAGATGTCCACGCCGTTTTCAAGCAACAACGAGGCGTAGCTATGGCGTCCACAGTGAAAGGTTACGTGCTTCTTTATGCCCGATGCTTCTATCCATGCTTTCAATGGTATGGAAATCCACGAAACATCAGTCAGTCCCTCGAACACCAGGCGTTCTTCATCGTCAGGCCGTTCGCCGCATAACTGGAGAGCCTGTACAGTGACGGGCTTATAATCGGGGCGTTTGGTCTTTTGCTGAACAACCAAGGCTTGCCACGTACCCTTGCTTGTCTGCTGAATCTGTTTCCACCGCAGGGCTTGAATGTCGCTGTGCCGTAATCCGGTGAGGATAGAGAAGAGAAACGCACGTTTCAGCACATCGTCCTTGCAGGGCGTGTCAACCAGCATCTGCACTTCATTCATGGTAAGGGCGACACGTGGTCTTTCAATCGAACTGATGCCTTTTACCTTTGCGCTGATGTCAACCGTGAGGTATTCATCAATAAACGCCTGTTTCAGTCCGGCCTTGACAATAGAGAAATAGGTTGAAGCCGTGTTTTGCGAGATGGTTCCTTTCTTGTTGCCGCCCATTGGAGCGCGGAGCAGGAACATCTTGATGTCTTCAAGCAGTTTGACGGAAATGGATTTGAAGGGTATCGGATTCCCTTGCGAATAGACTTTCAGCAACTTGCCCACACGCATCCAGTTGACGATAATCGAATTGGAGCTGTTGGGGTGGCGTTTGCTGATGATGCCGTTGAAATACCTGATGAAGTCCTGCTCGCCACGTTCGTTCTGCGCGGCTATTTCATTCTCCTTATCGGTATAGAGGATGGCACTGTCGTATTCATGCTGACGCAGTTTACGGACGTTATCCGCATAGATGCAGGCCTCTTGGTCGATGGTGGAACGGCATTGGATAATTCCGTTCAAATCACGTTTGGGCTTGTAGTTGAAACTTCCATCCGGCAAGATTCGGGCGATGGACGACTTATCCCAAATAGGCGTGGATATAGTCCGGTTGATGGATTCCACCACACGGCTTGCTCTGGTTGAGCCTCGTTTGTAAACCGGGTACGATTCAATAATCAAATACCACTCCTCTTTGTATCTCGACCGTCTGAGCTTGACGGTCACTTTGGTGTTGGGCAATGCTTTTTTCATTCTATCTCTGATTTATAAAGGTTGTCTATTTCTTGTTTGGGTACATACACATAGTTCCCTATTTGTCGGGAGGGGATGGAGTATTTTCTCACATGAGCCCATACGGAACTGTCATTGATATGGTATTTCTCGCAAACTTCGGTAATGGTATAACAGTCCTCTGGCTCCATGCTGTATAGTTTAGGAGCAGGCTTCTCTTTCTCAACCGCACTTTCAGGTCTGCTAAGGAACAGACGTTCCATATCGGAACGCTTGATACGTGTCAGCCTCTCGCCGATATTGATTGCAGGAACTCTTCCCTCTTTTATCAGCCGATACAGCGTACTGCGCTCCACGCCGAACATGGCAACGGCTTCTTTGACCGATATGTACTCTCTGATGTCAGGAACCTGTTGGGCAATAGCTTCCAGCCTTTCGTTCTTTGCTTTCGCATCTCTTTTGCGCTTCCAAGCCACGTTGCTGCACCTGCGTGAGCAGTAGTAGCTGTCGAGAGTCTTTGCGACAAAGACCTTGCCGCAGACTTTACACTTTCTCTTGATTTCAAATCCGATTGTTGGCATATTATCTACTTTTAAGTATGTATAAGTGTGGATAAGTGGGATTTTGTTCCACATTATCTACTTTTTTGTCTTGTTACAAATATGTCGCAAATAAGAGATAAAAAAGCCCATAGAAAAGGCATAGAAACCGAGAACCCCATAAACGCAAAAAGCGTGCAACTCATTGAGCTGCACGCTTTTGCTTGCGATTTCGTATGTCTTTACTTATCGGAATCACTTCACTTCCTCAAAATCGGCGTCTTGTATGTTGTCGTCGGTTTTTGAGTTGCTGTCTTGAGCCTGTTGGCCGCCGGCTTGCTGGTTTCCTGCATTAGGCTGTGCGCCAGCGTTTTGGTACATCTGAGCGCTTGCGGCTTGCATTACGGTGTTCAAGTTGTTGATGGCGTTGTCGATGGCCGTGATGTCGCCGCTCTTGTGGGCGTCTTTCAACTGTTGCAGTGCGCTCTCCACGGGAGCTTTCTGGTCGGCTGGTATCTTGTCGCCGTTATCTTTCAGGAAGTTCTCTGTGGTGAAAATCATAGAGTCAGCCTGATTCATCTTGTCGACGCGCTCACGCTCCTTCTTGTCATTCTCTGCGTTCTGCTCGGCTTCAGCCTTCATGCGCTCAATCTCCTCCTTGCTCAGGCCAGACGAAGCTTCTATGCGGATAGCCTGTTCCTTGCCAGTTGCCTTATCCTTTGCCGACACCTTCAGAATGCCGTTAGCATCGATATCGAATGTTACCTCGATCTGCGGAACGCCACGGCGAGCCGGTGCGATGCCTGTCAGGTTAAACTGGCCTATGCTCTTGTTCTGTGCAGCCATGGGGCGCTCACCCTGCAACACGTGGATTGTCACTTCTGTCTGGTTGTCGGCGGCTGTAGAGAACACCTCGCTCTTCTTGCACGGTATGGTGGTGTTGGCTTCGATGAGCTTGGTCATCACGCCGCCCATTGTCTCGATACCGAGCGTCAGCGGAGTAACGTCGAGCAATACAATGTCGCCCACACCGCCTTCCTTGTTGAGGATGGCACCCTGTATGGCAGCGCCAACAGCCACGACCTCGTCGGGGTTTACACCCTTTGACGGCTCTTTTCCGAAATAGTTCTTAACCAGTGTCTGCACGGCTGGTATACGGCTTGAGCCACCTACGAGTATTACTTCGTCAATGTCGGCAGTTGTCAGCTTGGCGTCGCGTATGGCGTTCTGGCATGGCACGAGGCAAGCCTGGATGAGGCTGTGGGCCAATTGCTCGAACTTTGCGCGTGTAAGCGTCTTTACCAAGTGCTTTGGAACACCGCCTACCGGCATGATATACGGCAGGTTGATTTCCGTAGAAGTAGAGCTTGACAACTCTATCTTTGCCTTCTCTGCAGCTTCCTTCAGGCGTTGCATTGCCATCGGGTCGGTTGTGAGGTCGGCACCTTCGTCGTTCTTGAACTCCTGTACCAGCCAGTCGATGATTACCTGGTCGAAGTCGTCACCACCGAGGTGAGTGTCACCATTGGTAGAGAGCACCTCAAACACACCGCCACCAAACTCCAGTATAGAGATATCGAATGTACCGCCACCGAGGTCGAATACAGCAATCTTCATGTCCTTGTTTGCCTTGTCAACGCCGTAGGCCAATGCGGCAGCCGTAGGCTCGTTGACAATACGGCGCACATTGAGTCCGGCAATCTGGCCTGCCTCTTTTGTGGCCTGGCGCTGTGAGTCAGAGAAGTATGCCGGAACGGTGATCACAGCGTCGGTCACTTCCTGTCCGAGGTAGTCCTCGGCGGTTTTCTTCATCTTCTGCAGAACCATGGCCGATATTTCCTGTGGGGTATACTTACGGCCGTCGATGTCTACACGGGGATATCCGCCTTCATTGACAACGGTAAACGGCACGCGACTCACCTCCTTTTCGCATTGTGCCCATGTCTCACCCATGAAGCGCTTGATGCTGTATACTGTGTTCTTCGGGTTGGTGATGGCCTGGCGCTTGGCGGGGTCGCCCACCTTGCGCTCGCCGCCTTCTACGAAACCGATTACAGACGGGGTGGTGCGCTTGCCTTCGCTGTTAGCTATCACTACAGGTTCGTTGCCTTCGAAGACGGCAACACATGAGTTTGTTGTACCCAAGTCAATTCCAATAATCTTTCCCATATCTTTATTCTTTTTATTATTATTCTTGTTAAGTGATTTTATGTTGTGGACTGCATTGCAATCCGCTTAAAGTGTAGCAAAGCACGTGCCAAACGTAGGGCATAGTATGCCATGCTATCTGCCGACTGCCATTTTGGCACACGCGGCCTGGCGTTCACATAGCATGATTCTTTTGTTTTAGACAGTGTGTCCGTTGCACGTTAGCATTCCTGTGCCATCTGTTTGTTTGGATTGGGGCTGGTGTGATATACATTCAGAGGGGCTCCCTTTGTTGCCCATGGGGCTATTCGGACGGTGGCGTTGTGGCAGAGGCCGTATGCAGTCGGCTCATGCAGGCCGCGCAACCGCATGATGCCAATGCCGCCGGTGGGGCAGTGGCTTATATATCATAAGATGTGGGGTGGGGGTGTGCTTGGCGCGTGTTCTTTCTTTTGTGTACAGGCATTGCCAGAAGCGATTTACGGCATGATTATTCCATGATGAAACGCCAAGCGAAGTCTATGCAACATGAGGAGAAATAAGACAATAAGGTTTTTGTTAATTTTGCATGCAGATAATTTAAACTTTTGACGTGTAATAATGACAGACTCCAAAATCACACTGCGTGAGAAGGTTGGCTATTCATTGGGCGACGTGGCCGCCAATCTGGTATTCCAGATGATGATGATATTCCAGCTGAAGTTTTATACCGACATCTTCGGGCTTGACGGTGCCATTGCCGGCAGTGTGTTGCTTGTGGCTCGCATTGCCGACGCCTTTGTCGATCCAGCCGTCGGAATCATCACCGACCGCACCGAAACCAGATGGGGCAAGTACCGTCCGTGGGTGCTATGGACGTCGGTGCCTTTCTGCGTGTTCTATGTGCTGGCATTCTGGAATCCCGGCATAGAAGACAAGTGGTTGGTGGCGGTTTATGCCACCGTGAGCTATGTGCTGCTCATGACAATGTATTCGTTTAACAACACGCCCTATTCATCGTTGGGCGGAGTGATGACGAGCGACATACGCGAGCGCACCAGCATCACCAGCATACGGTTTGTGGGCAGCACCATTGCCCAGTTTGTCGTACAGGGCCTCACCCTTCCGCTCGTGTCAAAGTTTGGCGGCGGTGACGACCGCCACGGCTGGCTCTGCACCATCGGCCTTTTTGCCGCAGTGTGCCTGGTGTGCTTCATCGTCACTTTCTTGTCTGCCCGTGAGCGCATAGCGCCGCCGCCCCATCAGAAGACCAACATACGCGAGGATGTGCGTGAGCTTGTCGCCAGCGTGTCGTGGCGCTCAATGTTCGTGCTCACCCTGTTTGTCTTCATCACGCTTGCCATGTGGGGCTCTGCCATGAGCTTTTATTTCCAGTCGTATGTCGACCAGGGCGCCCTCTACGCCTTCATCGACGATATCGGACTGGTGGCTTCCGCAGGCGGTGGCCGTGGGTGGCGCTCGCTGCTCGAAGCCTTCAACCTCGTGGCCCACAGCGAGTCGGACGCTTATGCCATAGGCTTCTCTCTGTTCAACATGGTTGGGGCCATCGTTCAATTCATAGGTGTGATAACCCTTTCGGCCTTTCTGGCAAACAGATACGGCAAGAAGAAAACCTTCATCGTCTGCCTCTCGCTCACGGCAGTATTCACGGCCATGTTCTATTTGCCGCAACCTTCAGATGTCCGCTTCATGTTTGTGTTGTGCGTGCTCAAGTCGCTGGCTTACGCCCCTACGGTTCCGCTGCTTTGGGCAATGATTGGCGACGTGGCCGACCATATAGAGTATGTCAACCACCGCCGTGCCACGGGACTGTGCTTCTCCGGCGTGGTGTTTGCCCTAAAGTCAGGCCTCGGACTCGGAGGGGCCTTTGCCGGGCTTGTCCTCTCGATGTTCGGCTTCCGGTCTGGCGGTTCTACCGTTCAGAGTGCCGACGCCGTTTCTGGCATACAGATTGCTTCGAGCATCATACCAGCCTTGCTTTTCTGCATAGGCGTCGTGGCAGTTTGCTACTATCCGATAACAAAGCAGTTTAACGAGAAAATGCAGTCAGAGCTTGCCGAAAGGCTGCAGAGGCAGTAGCTGCGCCCTGTGCCGGTGACGTCGTCTGGCTCATTAACAGTGGCGAAACATTAAATTATTAATCATTATATCCATAACCGTTGATGAAAAGACTTATGATTGCGGCTCTTGCCGCGCTATTGCAGGCAGCTTCATTGCATGCCCAGGGCCTGAAAGATGTCATTGGCAAAGACATGCTGATAGGCGTTGCCTTGAACAAGTGGCAGTCGTCGGGCGGTGTGCCTAAGGCTACCGCCATTGTGCGGAAGCACTTTAACAGTGTTGTGGCCGAGAACTGCATGAAGTCAGAGAACTTACAACCCCGTGAGGGCAAGTTTTATTTTGGCGCGGCCGACAGCCTTGTCGCTTTTGCCCGCGACAACAACCAGACGCTGACAGGCCACTGCCTTGTGTGGCATTCGCAAGTTCCGAGGTGGTTTTTCAAGGACAAGGCCGGGCGGACAGTAACCCGCGACGTGCTCGTAGGGCGCATGCGGCGACACATAAAGAAGGTGGTTGGCCACTTCAAGGGCAAGGTGCGCGGCTGGGATGTGGTTAACGAGGCCATAGAGGACGACGGTTCGTTCCGTAAGTCGCCGTTCTATAGCATCATTGGCGAGGATTTCATCGAGATTGCCTTCCGTGCAGCCCACGAGGCCGACCCGGGCGCAGAGTTGTATTACAACGACTATTCGCTGTCCAACCCCGCAAAGCGCGATGCCGTATGCCGGTTGGTCAGGCGGCTCAAGTCGAAGGGCGTCCGCATTGATGCCGTGGGCATGCAGAGCCACAACGGCCTCGACTACCCCGACCTCTCAGCCTATGAGGCCAGCATCGACTCTTTCGCCGCCTGCGGCGTAAAGGTTATGGTGACAGAGCTCGACCTCAATGTGCTGCCTTCGCCCAAAGGGTTCAGCGGGGCCCGCATAGAGCAGGACTTTGAATACCATAAGCGGCTCAATCCATATCCAGAGGCATTGCCCGACAGCATATACCGCAAGTTTGAGCAACGCTACCTCGAACTCTTCAGCATATACCGCCGCCACCGCCACCAGATGAGCCGCATCACACTGTGGGGCATTAGCGACCGCGATTCATGGCTCAACGACTTCCCCGTGCACGGGCGCACAAACTACCCGCTGTTCTTCGACAGGAATTACGCAGAGAAGCCCGTGGTAAGTAAGATCATTGAGCTTTGGGAGGGCCGCGACTGATGGCTTGGCGCGCCGGCGGCAGTCTTTGCCCCCAATGGCTTGCTCCCCGTCGGCGGACATCCTTAATGACAAACTGATTAATAAACAAAGATATGAAAGCATCAAGATACATTTTCCCGGGTGACTACATGGCCACCCTTCCGCCCATGTGTTCAATGGCAAGCTGTACATCTACCCGTCGCACGACAGGGAGTCGGGCATTCCCGAAAACGACAATGGCGACCATTTCGACATGCTCGGTTGCCATTGCCCAATAGCCGGCTACTGGTTGGGGTAGGGCGGGTGCCTGTCGGCATTATGGTTTATATGTCATCAATTGAAAACATTAGTAGTTTATGAAAAAGATATTGCTGTTAAGTAGGTGTTCAAAATTACTTGCCATCAAATTGTACGCTATTTCGGAGATGCATGCCAAAGTCCGAAGAGAGAGCG
>OLNP01000358.1_pt1 | contig 50065 bp, 38 predicted proteins | sample 1671951 | NCBI WGS metagenome assembly OLNP01 (sample SAMEA3136629, study PRJEB25190) | human gut metagenome | biome: human gut; feature: human-associated habitat; material: faeces | place: Austria | collected 2013
TCAACCGTTCAGAACTTAATGTTTACGGCAAAACATCTGTCAGAAGATGGAATGCAGGCATTCAGAGAAGAAAAACTGACACCTGCAGCTGCATTGTATCTGGCCAAGCAGTCGAAAGAAGATCAGAAAGATCTTGTTCAGAAGGAATTTTTCACCGTGGCTGCAATGGAAGGTTATCTCGCAAGCAAATCCGTGACACAGGAAATACCTTCTAAACAGCCCACAAAAGAAGGAAAAAGAAACCCAAACCTCAAGCCGTGCAAAACAGGACTGAGCAAATCAGGCGCGTGTGGTTCTGCAGCGTATTGTGAAGCACCATACTCATGCTGCAAAGAATGTAAAAAAGAATGTTCTTTGCGTTGTGGCTGGATTCGGGAAGAAATAGATGATATTCCGGAGAAACATCAAGGTCCGGAACCATATGTTGCGGTACCTGCAGAAAAAACAGAATCTAAAAGACAAGTAGAAAATCTTTCTGATTTTCCGGAAGAAGGAATTCGTTTTACGAGTTCAGAACACAAAAAAGCATATTACGATAGTCTGCAGAAATTTTCTGCACCAGATTCTGCAGATAAAGCATTATGCTACTGCATCAATTTGATGCAGAGTACCAGAAGTCATGTAACAGAAATATTCGATTTTGAACAGAAATGTTTAAAAACGGAATGCTTGAAAGCCGGATGGCAGACAAGCAGCAGTGAAAAGGCAATCCGAATGGCATTCAATCTGTTTTCGGGGGAGATACCTACTGTGGACTATGAAGACAAAGTAGATAACCAGTTGAAAGAATGTCAGAACTATACAGTAAATGAACTGTTTTACAGCTCTTTTGCTCCATATTTCTGGCAGGCAGTCCAGCTCCGTTATCCAGAGTATACGAAATAGAAAAGCAGATCAGTATTCTTGCTTAAACCACTTGAGGGGAAAATAAAAAATGGAAACCGTATTGAAATATTTACCAGTTATTGTGTTTTATATAAAATGCTTTGTCAGCTATTTCACGTTTGCACGGACAAACGCGAAAAGTAATGAGTATTTGACCAGATTGCGTCATCCTGAATTTAGAACCTACTGGGGGCATAAAATTCTGCTGGCAGCCTGGGACTTTACCACAAAAGGAACCTTCTATCTAATTGCTTTATTCATCTGGATTTTCCCTGGATCACAAGACCTGCTTTTGAACATTCTTATATTGTAATAGCAGTGGACTTTGTTTCTTTTCATGGAGATCCATCCAATCATGCAGTGTTACTGAATATTGTCAGAAAAGAAGGACGAAAAAATGGAATTATGAAACGGTGGACAGCAACACAAACGGCTCAATATATATCTATTTTGATTATAGTTTCTTTGTTCGTTTCTTATGGTATTCAAACAAAGAATCTCTCGATTTGTTTGAATACCATAAGAAATATTGACTGGTGACCTGTAACTGAAATATAGAATACAAAAATCATGAAAATGCGGGGAAATATATATGTTGAAAAAATATTTATGGAAGAAGGCAATAAAAAAAGCCTGCAGTGCAACCGAAGGTTTAGAAGACACATTTGCCAATTATCTTACAAAAAGTCCAGGTGTAAAAAGATACTTTCGGTTGCTTACCAAAGCTAATACATCAAATAATTTATACCGAAATTTTGTCATTACAATAGCATTTGAATTATATATGTGTAAAAGAAAGGAACAAAAAGCGTGGTCATTGGCATTTGCTATTCTGGACAACTGGTTTGATTTGAACAAAGTAGATTATCAAGAAATACAAAATCAAGTAGATCCGAAAGAACTTAAGAATATTTTGTCTGGCACACAAAACGTATATCGGGAATATTTTTTACTATATGACGATCCCATTGGCAAAGATCTTATTAGAGTTCATTTTCCATATCCGTTCGGCAAGCTTTATGTAGATGTCAAAGCTAATCTGTCTCGCGGAATAGAATCCGGTTTTTTTAGATCTGGTTTTTCGTACTACAAGGTGGATGGGAAGAGCGAAAAGGAAATAAACTGTGTAGCTGCCATTGGCGATCAGAAAAATTTTTTAAACACAAATTTAAGAAAGAGAGGATAAAAAAATGAACAAAGTATGGGAGATTGGAAGACTAACAAAGGAGCCAGAGATACGTTACACTTCAAAAAAGAATGGAAATGGTGAAGAGGAATCTACCGTAACAGCAAGCTATACACTTGCTGTTGCAAGAGGATACCGGCATGAGGATGGACAGCAGGACGCAGATTTTTTCCGCTGCGTTGCCTTTGGAAAGAACGCTGAGTTTGCGGAAAAATACCTTCATAAGGGAACTAAGATCGCTATTTCCGGACATTTGCATTCTGGCAGTTACACAAACAAAGACGGGGTTAAAGTTTATAACGTGAACATTGTTGTGGAACAGCATGAATTTGCGGAAAGCAAACGGGATCAGACTTCCGGAGGAAATGCCGGAGAGATAGATATGGATACAGAGTTTCTTGATATTTCGAAAATGTCGGAAGAAGAACTTCCATTCCGATAAAAACGAGGGGGTTAAAAGATGGATATTGAAAAAAAGATCCGGAAACTGCTGGCTCTGTCAGAAAGTCCAAACGAATTCGAAGCCCAGGCTGCACTCTTAAAAGCCAGGCAGCTTATGGCAGAGTATAAATTAACCGAAGCAAAGCTGCATGAGGGAAATAAGAAAGTCAAAACAATCAAAACATCTATTTCCTGCACAAAACAAACAAATTTTTGGATATTTACTTTATCTACCGTTATTGGCGAAAATTACTGTTGTCAGGCTGTACATGAAAGAGCAAAACACTCAAAAACATATTTTATTGGATTCGTTGGACTCGAAGAAGATGTGAGTATATGTGTAAATATTTTTACATATGCAGTGGACTGCGTTTTAACACAGATACAAAATTTGAAACAGACATACTGTAATTTATCGCTTGGTGCGCAAAAAAAAATAACCAATGGATATGGAGCCGGTTTTTGTGAAGGGGTAAGAGAAGCGTTTTCAAAGCAGGATCAAGAAAAGGAAAAAGAATGGAGTCTGATACTACGGTTACCGAAAGAAGTCATAGATTTTTGCGACAAATTTGATACGGCTCAAGGTAATATGTATGATACACCGATAGACTTCAGGAAATTCTCATCTGGATATTTAGATGGAAAATGTTTTGGAGAACAGAAACGGTTACAGCCTGCACGACATGCCAGCACAATTTAATGAGATTTTGGAGGATTGAAATATGTCATATTACTGATATTTATGAAAAACAAAAAGACTACAGCGTGCTTAAGAACGAGGAAAAATATATGATAGAAAAAGTATACGATGATAATATGTTATCATTCAAAGAAAAAGGATTGTATACAGCAATCTACCTGAACGAAACCATGAACGTGGATCAGTTAGTGGAATCTGGAAAAGATAAAGCAGATGCTGTACGATCCGGTTTAAAAAAACTGATCGAAAAGCAATACATAAAAAAAAGTGTTGTCCGGGAAAAAAACGGAAATTTCGTTACGGTATATTACCAGGTAATTGAGTAAAATGTATCATACATCTTGCGGAAGCACAGTGACCACGTAGAAAAATGGATAACCCCAGTTGTAAACGTGTCAGAGCTTGCAGAATGGACAAAACTGCCTGGTATGGTAAAAGTACCAGGCAGACAAAAAAATCAAAATAAGGGTGTAAATTGTGACGCAGTGACGAAAATGGGGCTACGGATCGCAAAAGGCTAGAAACAGGAGGTTTTTACTATGGCAGTCTACAAAAGAATCCAAAAAATAGATGGTTATACGATGATGTCAAATTATCATTTACGCGACATGAATCTTTCCCTAAAGGCAAGCGGATTGCTGTCTTTGGTATTATCCCTTCCTGCAGACTGGAAATATTCGGTATCCGGTTTGACAGCTATCGTAAAAGAAGGAAAGAGTGCAGTCATGTCTGCGCTGAAAGAGTTAGAGGAGAATGGATATCTGAGTAGAATGGAATATAGGGAGAATGGAAGATTTCAGGGTGTGGAATACATTTTTTTGGAGTATCCTGGCCAATTAGAAGATATAGAAAATCCAAAAGGCCATGAACAGATCATTCAGAAAATGCAGCGAGAAGTAGCCGAACGAATGCAGGAAGGAATGAAAGAAGAAAAAAGTACGTCTCAGAAAACAAGCAGAAATGAGGAATTACAAAAATTAAAAAAAGTCCATTCAGAAAAGCAGGAACAACCAGAGAAGCAAGGTGAAAAAGACTTACAATCCCAGCATTTATCGAAAGAAAATCCATGTCGGGATTTTACGGAAATGGAAAACCGGTATACGAAAAATCCAGATCCGGTACAGCCATATCAGGATTTTACGGAAACCGATTTTCCGTATACGGATTTTCAACCACAAATAATTAAAGATATACCAATTAAAGAAAATGATATAGATAATCATATCATATCCTATCAATCAAAGATGAATAATATAAAGCGGGGAACAAAAAGAGATGGGATGGATATGATGGATCGGATATCTGCCTACCGGGAACTGATTCGGAAAAATATTGATTACGAGAACTACCCGCCGATCTATAACAAGCAGGAAGTGGATGAACTGGTCGATCTGATTGTAGAAACCCTAATGCTGCCGGATACAGGAACAATCCGGATTGGAGGAAAGGAACGTCCTGTTCCGATTGTAAAAAGCATGTTCCTGAAGCTGGATAAAGATCACATCTGTTATATCCTGAAGTGCCTGCACAATACGGAAAAGAAAATCGGGAATATTAAGGCGTATCTTTTGACGGCACTGTATAATGCGCCAATGACCATCCAGAATTATTATACCAATCTGGCTAATTGTGATTTGGCACCGGATAACAGGCAAAAGTAAAACGAAAGGAAGAGAAATATGGGAAAAGGAAAAAGAGTAAAAATGGCCGTATCAAAAAAACAGCCAGAGAAAAAAAGGCAGAAAAAGAAAAGCAGCTTGTGGATCATAGCGTTGATTGCTGTTATTTTGCTGATTCTTGTTGGAGTCGTATTTTTGGTACTGCCAAAATTTCGAAAAGAAGCTGCACCGGAAAAACCGGAAACGATCAAGGTGGAAGCTGCAGAGAAAAGCTATGCTGCCGGAAGTAGGATTTCAGAAAAAAATTTCCGCGTATACGGAATATCCGGGAAAAAGAAACAGCTTCTGGATGCAGATACATACAGCGTGTCACCGGCTAAAGTGCCGGCACATGGCCACAGTGTTACCGTAGAGGTTTCCTCCAAGGCATATCCGGATATCAAGGCAGAGATAACAGTGCTTATTGACCGTGATGAAAGTGCTAGGTATAAAATCGGCAGAGAAAATCCAGATGATGTGGAGGCTATCCTGTATTCCAACGGGGATCTAGAAATAGCCGGAAAAGGAAGCGTCCGGAATTTCAAATCAGATTCTGCGCCATGGAAGAAATATTCTGTTAAACGGCTGACCTGGATTGATCCGGAGGCAGAAGTGGAAAGCATGGACTACTGGTTTACAGGAAATGACGAATACCTGGAAACATTGTGCCGCATCCCGGATACAGTGAGAAGCATGGTGGAAACATTCAAGAATGCTACGGCGATGACCAGTATGCCGGATATGTCTGGTGCGGTCCGGCTGGAAGATATTACATCCTGCGCAGAAGGGTGTATCGCACTGGAAAAGGCCATGGAACTTCCAGGAAATATAAAACAGGCAAAAAAAGCATTTTACGGTGATACGGCACTGATCGAGGGAGCCGATACAACAGCCTGTATGCAGCTGGAGAACATGGATTCCATGTATTACGGCTGTATGGCTCTGGCATCTGTCCAGATTCCGGACAGTGCGAAGGAACTCTCGAATATCTGCAATGGCTGCGTCAACCTGAAAGAAGTGCATATCCCATCAGCTGCACAGAAAATGAACAGCAGTTTTTTCGGATGTACCGCACTGGAATCCATAACCGGTGAAATCCCATCTTCCTGTACGGATAGCGGGAACCTGTTTTCCGGCTGTAAGTTCCTGAGTGGAACACTTACCGTTTCCTGTACATCCAGGACAACCCTTTCAAGCTCGTTTTCGGACGCTGCAACGGCTGGAACAGGACTTACGATCATTTTACGGTACGATGCAGAAAAATCGCAGGAAACGGCCAATACGGGCTTCTACGGGGGAACAAAAAGTGCAGATGAAATCCTGAACGCATTAAAGGCATCTATGGAAGCCGCATTCAGCAGCGGAAGCCATATTACAATAACAACAAATGCAGATAAAACAGAGGGGTGATTAGAATGTAATAAAAATGCAATATGAAAAATAGCAAAAGACTCTTGTAATTACGGAATTGGAAAGGTAATATGATAATATGATCCAAAGAAATAAAAAAGGGGGAGAAACCATATGGACATGAAAGAGCTTCGAAAAAATGCAGAAAAAGTAATAGCAGAACGTTTTCCGGACTTCAATTTTTCCACACTGGACTGGGGAGAGCTTGATCCATTCTATCTGGAGCATCCGGAAGAAATACCGATTGAGCATGAGTTTATTGGCTACCGGCAGGATGGTGATGTAGCGGAAGATTACCAGGGAAACCTGTATCTGGTTCTTTGTGATCCAGGAATCCACCCGATCGGAAGTGTATGCATGGAACAGTCCGAACTGGACGATGCCGTAAAACTTGGAAAACGGGAAGATTATACCGGGGAACTTCTGGAAGAAATTCCAGAATAAAAAGTGAAATAATAAAACAAGGAATCCCGTGTCAAACATTGACACGGAATTCAAACAGAAAAATCGGTGTCAATGTTTGACACGGACGGAGGAAAAAAATATGAGAAAAAGAATCGCAATGGTACTTCTTGGCTTGAGCCTGGCAGTAGGCACACCGGCCGCAACAAATATGTTCCCAGTAGTTTCTGCCCAGACAGTACAGGCAGCTGGAAAAACCGGATGGACACAGGAGTCCGGAATCTGGTATTTTTACAAAGACGGTGTAAAACAGACCGGCTGGCAGACCTGGGACGGAAAAAAATATTATCTGAATGCAGACGGAACCATGAAAGCAAATGAGTGGATGATTGATACGGATGGATCGGTTTACTACTTCCGCAGCTGGGGTGGAGCTTACCTGAACTGCAAGGCAAGAATCAACGGCAGAAGTTATACATTCGGTGCAGACAGTAAGGTACAGGGTTCCCAGTGGGTTGTAAAAGGTGGAAAATGGTATCTGGTAAAAGACGGAAAAATTGCAACGGGCTGGCAGACCTGGGATGGAAATAAATACTACATGAATAGTGATGGAAGTATGCGCTCCAATGAGTGGAGACTGGATGATACAGGGAAAATCCGCTATCTGTGCAGCTGGGGCGGCGCATATAAGAATAGATCTGCCAAAATCAACGGACGCTCCTACACTTTTGATGGTAATGCTAATGTAACCAACATGCAGTGGATCGTGATGGATGGACAGTGGAAACTGGCAAAAGATGGAAAAATTGCAACGGGTTGGCAGACCTGGGACAATAACCGTTACTATCTGAACGCAGACGGAACCATGAAAGCAAATGAATCTTTCACGGACGGGGGAAAAACCTATTTCTTCTGCAGCTGGGGCGGAGCTTATAAAAACTGCTGGCAGACCTGGAACGGAAAAAAATATTATCTGCATGATAACGGTGCAGCCTATCAGAATGAGTGGCTGAAAACCGGAGGAAAATGGTACTGGTTCCAGGCAGACAGCACCATGGCAGTGAACACAAGCTTTACATACAAAGATAACCTGTATTTTGTGGACGGAAACGGAGTTATGCTTTCCGGATGCTGGAAAGAAGAAAACGGAGCAAAATACTATATCCGGAGCTGGGGCGGAGCCTGCAAGGATATGCAGATGAAAATTTCCGGAAAGACATATTATTTCCGATCAGACTGTAAGATGGTAACGGATCAGACGGTAAACGGAAATTACTACGGAAAAGACGGTGCGCTTACAACAAAACCGGAAGCGAAACCAACAGAGACACCAAAGCCAACGGAAACACCAAAACCAACGGAGACACCAAAACCAACGGAGACACCAAAACCGACAGAAACGCCAAAGCCGACAGAAACGCCAAAGCCGACAGAGACACCGAAGCCGACAGAGACACCAGCAGAAACCGTTTATGCAACAAGCGTAACAATTACACCGAACAGTAATCTGGAATTAACTGAAGTTGGACAGACACTGCAGCTGGCCGCAACCGTATATCCGGAAAATGCAACCAACAAAGCGGTAAAATGGACTTCGGATGATCCAGAAGTAGCAAGCGTAGATGAAAATGGACTTGTAACGGTTCGTAAAAAAAATGGTATGCAAAAAGTTACAATTTATGCATCTGCAGAAGGTGTAGAACCGAATCAAGGATCTGTAAGTAGATATGTTGAAGTAAAAATTAATATCCCATATACCAACGAAGAGGCTCTTGGAATGACCGTTTACGATCAGGAAGTTTCCAGAAAGATTTTCGATCTGGTAAATGAAGAACGTGTCAAAGAAGGACACGCAGCCATGATCTGGGATGATAAGCATTGTTATCCGAGAAGCGTTGCCGCTGCCGGATACCATATCATGAGATCAATCACACAGCCAGGATACGGAACTTCTGATAATCTGGCCCTGCATGGTGGCAGACAGAACGGCTGCGGCGGTGGTCTGTCATATACAGATTCCGATGATCTTGCCCGCCAGATCTTCAACCTTTGGATGTCCTCTCCAGGTCATAAAGCAAACCAGATGGATGATTTCAATGCCTATGGAGCAATTGCTGTAATGTATGGCCAGCCGCAGGAGTATAACGGAAGAAAGATCGTGAATTTTTCAGCAATCTTTTCATTTGAGGACCAAGCATATACGTTTGAAAATAATTGGGAAAATGATGATTGCGGTATGAGTGATGTACTTGGCATGACAGAGAACGATTATAATTTGATCACAAACTACTTTATCCGATAAAAAAGAATCCCCTCTCGTAGACGAATTGCGAGAGGGGATTTGTATGTCGAAGAGGTAGTAAAATAGTCGATGATATGCTATACTGAATCTAATCAGATCAGAACGTGATAGGGATAGTCAGGTGGTTGTCCTTTCTGGAAACGGAAAGGGGGTAATGCCAATGAATACAATGGAAGTGTTGACACTTTTACTTGTTGTTTTTGCGGCGTTATCTTACATAAACTTCCACCGCAAGTAGAAAGAAAGCTATTCCCTACCGCAAATAGGGGATAGCCTATGTCTCTTGTTGCTCTTTGTAATAATTTAGATTATTTCAGAAAGGCAACCACCGACACTGGTATATCCTTGATTGCTTCTGATTTGATTATAAGCTGCCGGACGAAAAAAGTCAAGCAGTACGGGGGATGCGCAGAACTTTGTGCATCCCTTTTTTAGAAAAAAGGCAGTTATAAAAATGTCATCTTTTTTGAAAAAATGTCATATCTTTTGAAAAAATGTCATGTTTTTTGAGAAAATGTCATGTTTTTCAAAAAAATGTCATATTGCACGTCACAGAAAGGTATGCTATGTTATACTTGCAAAAGAAGGAAAACAGAAGGGACAGCAGGTAGGACAAAAAAATCTTTCAATTGCTCGTGTCAATGATTGACACGGAAAAAAGAAAAATGGGCTTTCATGCATCAGAACATGGTTTTCATGGGCTGGTGTATTTTTTATGCCCATTTTTAGGGGGTGACGCCGTTGCACGGAAAAAGTGGCAACAAAAAGTAAAAAAGGAGAGAGAGGAAAAATGAAAACAAAAGTAATACACGCATTCCTATGGATTCTGGTTTGTATGGTGCTTGGTATTACCTGTTATCAGTGCCGTGATTTAAGGGGTTATGTGATTCTGTCAGGTTCTATGGAACCTGTGATTCCCACAGGATCAGTGGCAGTTGTGGATTCATCGAAGAGGGATGTACGTCCAGGAAATATTGCTACGTTTGAGAGGCACGGGGATCTGGTGACTCACCGGATTTTGTCAAAAACAGAAGAGGGATACCAGACAAAAGGGGATGCAAACACAGATCCGGATTCCGGAACCATTCCGGCAGAAAACATTCGCGGAACATATCTGTTCTGCATTCCATATTTGGGCTACGGATTCATGTGGGCTAAAAACCACATGTTTTTAACCGTAGGTTTTCTGGCGCTGTTTATGCTTCTGGTTTTCTATTTTCCGGAGAAAAGACCTGAACCAAAGGAACGGGAACAGGTAAAAAAAACAAAAAGAAAAAAAGGAGAATTACGATTATGACAAAGAAAAAAATAGCAGCATTTTTTACAGCAGCAGCACTATGCGGCGCACTGGCCGTTGGATCATCCATGGCATATCTGACAGATCATGATTCTGTAACCAACAAATTTTCTGTAGGTAAAGTAGACATCGTTGGCCATGAGCCGAACTACACACCGGATAATGATGGAAAAACCAACAATATCGTTCCGACCCAGGTAATCAAAAAAGACCCGCAGATCGAAAATGTTGGAAAAAATGATGCTTATGTATATCTGGATGTTTCTATCCCGATTGCAAAGGTGATTACTGTTAATGCTGCAGGTAACCGTTTGAATGGAGGCGTTGCAAAAGATACAGAGCTGTTCTCCATGAACAATGTTTCTAAGAAATGGACTCTGATGTACAACAAGCGTGTAGGAGATAATATGGTTTACACCTACAGCTATAACGAAATACTTGCACCGGGAAAAACAACAGATCCGATCTTTACAAGCCTGACAGCTGCCAATATTGTAGAGGGACAGCTGGATGGAAAAGATCTGAATGTGCCGGTACATTACTATGCAATCCAGGAACTCAACACCGGAGAAGGAACCACGATTCCACAGAAAGCAGCTTCCGCATGGAAAAAATATGAACTGCAGAATCAGGGCCAGGCAGGACAGATCACGACTCCGCAGTCTGACGAAAGCGGAAATAATGGGGTTACAACCGTTGATGGAAACGGAAATGCAGCATCGGATGAAAACAAAACAAATACCCCAGATGATGTTCAGGTTGAGCCGGAACAGGATGGAAACAACACTTTATCATAAGAATACTTTAAATAACAGTCCGGAAAGCCATCCGGACTGTTCTGAAAAAGAAGGGAAAACAGCATGAAAAAAAAGAAAAAACGAATGCTGTCAATTGCCGGAATGTGCTGCTGCGGTTTTCTTGCAGCAGCCACCGCAATATCGGGATCTTCTGCTTACCAGACGGACCATGATGAAGTAGTAAACATTATCAGGACTGGAAATAACACCATTATTCCGGATGAGGATTTTCCGACACCGACACCGGTTCCATCCAGCGGATCAGTAGTAAAAAAAGTCAGGGCAAAAAATACAGGAGATGTACCTTGCTATGTCCGGGCATATATTACATGCAGTGAACCTGTAAAAGAGTTCACGGGACTTGATACCACAAACTGGGTCAAGGGAAATGATGGCTATTACTATTACAAAAAAGCTGTTCCGGTTGGAGGAACAACAACTTATCTGTTTACGGGGGTTACTGTTGCAGATGAATATGAGCAGGATAACCTGGAAGTAACAGTTTACGAGGAATCCGTTCAGACAACAGATGGTCAGAAGGAATACACTTCTTATCAGGACGCATGGAAACGGTTTGGAGGAGGTGGCCAGTAATGAAAAGGAAAATTGCAATAGCAGCCGGAATTCTGGTCACGGCAGTAAGTACCATCAGTGGATCATATGCTTACTATCAGGGCAGCGTTACCGTTACAAACCACATCAGTACCGGTGATGTGAATATTGGAATCCAGGAATACGAAAAAGATGGTGATACGGAAAAAGTTTATGCAGGACCGAAAGAGGGAATTGTTCTTCCTTCCCAGACCATTTCGAAAATTCCGAGAATCACAAATTACGCAGAAACCTGCTATATCCGGGTGAAAACCACTTATTCCGGAGAGGCAGCGGACTCCGTGTCAAACATTGACACGAAAAGGCAGGATGAAAATCCAGAAACCACGGAAACGCCGAACGCAACAGAAGAAACAACACCAGCACAGGTAGAACCAGAGGAACCGGAGACAACGCCGGAACCTACGGAAACACCTTCTGATGACAAGAACGGCGAAACATCTGTGGAGTATGTCTTAAGTGATGAAGAGCTGGATGGAATTTCCGATGCCTGGGTAAAACAGGGAGAGTATTATTACTATACGAAGCCACTGAAAAACGGAGAATCCGCAGATTTTTTCCAAAACGTAACGATTCCTGCAGCGTGGACATCAAAAGCACAGGACAGGGTTCTTGGACTTACCGTTACAGCAGAAGCGGTGCAGGCGGCAAACTTTACACCGGATTTTAATTCGGAAGCCCCATGGGGCGATACGGAAATTGAACAGTGCGTACATGAGAAGGATAACAGCATCACAGAAGTGACAAAACAGTATACCGCTATGTCCGTCACTTATGAAGGGGCTGCTAGAAATCTGGTGGCTTCGCCGGAGGATTTCTTTAAGAATTTACAGACGGCAATGCCTGGCGATACGATCAGTGATAGTTTTCAGCTTTCCAATACGACAGCAACCAGTGCCGAATTTTTCTTCCATACGGAAACGCCTGGAAATTTAACGGATGAAGAACTGGATCTTTTGAAACAGTTTAAATTGACGATCACACAAAATGGAAAAACTCTGTATGATGGTGATTTGCAGGCGGCATCCCTGAACCAGGAAATCAGCCTAGGAACACTGGAAACAGGGAAAAACTCGCGGGTACAGTTTACGCTGCAGTTACCGGCAGAACTGAAAAATGCATATGCAAAACGGGAAAGCATGGTAAACTGGATTTTCCGTGTACAGGGTGCTGAAGAACCGGGCAAAAACGAACCGTCTCCTGCCATTTCGCAGACTACGGCACCAAAAACCGGTCTTGCAGATCCATACGTTTTTGTTCCTCTTGGAATTGCGGCGGTAACGGCTCTTGGAACCGTGAAACTGTCCCGTAAAGAGAAAAAAGAGAGGAGGAAGAAACTGTGAAACGATGGAAAAAGGCACTGTCAGGGCTGCTTATGGCAGCCTTGATGGTAACTGGAATTTCTTTCCCGGAAAATGTTTTTGCTGTCAGTGTAGGCATGGATGGGTTACCGTCTGTAGTTAATTCTGGTATTGGAAAAATGGTAGATAAAAACAGCACGATTGACGGAACCTACAATTTTACACCGGTCATCGGAGCAAATACAAAGATTAGATTTGGATGTAGCGATGGAAGTGGATCATGGGATAACAAATTTTGCTTAAATGCAGAACAATATGCTCATGCGTGTTCACAATGGTGGTCATTATCCAATATTAACGATGGTGGAAATACAAGATCTTTTATTCCGTATGAAAGATTAAAAGGAAAGATGTATGCAGAGTATACCAATGTAGGTAATGCTAATGGTTTACCTGTTACCATGCGGATCTGGTTTTTGGACTGGCAGAATACTAATATCAGCGGGTATCCGGGATATGAAGATGTAGACAATGTTGTTGTTTCTGTAGACAATACAAAAGGCGGTGCAACTCCTGTCATTGATATTAAAGGCTTGAAATGGATTAAGGTAAGATTTTCATATTACGATGAAAATGGAAATCCACTTAAGGTTAAGGGACATTTCACTTTATCTGATCTGGACTATTCCCAGGGATTTTATATTGATGGAAAAGTCGATGGCATTTATGTCACGAAGGAAGCTGATGATCGTCTAATCTATGATGCAAGAACGGATGCAATCTGGTCAGCAAAAAAGGGTTCAAATGCAGATGATGGTACTTCACCGGATAACCCGGAAGGATGGGTTACTTACACATATGAAGGCGATTCTCAGACTATGGTCTTTTATAATGGAGGAACCATACAAAATGTGGACGGTCCAGGTAAGGGACTTACAGTGCAATCATATCCAAAAGACTTTACATTTACTGGTGGGGATGCCATATTTAATGGATGGAAAGGATCAAGCCGGACCGAGGCAACAGATTGGCACGTATGGAATACTTCTGAGTTTGGTTATACATCAGAAATGGTTATGCATCAGACCAAAAATGTTGACCTTGTTATCAAAAAGGCAGATGAAACAACAGGAGAAGCTCTGAAAGGCGCAGAATTCACCGTTTACAAGATGCAAGGCGGCCAGTGGGTAACGTATACCAAAGCGGTGTGGGATGATTCACGTGATTTGTATAAAGCACTTAACCTTAAAGAAACTGATTCAGAAGGTGGAAAATTCAAAGTAGTAGAAACCAAAAATCCGGCAGGATATACCGGAACCTGGGAACATGAGTTTACAGCAGAAAAAGAAGGTGTTGTTACTTTAACACTGGATGCGACAAATGCCAGAAAAACCGGTCAGATCACAATCACAAAAACCGGTGAGAATAATAAAAAACTTTCCGGTGCGGTATTTGAAATCAAAGCTGCAAAGGATATTAAGACAGCCGGAGGCACAACCCTGGTTGCTGCCAATACGGTAGTTGATACCGTAACTACAGATGGCAATGGATCGGCAGCCAGCAAACAACTGGAACTTGGTCAGTACATTGTCAAAGAAAAAACAGCTCCGGATGGATATGTCCTGGATACTACAGAACATGCAGTTACCCTGGATGATAGCCATACCAGCGTCAATGTAGCCGTACAGAACCAGAAAAATGCGATCGTTCTGCAGAAAGTAAGCAAAAACGATGGCACAGTCATGGAAGGTGTTACGTTCCACATCTGGAATGATGACAAGAGCTATGATAAAACGCAGAAAACAGATAGCAATGGACGGATCACGATTGATGGTGTGAAGGATGGAACCTGGCATTACCAGGAAACGGCAACCAAAGATGGATACGTACTGGATAATGCAGTGAAAGATTTCACAGTATCCGACGGAAAAGTCAATGGGCAGTCAAACCTGACAATCACGGTAGAAAATGATTATACAAAACTGGATCTTGCAAAAGTAGATTCCGGTACCGGAGAGAACATTTCCGGAGCGAAACTTTCTCTTCTGGATAGCAATGGCCGTCTGGTAGAAAGCTGGACATCCGGAAGCACACCGCACCGGATCGAAAAACTGAAACCGGGTCAGTATACTTTACGTGAGGATCAGGCCCCGGATCATTATAAACTTGCTGATCCAATTACCTTTACGCTGGAAAGCAAAGCAGATACGCAGACCATCACCATGAAGGATATGCGCTATGCAGACCTTACCATAGTAAAAAAGATTAAAGCAAGCGATATTACCTGGGCGCATGGAAACCCAACCTTTATCTTTACCGTAAAAGGAAAAGACATTAATGGAAAAGACCGTACCTTCCAGAATTATGTAGAGTTCACGGAGAATTATGTAAATTCACATACCGATGGACAGGGATATGTAGAACTTTCTGTCACCTGGAACAAAATCCCGGTAGGAGAGGACTACACAGTAACAGAACAGGATGTGCTGCGGTATCATCTGGTGAACGTTACCGGAACAGAGAATGTAAAGATTTCAAAATTACAGGAACCGGCGAAGGGCGTTGCTCCGGATAAAATTTTCTCCGTACATGCAAATTTAAAGGCGAAACCAACCGGTACATCCATCACATTTGAAAACCAGAAAGATGACTGGGGAACTACAACGCATGATACTTCTGTTAAGAACATCATTCCGTTAAAGTAACCAGCAAAACCGGATTTATACCCGTGTCAATGTTTGACACGGGTATTTCATTAAAGAACAGGGAGGCGTGAAAATGCAAAAAGCTGCTGGGTGTGTCCTGCTGGCAATTTTATGTCTGCTGGGTGCGTCTTATCTTCCACGGATTTTGCAGGAAGCACAAACCGACCGGGAACAGCAGAACCTTATCAGTGGCTATATCCAAAATCCGGATACAACAGATGAAGAAAACACAGAATCAACTACAGATGAGCCGGAAGAGGAAACAGATCCGAATATGGAAAGAATAGTTGATTTTCAGAATTTACAGCAGATCAATCCTGAGATTTTGGCATGGATCACAGTTCCCGGAACACCCATTGATTATCCGGTTGCTTTAGGAGAGGACAACAGTTATTACCTGAACCATACCGTAACAGGAGAAAGCAATATTCTTGGCTCCATTTTTGCAACTGCCGGAACAGATTTCGAAGAAAGCCACATTATTTTATATGGGCATAACATGGCATCCGGGAAAATGTTTGGAAGCCTGAAAAAGTACCATGATAAGGACTTCCGGAACACTTATCCTTATGTATATGTTTATACACCGGAAACTACTTATACCTGTGCGATATACAGCGTATACAGCACCCGGTATGACAGTGATGTTTTTACACTGGGATATAAAGGTGACAGCGAGGAATGGAAACAATGGATTGCAGAAACCGTACAGAATGCGGAATATGACTGTAATATTGCCCCGACCGGAAAGGAGAAAGTTTTTACTTTATCCACCTGCGTAGGTGATGGCTCCAGTCCTTACAGATTGGTTATACACGCCGTTACGGTTGCCCAGAAAGAGGTCGCGAATGCGGAAAAGGAAGCGTCTTAAAGCAAAAGTAAGAGCCAGAATTTGTATGATTTTGGCTTGCCTGCTGCTCTGCGGAACCGGAGTTTCCTTATGGAATGGAAAACGGGCTGAAAAATCCGTGTCAAACATTGACACGGGACAGAAAAGCAGCAAAACGGTGTCAAACATTGACACGGGTACGGAAAACCACCAGGCGGTGTCAAACGTTGACACGGATACGGAAAATCCCAAAGCGGTGTCAAACGTTGACACGAGTACGGAAAAGCCACAAGCGGTGTCAAACATTGACACCGATATGGAAACCACAAAACAGGTGTCAAACATTGACACAGATACAGAAGGTATGATTTTAAAGGCTGATCCGGTGGATACGGCAGATAGGAATCATATCTGTTTTTTTGCCGTTTTTTTTATCGGCAGTTGGAGTGTATTGATGTTTCTTACTGCAGTACGAAAAAAGAGTAAGAAAGATATTGGGCTAAGCGCCCGAAGAAAGGATACGTCATGGATGAAAATACATTAAGTATGGCCGAAAAAATGAATCAGCTGTATCAGGAACGAGAAGAGCAATATAAAAAACGTGAAAAGCTGTTCGATGACCGTTCCAAGCAGCTGCAGTCTCTTGCAAATGCATTGGAAAAGCAGAAAAATAGCCAGGAACAGAAAGCAACAGATCTGGATAACCGGGAAAAGGAACTGGACCAGATCCAGGATGCTCTTGCAGCTAAAGTAGAGGACATGGAAAAACAGGAGACTGCTTTAAAAACCTGGGAACAGGAAACAAAAGAATCCCTGGCGAAAGCAAAGCAGGAACAGGAAAATTCGTTGTTGGAACAAAAAATATCCCAGGAAAATGAGCTGCTTAAGAAACAGCAGGAACTGCAAATGGAAAAGTTGCAGGCACAGAACTTAAGTATTGAGCTGCAGGCAGAGAGGGATAACCTCAAGATGATGCAGGAAAATTTAAAACTGTATCCGGATATGTCACTTCCAACGGATAAGGAAACAGAACTGCAGGCGAAAATTGAAACATTGCAGAGCCGTCTTTCCATGGCAGAAAAAGAACGTGATTCCAAAACGGAACAGATGGAAAAATTACAGAAAGATTTTGATGCAAAGGAAGCTGAACTTGCGAACCTGCAGTTAAAAGCAGAGGATAGCAGCACTGATCCGGAAGTAGAAGAAAAGTTGCGAAAACGGAATGGAGAACTCCAAGGAAAAGTCATTGAACTAAATAAGCAGGTAAAATCTTTGCAGAGAGATCTGGATGATCAGGCAAAAGACAAGGAAGAATTACAGAGACAGCTGGAAGAAAACAGTAATCAGCCGGAAAGCCACGATTTAAGTGCAGAAGAACTGCAGAATTACTTGCTGACACTGCCAGAGTTCGAAAATGTGACAACCCGCCATAATACGGATGGAATTATTGTAGATGCGGTATGTGGCGAAAAGAATTATCATTTCCGCTTTGATTCCCTTCCATGCTATGAAATCAGTGTTCCACGCCGCGAAACCAAGAACTTAAAAGAAGTCATCTACCAGATGAACGCAGAAATGCCGGAATATAAGGCATCTTATGATGAATACGAAAAAGCGGCAGTTCTGACCGGATGGTATGACAGAAGAATTTCGGCAGAGGAGCTGGTAGAACTTGCGGTAGATGCATCACGGAATTTCAAGTAAAGGAGATCGGCCATGGAAAGTATAAAGTCATTTTTGGGAAATCCATATTACTTGATGACCGCGGTGCTTGCGATCGCAGCGTTTGGTTTTGCAGCAACAGCTGTAATCAGTTTAATACAAGAGCGAAAACAGAAAAAGGAAGAAACTCAAGAAGAGCCGTTGGAAAAAAAGCTTGGGGTTGATACCAAAAAGCTGAAAAATGTTTTAAATGTTCCAGATTTAAAACGAAAAAAGAATATACCTGTCATAGAAGAGGAAAAAACGGAAAATGCGCCGGAAGAACTTCCGAATGATAAAGAAGAAGTTCCCGTGTCAAACATTGACACGGAACCGGAAGTGTTAAACCCGGCTGATGTGGCAGAATTTAAAAGCCGGATGATAGAACATTTCCGGCGAAAAGACACACTGCAGCAATCCCTTTTAGAATTGCAGGAACTTTATGAAAATGGTCCGATTCTGGAAAGGATTGAAAAGGCACTTATGTACAGCCAGCGCAGTCGTTACCGGGATTTTGAGACAACCCTTGACATTTTATTTGAGGGCATGGATGCAGAAACCCTGCGGGATGATTTACTGCGGATGGAAGTTCTGCGATACCGGAGGCTGCCTTACCGTCAAGAAAATACAACTGGTAATCTGGTATAAGGAGGGCAAACATGAATCAGATTAAAATCCAGGGTGTTTGCACCTGCGTCCCACAATTTTCCTATGAAAAAGACAGGAGAGGGAGATCAGTTCCAACATGCCGGTACATCCTGGCCGTGCAGCGACCGAAAAGTTCTTACTCCGATTACATGTACTGTGTTGCCTTTGGAGAACGGGCAATGATAGCATTTCAGAAAATAAAAAAAGGAACGACAGTGTTTGTCCAGGGACATCTTCATACAGAGGAAGGCCGGGATGCCAACAATCAAAAAGTATATTTCGTTACTGTGACGGTAGATTATCAGCAGATAATTGAAAAACAAGAATTTAATGGACTGGAATTGTGTACTGGATTGCCCCAGTTTCCGGTTCTGAAACAGGAAGAAAAAGGAGGAAAATAGAGAATGCCGATTCAGTATATTATCCCGATTATAGCGGTGGTAGGATGTGTTATTGCATTTTTAATTGGAAGATTTCACAAACATGATGATGATGACGATTAAAAAATGTCGTGTGAAGGATTGACACGAAAGAACAAACGAAAATAAGACCTGCACCAAAATTTGGTGCGGGCTATTTTTAGATCAAAAAGAGGTAAAAGATATGAAAAAGCCAATCGAAGTAAAAAAGAAACTGAAAAAAGTCACGGAATATACGGCTTGCTTTGCGTTTTTGATGTTCCTGCAGGGAGTAGGTGCGCCAATGGTTTTTGCAGATGCAACGGCCGCAATAAATGCGAAATTTGAAATTTTATGGAATCTGATCAGCGCTGTGGTACAATCTGTGGGTGGTGTTATTTTATTATGGCACGCATTTGAATTTGGAGCTTCCATGCAGGCACAGGAAGGCGGAGGTGCTATTACAAGATCTTTAAAAGGGGTTGGTGGTGCGTTAGTTATGCTGGTTGCTCCGGTAATTACAACTGCTCTGAAGGGATAATGAAAAGGGAGGGAATATCCTCCTTTTTCTTATGGAGAAAATATGATAAATGAGATATTAGATTTTTTCAAAACGGTTTTTTCGGGAAGTGGTTTCTTTTCCCTTGGGTGCAATGTTTGGAATTCATTAATTGCATATGCGTTTGATATGCTGCAAACGAATCCAAAAAGTTTGGCAGATGGTGAACTTTGGGATGAAGCATACCGGATTTTCCTGGCACTACAGATTCTAGGTGCGACACTTGTAAGTGTTTTCTTTATGATTAATTTTTTCAAAGAAACAACGGATATTAAACACGGAATGACCATGGAAGCAAGCATCCAGTTTTTTATCAAGCTGGCACTTGTGGATGCTGTTTTTTTAAATCTCACGAATATACTCGTTTTTTTGATTGAAATTGAACAAGCATTTTTTGGGATTATTGTTCCGGAAGATGCCGCTTCACTGGTTATAAGAGTAGGGGATGACTGGGAAATGAGTGGATCCGGACTTATTTTTGGAAATCTGTTTGGCCTTGTGTTTTTGTTTATCTGCCTGGGTGGCGCAGTTATTACATTATGGACGGTTTATAGGGTTTTCCTTAAATTGTTTTTTTATATGGCTGTTGCACCACTTGCACTTTCCACTTATGCAGGCCCACATGAAATTGGACATACCGGATCAAGCTGGGTCCGTACATTTCTTTGTGCATTGTTTGAAATGACAGGAATCATGCTAATGATGCGACTTGGAACAATTTTAATAAATGCTGGTGGGCTGTTCCCTACTGCATCAGAAGATATATTGGGCGGAATGTTGGGATCACAAGGATGGGAAGGACTTCAAGCTATTCTTGGTATCCTTATTATAACGGGATCAGTATCTGGTACGGATGCGATGGTTCGAAGAGCATTTGGATTTTAATAGTAGGAAGGACATAGCTTATGGTAAACATGAATGAAGATTTTGGTGCATATAAGGATAGCATCTGGAAAGGACTTACAGCAAGAGAGTTAGGTGTGATGGCCGTTTCTGCTGTCTCCTGTGGTATTATCATTATCTTGTTGTATTTTATACTTGGATGGAACTTATATATATCATTTTTGATTGGAACTGCTGTTGCTGCAGCTATCATTTTCAGTCAGGTATGGAAGTCACGTAGCGGGCTTTCTGCAATAGAGTTTTACCGGGCAAGAAAATACAGAAAGTCCACAGCCAAACTTGTTTGGAAAAGTGACGAATATAACCAGGCAAGAAAAAATTATTTGAAAAAAGAAAAATAATGATCGGGAAAAATCCCGACTTTTTTATATACTTGGAAAGGATGGAACAGAATGGGATTTTTTTCGAATGAGGAATTTATCCGATATAAAAAATGTACACAGCCAGTTTACCAGACACCGGCCAGTATTCAACAAATGCTGGATATTGCAGGTGTACACGAAAATGGAATATTTGAAATAGAACCGAATAACGGGGCAGGGAAAAAGCGGAGAAAATTTGATCGTGTGTATTCTTTTTCAGACTTAAACTATGTGGATCAGGACAAGCAGCAAAAAGACGGCATCCTGTTTCAACTACGGAAATTTCTAAATTCCATGGACACAGATTTCAAGATCACAATACAGTGTGAACCACGGGACGTAACAAATTTCCAGAAATCTCTGTTGCAGGATGAAAATAAAAGTGAGTATCCAGAGCTGGCCCGCTACAATAACGAAATGATTAAAAAATCTCTTGAAAAGGGACAGGAAAACGTTCGAAAACAGCGTTATTTGACTGTGAGTGCAAATTGCCGGTCAATAGAAGAAGCGGAAGGATGGTTTGATACATTCGAGCATACAGCACTTCCAATCTTTTATGCAATGGGTTCGGAATTGGTTCCTTTAAACGCTGTGCAGCGGTTTCAGAAAATCAGAAATTACTTTTTCACAGATGATGGAGAGGAAAGTTTTATTCTCCCGTTTCAGGATATGGTACAGGCCGGAAGAGATTTTCGCAATTCAATCCTTCCACATTCTGTGCGGAATCACAAAAGCTACATGGAATTTGATGAAGAGTGTATGCGGATTCTTTTTGCTGCGGTTCTGCCAACCAGATTGAATGAAGAAAAGTTGATTTTTGAACTGACAGATTTTCCGTTTTATACCTGCCTTACCATAGATACGGCATATATCCCACGGGAAGTGTTACGTGGAAAAATCAGCAACACGAATTTCTACAATGAAAATGCGATCGGGCAGGAAGTACAGGCCAATGCAAGTATGGGTAACTTCTATAGTGAGCCGTCCTATGCAAAGAAAAAGAAGCAGGCCAATCTGAAAAAATATATGGATCAGATCGAGGAAGATGATGAAAATGGCTTCTATGTAGGAATCCTGTTGGCAGTGCGTGGAGCAAATAAAGAGGAACTGGATGCAAACACGGCAGAAGTCAGACGCCGCTGCCGGAAACATTCTATACAGATTGTTCCTTACTACGATCAGCAAATTCAGGCACTGAATACGTTGCTTCCGATCGGAGCGAGGCGTGTAAATAATATGCGTTCCGTCCTGACAAGTTCTTATCTGGCATTCCAGCCATTCTATTCCTGGGATCTGATCCAGCCTGGCGGAACATGGTATGGTATAAATAAAAAAACCAGAAATCCGATCATTGGAAACCGAAAGACATTGAAAAACAGTAATGGTGTTATTTTTGGCCACACTGGTTCTGGAAAGTCCATGCTGCTGAAAATTACGGAAATCGGACAAACATTGATTAACAGTACAGATGATATTTTCCTGATTGATCCGCAGAATGAGATGAAGGGAATCACCCAGAGATTCCGCGGTCAGTATTTTGATCTTTCTGATCCGGATCTGCGCCTGAACCCTCTTGAGATTCCGGAATCTTTGCTGCAAAAGAATGCAAAGGGCCGTGAAGAATATATCCTTTCCCAGCTGCAGTATATGGAAGCATTTCTGTACAGTATCATGACCGGTATACGTCCAAACGGTATCCATAAATCGTTGATTTACCGGTGCGTTGAGGAATTATATCAGAATACGTTTTCAAAAAAGAAACCGATATCCCCGGTGCTTTCTGATTTGGAAGCAATTTTCCAGAAACAGCGGGAACCGGAAGCGCGTGATTTGTATGGATCACTGGAGGCTTATACAAAGCATAGCTTTTTGACATTGGAAGGACAAAGTACACTGTCTACCAGCAGCCGGTTTGTTGCATTTGGAATGAAAAATATCCCTGAATTGATGTGGGAACCGCTGATGATAACAATCATGCATGTTTTAACGCAGCGTTTTTCCTACAACGTTGAACAGCAAAGGGCAACGCATTTTATCGTTGACGAGGCTCAATATGTCTGCCGCCATGAGACAAGTTGTAATGAGCTGGAAAAGGCGTATCTGACGTACCGTAAACTTGGTGGTATCTGTACGATCTGTCTGCAGAACGTTTCAGCAGCAACGGCCAACCGGAAAATTATGGAGATTGTATCAAACTCCGATTTCAAGGTGCTGCTTGACCAAGCCGGTGATGATCGGAACGAATTGCTGCAGATTATGGAGTTATCACAGAAAGAGTTTGAAGCGCTTTCTGATCCGACACCGGGCCAGAGTTTGATTGTCTGGGGCGGGCATATTTTGCAGTGTGATTCGACGATTAGCCGGGACAATCCGCTGTATCATTTCTACAGTACAAACTTCCATGAAGCCGCTGCCGAAAATCGGAACGTATTTTACAGCCAGGAAGCGGATCAAGATGAACATGAAGATGATCTGGAATCCGTGTCAAAGATTGACACGGATGAAAACAGAGACTCGGTGTCAACATTTGACACTGATCCAGACAAAGAGTCTGTTGAGCTTTTAAATGGCGAAGTAGAAGAGCCAATCAGTGAAGAAGAGCTGTTCATGTACCATAAAGTACAAGAAGCTGACGAATGTGATGAATGGCTGGATTGCTATGGTGCCGGAATTTTATGCGGTGTTTCCAATAAACAGGCAGAAGAGATACTGGAATCTCTTGTGAAAAAAGGATATATCGAAAAGATCCAAGGTTGTTACCGTATGCCGGAAAACTAAAGGAAGGATAACGCATGACACCAAAAGACAAGCACACGGAAGTTGCATGGCAGGCAAAACAGCGGGAAGTTAAAACAGGATCTGTGGAAAAGACGGTACACAGTGCTACTTCTGCAATCTATACTGCGTCAGAGATACGATCTGTTATGAGCCACTCTGAAACGCAGGAAATAACAGGAAACCATATTACGCGGGAACAACAGCTGCAAAATATGCGTCTGGCGACGCAGAAATATTTGCAGCCGGAAAATCAAGTAAATACACAAAGTATCTTGCCGGAAAACACTGGACATACGGAACAGGCTGCTGTACAACCGGAAATCCTGTGGTATAAGAATGAATCAAATTATGTACCGGAACAGCCTGTATATAATGGCTCCAGTGAAAAATATGAGGCGAAAGCTGCACAGTTCCATGCACCTGTTTCAGAGACGTATAAAATACCAGAAAAACCGGACAGACAAGTTGCCCGGGAACAGCAGTTGAAAAGTATAAGACTGGCAACACAGAAATATGTGCAAACAGAAGCGGGACGTTCCCATGCAGAAGAGAAGCAACAAACAACTCATTTTATTTTAAAAAGTACAGGTTCAGAACGGGAAGATAATATTGAGGCTGCATCAGAGAATCGGATTCAGGAAAATCACGGTAAAAAATATGCTGCAGCCAAGATGAGAGCTTCCATCCCGAATACTGAACAGCTGGAAATGTCGGAAAATAATGACATAAAAGAAGAAAAACGACAAAGTATGCGTCTGGCCATGTGGAAATATCTGCGGCGGCAAGATACAGAAAACACACAGGGCATTGGAATAGAGGAGAAGCGAAACGGAAATCCGTTGTCTGGAAAACCGACACTTTTTCAACAAGAAGAGGAAGAAAGTAATACGGATGAGAGAGAAAAAAAGAAGGATTTCAGCCGAAAATATACGATTGGCAGGATACAATCATCCACAGTACAAGATTCTAAAGGGGAAGAATTATCATCCAACCAGAGTAAAACTTTCAGACAGCAGCATCAAAGTTTGAATACTGCATCCATGCTGCATGGTATGACAGCAGCGAATGTAGAAAAAGAGGTTGAAGATGATGAGCCGGATTCCCAGAATGATTTAAAAAAATCAAAAACACTTATATATCTGGCAAAATTAAAAAAGAATCGAAAAAAAGAAAAAATCACGAGTAAAAATACTTCGGAAGATAGTGAAATTTCAGAAGAATTTTCAACAGAAGAGGAAAAGGAAACTCTTGGTGAAGATGAGGAGAAAACGTCCAATCAGAAGAAGGAAATAAAAAATAAGGAACATACAGAAAAAACATCTGAAAAAAATCCGGCAGAAGATAAAGATAGGCAGGAAATAAAACCGTCCCAGGCGGCAGAGGAATGGAATAAAGAAATGGATCATGCTGAGGAAGAGGACTCAGAGGATGATTCCGGAAGTAAAAAACGGAAAGCCAAAAAGAAAAATCGGAAAGAAAGTGATACAGAAAAGTCAGGAAAGAATGAAAAAGATTCTAATGACCGCAAAAGAAAAAAGGATGAAAAAAGTTCTCGTAAAGAGGGAAAAATTAGAGCATCCTTAAAATGGTTTCGGAGAACAAAGAACTTCCATACAACCGTTCAATCCCTCCGGTTATCCGGGAACGAAGAAGAGATAAAAAAAAGGGCTGATTATCAACAGCGGATGCTACTTCGGCATGGAGTCATTAATACGGCGAAAATATCCGCAGGCATCATTAAAATTATAGCATCCAATGTTTTGTTGCTGCTTCCTATTATTTCGCTTTTTCTTCTTTTGAGTCTTCTGTTTCTTGGGGTAAAGGCTGAACGTCAAAGTGCTTCTTCCGCTTATGATGGAGCCTGTTATCTGGCGGCAAAATATGAATCCGGCGGAAACCCGGATCAGGTTGGTGGCGATGGCGGAAATGCATGTGGTGAATTTCAGTTCGACAATCGTTATGAGCTTGGGCCGTTTGTTCGGTGGTGCTATGAAAAAGATCCAACTACATATGGTCCGTTTGAACCATATCTTGGCATGACCACAGAACTAAAAAATAACGCCGGATTTTACGGGGCATGGCATTCGATCTGCATAGAACATAAGATTGCATTTGAGGCAGCCCAGTGCGAATACGTCTATACACAAACACTGCAGCCACTTCTTACATCACTGACAGAATATTATGGTTTTGATTTTACAAACGCGTCTGATGCTTTGAAAGGCTGCGTTCTTTCTTTTGGCAACAGAGATGGAAAATATGTTGTAAGCCTGAAAAGATATTTTGATGGAACAACATCTGCATCAACGGACCGGGAAATTATTGAAAGGGCATATGATGCCATGATCGCCCGCAGACCGAACGTATCCAGGTGGAGCTATGAGAAAGCGGATTGCCTGGCGCAGCTTGATGGGACGCTTGACATTTATGCACCATCCGAAAATGGTGCCGGTGGGATTGACTGGTCCTGGAAAAAAAGCATAGGTGCCGGAGAGTCCGGAAATGCTGCCGTGCAGGCAGCTCTGAATGCTGTAGGAAGTGGTTATTCCCAAAGCAGAAGAGATGATCCGGGATGGTATGATTGTTCTTCCCTGGTTTACCGGAGTTATGCTGCAGCTGGTATTACTTATCTGAATGGAATGGATGCAGCAAGCGAAGCAGAATGCCTGGTAAACAAAGGAATGACTGTCAGCTATGGTGAACTGCAGCCGGGAGACTTGATCTTTTATTCTTATTCGGCCAACGGAAAATACAGGAATATATCCCATGTTGCCATATATCTTGGAAATGGTGAAATGGTTCATGCTGCAGATGAATCCAGAGGGGTATGTAAACAGGCAATGTCACAATCAAATCTTTCGCCGCAATTATATTGTCGGCCACAATAGTAGAAGGAAAATAAGATGGATAAATATGAATACATAGTGAATCTTGCAGAAAAAACAGCTAAAAGGGTTTCACAGAACCGGGAATCCTGGATGAAGTTCCTGACCTCCGCTGCACGGATTTATAAATATCCGTTTAAAGAACAGCTTCTGATTTATGCACAGAATCCGGATGCAACAGCGTGTGCTTCCATCGAGATATGGAATAAACGTATGAACTGCTGGGTAAATAAAGGATCTTCAGGAATTGCACTTCCGGATGATACTGCAACATACGGTCATAAGCTTAAATATGTATTTGATGTTTCGAATGTTCATGCTGTAAAGCCAAATGGACGTTATCCGAAGGCGTGGAAACTGCGGGAAGAACATAAAAGTGATGTACTGCATAGGCTCGAACAAATATATGGCAGTACAGACAGCACAAAACCCTTTGAAGAAAGAATTATTGAAATTTCAGATCAGCTCGCGGCGGATGCCTATACAGAACTTCAAATTGATTATCCGGATTTACAGGATAGGATAGGATTTGATAAACTGAGCGAACAGGACTTTGCTCTTTGCTTAAAAAAACTTATATCGGAAAGTGTTTCTTTTACAATTTTATCGGCCTGTGAAATAGAAATTTCCGATCATGAATTTTCATTTGATTATATCAATCAGTTTGTTTCTATTAAAACATTGTCAGTATTAGGAACAAAAATTAATGATTCTGCCAGAGGTGTTCTTGCAGAAATCGGAAAAACAGTACGCATTTATGATAAACTTCGCGAGAAAGAACAGGAAAAAGAAATCTCCAAAAAAGAACTTGCAAATGCACCACAACCGCGATATAATGCTTTAAAGCGTGAAAGTTTGCAAGAGGGTAATTCCAAAGATAAAGATAATATTGAAGGAGGAAAACAAAATGGACCTGGAATACGAACAGATGGGAGATTATCTGATTCCGAAACTGAAAGCAAATCCGGAACCGGAGGGAATGGTAACGAAATACGGACTTCTGAGGGACAAATTTCTGAGGGAGAGATACGATGGGGCGAGAACAGCAATGTTTCTGGAAGGAACGCTGAAAGCACATCTTCTCGAGATTCAGGAACAGGCAAGAGAGAGGATGGAAGTCCTGACATCCCAGATGGCGGAGAAAGAAGGAGTAAACGAACAGCTCAAAGCACAGGATCAGATGCTTTGGGTGAAGAAGATGAACAGCATCCAGAGCCGGGCGGAGGAAGTCGTACTGAAAGAACTGATTTACAGCCGACCAATTTTGTAAAACCAGAGGAATCATACACACAATTAAGTCTGTTTCCATCAGCAGAGGAACAGAGAGGATCAATTACAGCAGCGGAAGCAAGTAAAAAATATACTATGCCCGCTGCTTTCTATTTGTCGGAAACCGATCTTGAAGTAATCATCCGAAGTGGTGGCGGGCAAAAAGATAGCCGGAAACGGATTTACGCCAAATATACCGAAGGAAAAAGTACCGATGAAATAATTGCTTTCCTGAAAAAAGAATATGGTCAGGTCGGCAAAGGTTTTGAATTACACGGTCATCCAATATCTGTATGGTTTGATGAAAACGGAATGACTGCCGGTTATGGTATGCAGGCAGCGGAATCTGTAGTTACAACATTAAGCTGGGATCAAATCGAAAAGTACATTCACGCCATGATTACGTATGGCTTGTATATGGATGCGAACGAGGCAGCACTCGTAGACAAAACAGAGATGGAGAGGGTATCTTATCAGATCGGCTATTTTCTCCGTGACTGGATAGATGATGTACCGGAAGAACTTAACAGTATAGAAAAAATAGAAACTCTTCTTTCTACGCATGAAGGAAGAGAACAGCTGGAAAGCTTTTTGGAAGATGTCGATGCACGGATTTCCTATGGAGAATTAAAGCCGAAAACTGTGAAATCTCCAGGATATCTATTATCCGAAATCGCGGATCTTGACAGGGAGAGAATTCATTTTCCACTTCATGATACGGTAGATGTCAGACAGGAAGATTTCATCACACAGGACGAAATCGACTATGCCCTTTGCATTGGAAGTGGTTTTGCAGATGGAAAATTTCGAATCTACGAATATTTCATGGACCTGCATAACCAGAAAGAAAATGCAGACTTTCTGAAAAAAGAATATGGGATTGGTGGCCAATCCGGTGCGTTACCTGGCAATAGTAGTTCCAACAGTGAACATGATGCGAAAGGTATTCTCCTGGAGAAAGGAAGCCTTTTAAATCCATATACAAAAGTCCTTTTAAATTGGAATGTCGTAGAAGAAAGAATCTGCGAGCTGATTTATGCAGACAAATACTTTTCACCACAGGAAAAAGAAGAGTATAAGAATTATAAAAAAGAACAGGAAAAAAAGGCAAAAGAAGCCGAAATTACCCGGCTGAATAACGGAATCCGGTTAGAGTGCAAACAGGAGATCGAAAAACAGATTGCCGAAAAATACAATGGATTTTCCGTTCCACAAAATACGGTATCTGAAATTGTAGAAAAATACGGCATAGACTGTGTACAATTTGTTTTGGCCAATACCATTGTGCAGGCATGGAAGGAAGGTCGGTTTTCTCTAAGAAACAAAGAATGGGCGAGTTCCATCCTTACAGAAGGAGAATGGAGCAATACACTGATCTTAAACACCCACCCAACTATTTTGGATGGATTTACAAACCAAGTCAGAAACCTGCAGCATGAAAAAGAACAGGTAGTACAGGAACAGCTTACACTGGATGGCCATCTCTGCATTCTGATTGACCAGTGGGAATCTGGAAACGTTAAATATCTGATCGGAAATTGTGTTGATGATCCGGACTTTTATTATGTTCAGTGTGAAAATCGAGTCTTTGAATTTGACCATAAGCCAGATAAAGTTGAAGTAGAGGACTATTATATCGACATTCTTGCTGAAGAAGACATTGATCGACATGAAGCGGAAGTTGGTGCCAAACTTGATGGGGAAGAACTGCAACGGTTATCCTGGCAGGTGGTACATGAGGCAGATGATGCGTTTGGAAATCCAACAAAATGGAGCGCAAGGCTTTTTTCGGATGTCTTTTTGTGGATCAACAAAGGAAATGCCGTATATTCCATTTATGATGCAGAAGGTTATCCGCAATTGGAAACTTTTGAATCTTTGGAAGATGCCATGGCATGGGCCGATGAACTTGCTGCAGATGGAAGAGACATTGAAAATTCTATTCCAGACGAAACGACGCCAGATACCGAAGAAAAACAAGAAGAAAGTAAAGCTGTACCGGATAAAAGTGCAGCTTCCAATTTTCAGATCAGTGATGACCATTTGGGGGAAGGATCTCCAAAAGAGAAATTCAGAAGGAATCTTGCTGCCATTGTGCTGCTTAACCGGATCGAATCGGAAAACAGATACGCTACAGCAGAAGAACAGCAGGTTCTCAGTCAATATATTGGATGGGGTGGACTGGCGGATGCCTTTGACGAAAGCAAACCAAACTGGTCTGAAGAATATCAGCAATTAAAGGCTGCATTATCGCCGGATGAATACCGTATGGCCAGGGAAAGCACTTTAAACGCACATTATACCAGTCCAGTGATTATCCGGCAAATTTACAGTGCTTTGGAACGAATGGGTTTTTCCAAAGGAAACGTTCTGGAACCGGCAATGGGAGTTGGAAACTTTTTGGGCATGATGCCGGACTCCATGAAAGAAAGCAACTTATATGGAGTTGAACTGGACAGTATTTCCGGACGGATTGCCAAACAGCTGTATCCACATGCCAACATACAGATATGTGGTTTTGAAAAAACTACATATCCAGATAACTTTTTTGATCTTGCCATTGGAAATGTTCCGTTTGGACAATACAAGGTGGTAGATAAGAAATACGATCGGAACAAATTCCTGATCCATGATTACTTCTTTGCAAAAACACTGGATAAAGTACGTCCCGGTGGTATTGTTGCCTTTATCACAAGCAAAGGAACACTGGACAAGTCCAATCCGGAAGTGCGGAAATACCTGGCACAACGGGCCGAGTTACTTGGTGCTGTCAGGCTTCCAAATACAGCCTTTAAATCGAATGCAGGAACAGAAGTAACATCCGATATTTTGTTTTTGAAAAAACGGGATCATATGATTGTTTCTGATCCGGATTGGGTCTATCTTGGAAAAGATGGATCAGACATTACCATGAACAATTATTTTGTTGAACATCCAGAACAAATTGTTGGAAAAATGGAAATGGTATCCGGTCCTTATGGAATGGAAAGTACCTGCACAGCAGATGATTCGCAACCGTTTGAAGAACAATTACAGGAGTCTCTGCAAAATATCAATGGAGAATTTGATGCGATTGATCCGGAAGAGATTCTTACGGAGGACTTAGAAGAGCTACTTTCTGCAGATCCGAACGTCAAAAATTATAGCTTTACGGTTGTTGGAAAGGAAATTTATTACCGGGAAAATTCTGTTATGCGTCCTGTTGACGTTTCGGCCACAGCAAAAGAGCGGATCAAGGGAATGATCGGCATCCGGGATTGTACTCGTGCGTTAATTAATTTGCAGCTGAATGAGTATTCCGATGCAGACATTAAACAAAAGCAGGAAGAACTTAGTGCGTTGTATGATGGATATACAGCAAAATTCGGTATACTGAATTCGCGTGCAAACAGAATCGCATTTGATCAGGATTCCAGTTATTCTCTGATTTGCTCATTAGAAAACCTTGATGAAGAAGGAAATTTCAAGGAAAAGGCTGCTATATTCCAAAAGCGTACAATTAAGCAGGAGAAAGTTGTTACAAGCGTTGACACAGCCAGTGAAGCATTGACCGTATCTCTTTCAGAAAAGGCTGTTGTTGATCTTCCGTATATGAGTGAACTTTCCGGAAAAGATACCAAAGAAATTGTGGAAGAACTTCGCGGTGTCATATTTGAAGACCCAATCACCGGAAAATGGGAGACTGCAGATGAATATTTAAGCGGTAATGTCCGGGAAAAACTCAAAATTGCAACATCTTACGCAGAAACAAAACCTGAGTTTAGCATTAATGTGCAGGCACTTAAACAGATACAGCCCCAAAATCTCGATGCCTCAGAGATAGAGATCAGGATTGGTGCCACATGGATTGATCCGAAGTATATAGATGACTTCATGGGGGAAGTCTTTCAAACACCACATTATCTATTAGATCCTGGTGCTGTAAAAACAAGTTTTTCGAATATAACAAGTACATGGAACATTGCCGGAAAAAATGCTGAAACTTCCCGCTCTTTTGCAAATACCACATTTGGAACCACAAGAGTAACTGCGTATAAGTTGCTGGAAGATACCTTAAATTTGAAAGACATAAAAATTTATGATACCTTTGATGAAAGGAGGGTACTGAATAAGGAAGAAACGACTATTGCAAGTCAAAAGCAGGAAAACATAAAAGAAGCGTTTAAAGACTGGATATTCCGTGATCCGGAACGAAGACAGAAGATTGTAGAAACGTATAACGAACTATTCAATTCTGTTCGTCCACGGGAATATGAAGGCTCTCATTTGACATTTCCTGGCATGACGCCAGATATTGAATTAAAGCCGCACCAGAAAAATGCAATAGCCCATATTTTATACGGCAACAATACATTACTTGCCCAGTGTGTTGGTGCTGGAAAGACATTTGAAATGATTGCTGCAGCGATGGAGAGCAAAAGACTCGGTTTATGCCAGAAATCATTATTTGTTGTCCCAAATCACCTCGTAGAACAATGGGCTTCTGATTTCCTACGGTTATATCCGGGGGCAAACATCCTTGCGGCCCGGAAAAAAGATTTTGAACCGGCAAACCGGCAAAAATTCTGTTCCAGAATTGCTACCGGAGATTATGATGCAGTTATTATCGGACATAGCCAGTTTGAAAAAATACCTCTTTCCGATGAACGACAAAAAAATACAATCATACAGCAGATTGATGAGATCGAAAAAGGACTTCGTGAAATAAAAGCAGAGAATGACGAACGTTTTACCATCAAACAGATGGAAAAGACCAAAAAGAGTCTGGAAACGCGTCTTGCCAAGCTTTATGACCAAACCAGAAAAGATCAAGTTGTAAATTTTGAAGAACTCGGTATAGACAGGCTGTTTGTGGATGAAAGCCATAACTATAAGAATCTGTTTTTGTATACCAAAATGCGCAATGTGGCAGGTATCCCGCAGACAGAAGCCCAGAAGTCCTCAGACATGTTTGCAAAATGCCAATATATGGATGAACTAACCGGCGGCAAAGGTATCACCTTTGCTACCGGAACGCCGATTTCCAACAGTATGACAGAGCTGTATACAAATATGCGTTATCTGCAGTACGGCACACTGAAAAGATTGGGAATGACACAATTTGATTCCTGGGCAGCATCATTTGGTGAAACACAAACAGCGATTGAGTTAGCTCCAGAGGGGGTTGGTTACCGTACAAAAAGAAGGTTTTCTCGCTTTTTCAATCTTCCTGAGCTAATTTCAGTATTCAAAGAAGCGGCCGACATTAAAACTGCAGATATGCTGAATCTTCCTGTTCCGGAGGCTCAATACGAAAATGTAGTTCTGAAACCAAGCGAATACCAGAAAGAAATGGTTGCATCGCTTGCTAATCGCGCTGAAGCAGTCAGAAACCAGCTTGTGTCACCTTATCAAGACAACATGTTGAGGATAACAAACGACGGCCGGAAACTTGCTCTCGATCAGCGTCTGATAAACGAAATGCTACCTGCGAATGAAAATTCAAAAGTTGCAGTGTGTGCCGAAAAATCTTATCATATCTGGGAAGAAACCACTTCAGAAAGATCTACACAGCTTATTTTTTGTGATTTATCTACGCCAAGGAAAAATAGGGATGAATCTTTTAGCGTATATGATGAGTTAAAGTCTCTCCTTATGAAAAAGGGTGTGCCGGAAGATGAGATTGCATTTATTCATGACGCCAATACAGATCAGAAAAAAGCTGAATTATTTGCTAAAGTCCGTAGCGGACAGGTTCGTTTTCTGATCGGATCTACTTCTAAAATGGGTGCTGGAACAAACGTGCAGGATCGTTTGATTGCGTTGCACCATCTTGATGTACCGTGGCGTCCATCCGACATTGAACAGCAGGAAGGACGTATTTTAAGGCAGGGAAACCGGAACCGCAAGGTAAAAATATTCCGTTATGTTACAGAAGGAACATTTGATGCTTATTCCTGGCAGCTGATCGAAAACAAGCAAAAATTCATCAGCCAGATCATGACAAGCAAATCGCCGGTCCGTAGCTGTGAAGATGTAGACGAATCCGCTCTATCCTATGCGGAAGTAAAGGCTCTTGCAACCGGAAATCCATATATCAAAGAAAAAATGGATCTTGACATTCAGGTATCACGTTTAAGACTGTTAAAAGCAAACTATACAAGTCAAAAATACCGGATGGAAGATAATATTGTTCAGCATTATCCACGCCAAATCGTTATGGTGAAAGAACTAATCGAAAAACTTGAACAGGATATAGCTCTCTATGAACAAAATGCTGCCACAAGCAAAGATAAGTTCCATATGCAGGTTGGATCAGGTGTGTATGACACAAGAAAGGATGCAGGAAACGCTATCATAAAATTTTTTCAAACTGATGCGGATGGAACTGCCAAAATCGGAACATATCTCGGATTTTCAATGAATATAGCATTCGATTCCTTTAATAGAAAATTCGTTTTGAGACTTAAGGGAGCTATGAACCACCCTGTTGAGATTGGCCCTGATCCAGTTGGAAATATTATTCGATTGGACAATGTTTTGAAAACCATGCCGGATAAGCTTGCCGAAGCCAAAGACAGACTTGAAACCTTAACTAATCAATTAGAATCAGCGAAAATAGAAGTAACGAAACCATTCCAACAGGAAGAAGAACTCGCTGAAAAGCTAAAGCGACTGGCAGAACTGAATGCGCTCCTGAACATGGATGAGAAAGGAACAGATGCTCTTATACTGGAAGATGATGAACAACCTGCAATAGTAAACTCTGACATGGCAGTTACGCCAATCACATCCGTGAAAACAAAACCAATGCTAAAGAAAAAAGTGGTTGGACTATGCTTATAAGAAAATGGGGAGGATTTCAATGGAAATAACAGAAATAGAATGCAAAATCCTACGGATAAAAGCCGGAGCTATTTTAATTCTTGGGATGCAGCTAGGAAGTGAGCTGCAGCTTGATACGGAAGAAAAACGAGAGGATGTTCTGATGCAACTGGTGGCTATGCAGCGGCTTGTCGAAAAAGCCGAATATTCCCCAGATCTTGCATTTGAATATTTCGGTTATTCAGAACAAAAACGGCAGCTTTACAAGAAGGTTGTTGACTACATGATTGATGTTTCGAAATAAAAAAGGTGTTAAAAAGAAAAAAAGGTCGCTAAGGGAAATTTCATCTTTCTCTTACGACCTTTTTTGTTGGAGGCATTTATGAGTAAAAGAAAATTTTCAAAAAAAGAGGTTGCCATAAGCATAGCGGCGGCCGCTCTTGCAATAGCAACGGTTGGAGGCGCGGTCGCTATCCATAAAGATTCCAGCAACTCAAATACTGGACATTCTATTACCGTGGAGCAATCAGACTACAGTAAAAAAAAGGAAGAGGCAATCCAGCAGATTCAGGATGCCGTAAAAGACTTATCGGATGACCAGCAATCCGAAATTGACTCTTATATCAAACAGAATATTGAAAACATCCAAAAAGCTGAGTCTGAACGTACCATAGAAAGCACGCTGCAGGAAACACTCGATTACATAGACCAAAGAAGTTTGAGTGAAAAAGAAGAGCAACGAAAAGAAACACAGACAACGGAAACATCTTCTTCCAGTGAAAGGGAGGTTACTTCTTCCTCTGTATCAGAAGAAGATAAATACCATATCCTTGGGGAAGATTATATTTATGAAAATAACGACTATCTTCCAGTTATCAATCAAAGTAACTGGATCTATATGTCTGATGAAGAGAAAGACGATTGGCTGAAGAAATGCACACCGGTAAAAGAAGATTCCGCCCACTCTATCACAGCCATATGTACAGACGCTTATGGTTACAATAAAAGCTGGTTTCTTCCCTGCAGACTGCATAAATGGATCACGGAAAACAATATCACAGCAACGGAAGGTGAATATCTGGCCTATGGAACCTATAAACCAAGTAAGGAAACATTCTATCTCGTACTGAATGACAGTAACCGAACCGTAACTCTGGTTACATACAACAAAAATTCCCAGGACTTTTCCTTTGAATTTGCCGGCATGACAGAGAGTGAGGTACTGGAAATGAAGAAAATGGATGCAAATACATCAGACACCACAGGGCACCAGGAAGATTCAAATAATACTTCTGATGCCGGTGATGCACCACTTTCTGAATCTGCCTTAAATGAAATGGAGAAAAATGCAGAACAAAATCAATAAAATCAAACATACCGGCGTATATGTTCTGGTTGTAGATGATTACTTATACAAAACCGGAGACATATTTGGCGAGTGGGTTTTTCTTCCCATGGATTCACCGGCAATCTCAAAATATGATGATACTTACGTTATTATTAAGTATGATTTAAGTGACATTACAAATCAGACACAGAAAAACTGGATTCAAAAGCAAATCGAGCAAAATAAACATAATATTTCGCGCCTCAATAACATCTTAATAGCGTATATGGAGAACGAAAACTGGAATTCATAGTCTCCAAGGAAAACTGATACTTATAAATTTTCCGAAAAAGGTAGCCTAATTTTGAGGCTGCCTTTTTTGAACCACAAATCAAAAAAAAGAAGAAGTAAAAACATGAAAATACAACGAGATGGGAAAGAATATACCTTGACGGCCGAAGAAGTTATGGAAGCCCACGAAGAATTTGTTACCAGTTTTATGGTTGCCGAATTGGAAAATTCATATGATGTACCACATAAATATTCGAAAGATCTCGCAAAAGAGGCATATGATATGTATGCTGACAGCGGTAATTATTCCGAATATGATTGCATCGAACGTGTTGCAAAGGACTATCAGGATCGCTGTAAAGAACCTACTGTTACAATAACTTGGTCAGAGTGTAACGATTTTGAAGATGGCGAGGTTATTCCGCTCGCAGAAGCAAATAAAAGGTTTGAATTAATTGATGCCGATATTCGAGAACAATATGGCGGCCACTATTATGAAAAGACAAAATTCCTGTTGAATTATAATATGGGGAAAGAAAATTTTTCCTATGAAGGCCGCCAGGATTTCGGTGATTATGAGGGTTCCTTGATCGATCACCTTCATAATATGGCACTTATGTATGCATATGATTCTGAGTATTATGATTCGGTGGCATCCAGTAATACACCGGAACTTGCAGAGAAAATCCGTACCAATGGACTGTTTCTTTTAAATAAGCTGGTGCCGTATTTGAGAGCACATGAAGAAATTTCCGATAAATCAGTAACAGTGCATGTTCTGTTTGACAAGCCATCTGTAGAGATAGAATCATGGAAGGAAAAATACTTGATAGATTTCGATAACTATGTATCCGACTGCAGATACTGCCTTAATTCTGGTTTGAATTTACCCGATGAACCGATGTTAAAAGATTACGATCCAGCTTTAATTGCAGAAAGGCAAAAAATAGAGGAAGAACTTAAGCAGGAAGCTGCTGCTGCGGGAATGACGGTAGAGGAATATGCTGCAAATGATTTTATTTCTCCAAAGCAGCAAACAACGAATAAGAAAGCCACAAAAAAACAGCCAACCCTTTAACCTATGTTCAGCAATCTATCCCCGGCTTCTTGCATATACCTAATTTTCTGTTATTATAAAAGTGAGAAAAAATGAAAGAGGCGAAAGAAATATGAAATTTGATATTAATGCATTAATTCAAAAACAAAAAAGACCAATCAAAGATAAAAAACAGCTTTCTGCTGAACTGAAAAAAACTATTGAGCAAGAAGAAGATCCTCGGATTCAAAAACATAAAATTAATGCCTTGAAAAAGGGTTATACTCCAGAAGAAGCGGAGAAAATTGCTAGTATTTGCCGATCATACTATAAGTCTATTGACAAAATGCAAGCGGAACTTTCTGAGAAATCCATGAAAATTCACGAGATTTTTAACGAGCAATCTGTAAAGAAAGGATCATGGCAGCAAAAATACTTGACAGATTTTGATAAATATGTATCCAAATGTAGATACTGCCTTAATTCTGGTTTAGATTTGCCTGATGAGCCGCTATTTACAGATTATGTTCCGGATTTAATTCCTGTAGAGGAAGAACTTAATCAGGAATCTGCTGCCGCAGGAATGACGTTAGAAGAATATATCAAAAAAGAATATCTTTTCAAATAATATTTTCAAAAGGCAAAAAACAGTAAACAAGCATACAAAATGTTCCCAAAAACGCCCAATCATTTAAGACTGCTAAGCAGTCTTTTTTATTACACAAAAAGGAGAAAGAAACTATGGATATAGATACATTAATTGAGCGACAAGAAGTACTGGTTGAAAATCAAAAACAGCTTTTATCTGCGATGGTGTCTACACTTGACCTAATGAAAGCAGAAAAATTACGTCAAGAAATAGATCAGGAAATAGCATTTGATGAACCAAATAAGACTGTTGAGCAAGAAGAAGATCCTCGGGTCCAAAAGCATAAAATTATTGCCTTGAAAAATGGTTATACCCCGGAAGACGTGGAAGAAGTTGCGAGTATTTACCGATCATACTATGAATCTCTTGATGAAATCGAGGCAGATCTCGCTGCAGAAGGTAAGCCAAGTAATGGATCTGACTATGAATTACGAGCTGAAAATGTACGTGCGCTTCGCGATCAGGACTTATCATATATTGACCACAAATATGAAGAGCAGCGCAAACAGAAGTCACGTCCTACGCAGCATCCACTGAAACGTCCAAAAAAAACGATGAGTAAAATTTGACTTGTAGAAAAGAGGAAACCATATGTCAGAGTCACTGGGCCCCCGGAAAAAGGATTGGGATTTTTCATCCACATTAAAAACTCTTCTGGATCGTCATACTCTCGAACTTTCCAACGAAGAATTAGAGGAAATCAATCTATACCTTTTAAATCAAAGAGAACACGCGATCGCTTTATACTCTCAGCAATTATATGGAATGAAACGTACAGCCAATCGTTTATCCAACACTTCAACATCCTTTCAGGATCAGTTACAACACATGAACTAAAAAGAAAGAAGGGTTCTTATGTCACAAGAAATTGAAAATAATTTTGAAGAACGAAAGAAAGACTGGGACTTGACCGGGCTTTTGGACGATGTTATTCGAAGGTACATATATCAACTGACTAATGATGAGCTTAATGAAATCAACTTGGAAAAAGCTTCTGGAATGCCAGATGAAGAGATTAAAAATGGAATCAAACTCCCTTTGGCTACTATGCAGCAACGCCGTGAAACATGGGGTTCTCAAAGTAAATTAGATGTACAAGAGCCTATGATTTTTATATTGCAAAGTACAGTAGAAAAGTTGTCCGTCGGAGACAAAATCCCATTATCAGACGCAGATAGCTTTTTGATTCACCAAGAATCCGGTGTTCTTAATTATGAACTTCATTATTTGATGAATGGTACGCCGCAGGAGTATAATGCATTCCTTGATCTTTCTAAAGTTAAAGTGGCCGACACGTTAATGGATGGCGTTACGCACAGCACTCCACCTGCTTTATCGGATTACCTTGAGCGGCATCAACAATTAAACGATACAGAACTTGGAGCCAAACGATTGCAGAAGTTAAATTGTGATTCAAAAAATGTATCTTATGCAAATGCTCTACTTTCCTATGTAAGAGAAGCAAGGGAATGTTTAAATTCTGGAAAACAACTTCCACAGCGGCCAACCAGAAGTTCTATTACTCTTGAAAAGCCAAACGAAGAAGTTGCAGTTCCGCTTTCCGAACAAACTCCAGAAGAAACTGCTGTCCCTGATCTTAATTCTGCACCTGAAATTAGTATCCCTTCATCCAACAATGAAGAAGTTATGCAGCATCAAAACACCACTCCGGAAAGTCCGGAGGCAGAACATCAACAAGCAAAAATGGAAAATCTTATGGATATATCTCTTCCATTGGTTGATCAGGAACCATTTCAAGAGATACTACAGGCTCTTCTGAAAAATGATATGTCTCAAGCAGCTAATCTGTTGCAATATCTCGGAAGTCATCTGGATAAATTACAAGAAGAGCATCAGAAAATGCAAGTAGAATTCCGGGAACTCAAAGAACAGGTAAATTCTATTGACGAAAGATTTTTTAATGATTCTGACAGTGTTGATACTGTACAGAATAATCTTGATCAGAGTGAAAAACTCATAACACTTAACAAGTCCCGCCTTGCCAATGTTGTTCTGCAGACTAAGAGTAAATTAAAAACTGCTGGAAAAAATGCGCTTTTATCGTTTGCTGAAAAAATTCATGTTCCAAAAGCTTTGGCTTCGTTGCAAAAGGGAATGCAGCATACGCAGGATTCTCTCGATGTACTATTCCAGCGGCTGAACGATGCAAAGCAGGCCGTACAAGATGTTTCCAATAGTGTAAAAAACGTTGGCCGGGCATTGACCGGAAAAGAACTTCTTGAATATGTCCCGTGGGACCCAGAAAAGGGTAAGATTGCTTCTGTCCAGCGTAAGATTTACGCTATGGAGCGTACATTGGGTAATTTGCAGGAAAGAACAAATACATTACTTTCTAAAATGCAACGTCCTGAGCAGAAACCCGAGAAGCAGGTAAAAAAGACAACTAAAAAGGTTATTTAAAGGAGGTATTAAAAATGGCAGCTGAAGATGCAGGTGGAAGTGGTGACCTTGCTATCTTGGTCAACACAGAAATGATTATTCTTAAAGGGGCTGTTAAAGCAGCAGCTTCCGCAGGTAGTGTAACCGGAAAGGTAGTAAATAAAGCTCTGCTTTCTCCCTTCCGACTGATTCAATTTTGTATGAAACTACATAAGCAACATATAATCTCCACGTCAGACTTCAAAAGTTTTACACAATTCATGAAAGCCTGTGATGGAGATTATATTATCGCAAATCTCCCCACACGCGATCCGGAACAGTTGGATAAACTCATGGATTCCATGACAGAGGTTGGAATTACCTACTGTCTCCTTCCTGATCTGGATATTCAGGATTCCTGCCAGCAAATTGCCATACGTGGAAAAGACGTTGCAAAATGGCAGGCATTATACGAATCTTATGTAACAAACCAGCTCGATCTTGGTGGTCCACTGGATTTTGAAGAGTTGAAAGCTCTTACTTCCGGAAATTATAAAATCAAAAGTCTTGCACTCGGAGATGCTTCGGAAGATAATGAGCAACTAGAGCAATTTCTGGATATATTGGACGAACGTGGCGTGAACTATTCTGTTCTTCCGGATCTTAAATATGGAGATAATCACATCCAGATTGCCGTTGCGAATCAATCTCTGCAACAATTCGCAGCAGCTATTAAAGCATATTTAGAAGAATTTCCGGATGCAGCTAAAGATTTGGTAGAAGATATAACTGAACAAGAATATTTTGATTCTGGCCGTATGTCAGAGGAAGATTATATGAAAACAGCTTCGCCGGAAATAAAGGAAAAAACCGATCCAAAAAATTGGCAGAAAGGAAAAAATCTGAATGCACAGTCTTTTGAGCAAGCCCTGGCTGGGAAAGAAGTCGATCGTTATGAAACCTTAAAGAACCGACCAGGGTTAATCGAACGATATATTCCTTCTCAAAGAGTAGCTGCCAGAAGAGAAGATGAAATTGCGCTGCAGACAGGTGACCGAGAATATGTTCGTATTCAGGAAGCTCTTTCCGTTGACAATGGTAAGGGCTTTATTATTTTTCTTGATCCGGAAAAAAATTATAATGTCTATCGTCCGGATGAAAAAGGGATTCTTCAGACTCCTTCCGGCAGTCTGTCTGGAAAAGAATTTTCCAAGTATACAGAACAATCTGACGAAACACATCGTTTAGATTATATTCCGTATGCAGAAACTGAAACTCCGTCCGAAGCTCCTCAAAAGCAATCATCAAAAGCAAAATCTATGGAAAAAACTGTTTCACAAAGCTCTCCAGATGTTTCTACTCAAGAAGCAGCTTTTCCCGTTACCATTAATCGTAGTCTTGTTGATGATATTATGGATGACAAGACTTTTATTTCTCGTATTCCTGGTTCTAAATTGCATATCAAACTTCCTCTTTTTTCCATTGCTGATGACGGAAAAACTCTTGTTTCAGCAATTGATCCACAAAAGGAATATGAAATTTTTAAAAATGATTCACCAACATCGAATCCTTTATTGAATATGAAAGGAGCGCAAATACTACCTTATTATGATCCAGTTCGACGCAAAAACATAACAAAACAGTTCGGCCAGAATCAAAATAAGATTTTAAAGTTTTCTCAAAATCCTGCTTCTAAACACAAGCCTAAATCTTCCCCTATAAGGAAAAAAGACTTAAAGCTTTAATATAAGGAGAAAAAATGATAAAGAAAAAAAAGATTCCAATTAAAAGTCTTGTGCTTATTCTTATTTTGGTCGAATTAATCTGCCTTGTATTTGCAGGTATTTTGGGTGAACCTGGTAATGATATAAATCTTAAAACAGCGTCATGGATGAATCATCCATGGCGCTGTTTTAATCAGTACACATTGATTAGTCTTGGATGTGGTCTGACCGGATGGGTATTTTTTCTTGCGTTTTATTTGGATACGCATCGCAACACACATTCAGACATTGAACATGGTTCTGCAGAATGGGATGACCCGGACACTGCAAATAAACGCATGGCCGATCTTAAGCATCCGGAAAATAACCGCATTCTTTCCAAACACGTAAATCAGGCTTTATCCGGTTCGAAATCCTTTCCAAATAATAATATGATTGTTGTCGGTGCTCCTGGTACCGGTAAATCATTATTTGTGATTGCTCCAAATATTTTAAAATGTATTTCTTCCTATTTATTCATGGACCCTAAAGGTGAACTTGTGGAAAAATATGGAAACTATTTGCAAAAGAACGGTTATCAGATCCGTGTTTTGAACTTAAAAAACATGGAATCTTCTGATCGATACAATCCTTTTGTTTATATCCGAACAGAAGATGATATTCCACGATTGATTATGAATATTTTCAAGTCTGTGGAACCCCCGGATGCCCAAAAAGGCGACCCTTTCTGGGATGATGGTTGCGCTCTTTATCTGCAGTCTCTCTTTTATTTCGTGTGGGCTGTATCTGTACCAGATAAAAAAAAGATTTTTGCAGAAGCCGGTTTAAAATGGGAACCTGTATATGCTACGCAAACTTTAAATCAAGTAACAAAGCTCATGCAGCTGGAAAGTAAAAAAGTACCACCTCGCTCTGAGGATGAAGAAGAGTCCACAGAATTATCTTTATTAATGGATGCATTAGCAGATATGTATCCAGATCATCCAGCTGTCAGAGATTATCGTAAATTAAAAGAAGGTGCGCCCGAAACAGTTGCTTCCATTCTTTTAATTTTAAATGGAAAATTCAAGTTCTTTTATTCGAAATCTATTCAGCGCATTTTTGAAGCAGATGATATGAACTTATGGGAACTTGGAACCGGTTGGCACAGGGATGGAAAAAGTAAAGTAGCATTATTTCTAGTCCTAAAAGAAAACGATAGCAGCTACAATTTTGTGGGAAATATGCTTTATCAACAGCTGTTCGATGAACTTTTGGTAGAAGCAGATCAGAATTACCATGGTGTTCTTCCTATTCGTGTTGAGTGTTGGATGGACGAGTTTGGCAACGGGTTACGGCCGGAAGGTTTTGAACATTTAATCACAACCCTTCGATCTCGTAACATTGCTGTCATGCTGTTCCTGCAATCAATTAGTCAGCTGCAAACCATGTACAAGGGTGACGGATGGAAAGTATTCATGGATTCCTGTGCTGTATTTTTATTTCTTGGTTCCGGCCGTGGTGCGTATGACACCCAGGAAACTATCAGTAAAATGTTGGGTGCTGCCACAATCGAAAAGGCATCCGGTAGTGTTTCATACGGTCAAAACGGAAGCAGCAGCACAAGCTACGATCGCCTGCAGCGTTCGCTTATGGATGCAAATGAAGTTGCACAAATGGATAAAGACAGTTGCATCATTCTTCCATTTGCAAGTAAACCAATCATCGACAAAAAATATAAGCCATTCCATGATCCCTCTTATTTGAAGGCAAAAAAATATGGACCTTATACCCATCCAGTTGAAATTTTCCGTGATAAAAACGGAAACCTGCATACAGTAAATCACCAGGAGAAATTTTATTTTCCGGATGAAGGTCTTCAAGCAAAAATACGCGATGATCTAAAAGAAGGGAAATCTTCCGGCATGTTATTCGAACTCAGCGAAGATGAATTTTGTTCTCTGGATCTGGATGATCCGAAACTGAATGGCCCGCAAGGAAATCTTTTTTTGCTTCAACAGTTAAAGAAATTGGAAGATGATAGTGCCACTTTAAAATTACAGAATGCTGTCAACGAAAAAATGAATTCTGTAATTTATGATACGTCAGACAACACATCCTCCTTGGAGGCAGATGAAGAATCTGCCGCAGAAACCATTTCTGTTTATGATGTGCGTCAATCTTGGGATCTTTCCGGGAATCTGGAAGATGTTATCCGAAGATATATACTCGAACTTTCCGAAGATGAAGTATCAAACATCACAGAAGCTATGAATCGGCATATCCCGGAAAAGAAGATCAAAGATTGTTTAACTCTTCCACCGGAAAAATTATGTCTTATGCTGCAGTTTTATATGAAACAAGCAAACTAAAGTAACTTAGAGAGGAAGTATACCTTATGGCCGAAGAGAAAAAAAACAGATCAGAGGAACTAGAAAGTCTGGATAAGAAAATCAATGAGATTATTAATGGATGGAATCAAAATCCGGAAGAGATTGTTGAATTTTTACAGTTCTCCAGCAAATTTTCTTACGCTTATTCACCACGCAACATGATGCTCATTGCTCAACAGCAAAGAGGAGCTTTACTCTGTAAATCCTTTAAAGCCTGGAAAGAACTTGGTTACTCTGTAAAAAAAGGTGAGCATGGAATGGAAGTGTACGTCCATACACCGATCACTATTTTAAAAACAGATGATGGAGATATTCCTTATAGTAAAGCATCCAAAGAACAGCAGGCCGCTTATGATGTCGGAGAAATAGAAGGAGAGAAACTTTCGTATTTCAAAAAAGGATATACATTTGATATTACGCAGACAAACTTTCCTCCGGAAAAATATCCAAAGCTTCTTGACCGTGGAATTCCATCTGAATTTCACAGAAGCTGCACAAATATATTAAAAGAATACTGTGAAGAGAATCTTGGGCTTAAAGTTTTTCTGCAAGACCAGGAACAAAATATTAAAGGAGTTTCCCTTTATGGCTATCACAGTCCGTCAGAACACGAAATTCATATTGCTTCAACTTTACAGGATACCGCTGCTTTCTCAACATTAACACATGAATTCGGACACGCTCTTGCACATGGATCTGTCGAAGAATCTCTGAATACAAATTTGCATCAAAAAGAATTTGAAGCTGATGTTATGAGTATTATGTTTTGTCAACACTATGGGCTTGAAATAACCGACGAAAGAAAGAGTCATCTTTCTGGTCATTACAAAGATTGGAAAAAATCCGATCCGAACAATTTTCATCCGGATAAAAGTATGCGGAAAATGTTTGACTTATTTAGGGAACACTCAACTGTCCTGGATCAAAAAATAGTTAAAGCTTTTCCAGAGCTTGCAACAAAATTACTTCCGCAAGAACTAGAAGTGAATTCAGAAAAAAAGAAAGTTGTAAATAAAACTGCTAAGAGAAAACCAAAGAAAAAGAAAACACCAAGACTGTAAATACGATTTTTTATGAAGAAGAAAAATAGATGCGCAGACGAATTTCCATCCAGCAGTATCAGAAAATACATCGGCTATCCAGATAGTGCGTATATACATTTTGATGAAGTTGGTGCAGTGCTTTTTATTTTTCGAGCAAATCCTTCTTTGAAAGAATTGGATGGATTCGAAAAAAAATTTGAAATTCGAATTACAGAATTTTCAAAAATCATGTTTATCTCTTTTCGCTTTGGATCTTCTGACTGGTGCAGCATCTCATATTCTCCATACTTAGACACATGGCAGAGCAAACAATTTATTTTTCCGAATTGTAAGTACGGAATAAATTTATTCATAGCACTTTTCGATACATCAACCGGAAAAATATTAAGGGCCAGGATGCTCGATCTTCCGTGCCTCTTTTCAAAAAAAATACGCTCTGCCATTGTACTGCAGGCACTGCAGCCATTCAATAAAGAGAAATATATTAAAGTTATTAAGCAGTTTACTTTTTTTCATTCGCAAGAAGAAATTGCAGTGCAAAGCAAATTATCATCACGCTGCACAGTCCATTATCGTGCATCACAGACTGTCCCTATACAAAAATAATGAATTATTTTCACACCACACATTTCAAAATAATCAGAAAAATGCAGAATCACTATTCTGTGTTTCATAAAAAATTAAAAGTGAGGTAACTAAAATGGAAAGAAAAAAAACTCAGGCAACAACAGCAAAGTTAAAAAAGGTTCAGACCGAAATCAAAAAGACAAAGGATAAACTCAATAAACTTATGGCAGAAGAGGAACGTTTGACTGTTCAGTATCAGACAGAAAGTTACGAAGAGACTTTAGCTTATTTGAAGTCTGCAAGCAAAAATGGAAAGCCAGATCTTGAAGAGATGTGGAAGTTTTTGCAGAGCACTTATTCTCCTGAGTTGAAAAATTCAGTTTCACCATCGACCGGAAATTCTGCACCTTCAGAAGAATCAACTGATGACGTAGAAGAAAATTCTGAAACAGAAGAAACATCCAGCACTGTTCCGGAACAAAAAATTTCTCATTATGATTCAAATGATCTTGAGTTTTTAGCTGACTAATTTTTTGCGGGACATCCTTTTGGGGTGAGGACGTCCCGTTTTTCAAATAGAATCGAGGTAGCAAATGGAAAGCAAAAATTATCATTTCAATGTGAGCAATCCCGAATTGATTTCAAAAATTGAACGCTTCAATGAATATGGATTTGCAAACCGAACTGATTTTTTTCTTGAAGCAATAAAAGCATATGACACAATTTTCACTCCAGAAAATTCTTTGAAAAAACTCATCACAGACGCAGTGATGGATGGAATTGTTGGAGCATTGAACATAGAAACAAACACAACTGATGATGGTGATAAAACAAATTTTGAAGACAGTGATGAAGATTATCTCATCTACATTAAGTAAGAATTGTAAAAATTTACATTACCTTATACCTACGCTCGATATAAAATCGAGCAAAAGGGGTCTTAGGGGACTCCCTAACAAGATGCAAATTGTTTACAATTTGCGTATCTTGCTAATTAAGAAATAGGAATGTGTTTCTTATGGTCGTAAAACGTCCATGAGCCTGCAGCCCCAGTGTTTATGCGGCTTTCCGGGATTTTCATAAAAAACGCATTTTTCTCCACAAAAAGCCCATGGTCATAAAACGTCCATGGATATTTTTGTCATGGTCGTAAAACGTCCATGGGCTTTTTTTAATTGATTTGTCTCGAAAATTTTTATCACCGAGTACAGAAAAGAGGAAAGTATTGATGGAAAAAGAAAATAAAAAAGCAACTGCCTCTGAGAAACTGACGAAGGTAGTTGCCATTCGAATTTCTCAAACTGATTATGATATTTTTTTAGAAAAAGCAAAAATGGAAAATCCGGAATCCACAAAAATAAATATTTCAAAATACTTATGCAGCGTTTTACACGATTCCACAATTTCAAATTTTCATTTTTTAAAAAAGAATTTTCGTCAAGTCGAACAGGCCTTACTCAATATTGACAGCAAACTTTTGCAGATCGAAAAAAATTCGGCAGGATCTTTTTATCCGGAAGAAATGTTGGAAAAAATCTCTGAATGTAAACGGCAGCTTGAAAAATTAGAGTTTGATTTTCAAAAATTGGAAGAGGAGATTTCAAAATGGCAATCACCAAACTGAGTCATGTCAAAGAACGGAAATCCGGAAATCCTAACGCAGGACTCTATAATTGCATTGATTATATTTTGAATCCTGACAAAACAGAAGAGCGTTATATCGGAGGAAACGCGGGTTCCACTACACAGGAAGTATATAACCGGATGATGGCAACAAAACAAGAATTTCGCAAATTGGATGGCCGACAATGTTATCACTTCATTATTAGTTTCGCACCAGGCGAAACGGATGCTATCACCTGCTTCAATATTGCTCAGGATTTTTGTGAAAAATATCTCGCCGGAAAATATGAATACGTTTTTTCTGTCCATACAGATCACGCGCATATGCACGCTCACATAGTTTTTAATTCTGTCAGTTTAGTAGACGGAGTAAAGTATCATTATTCAGATGGACAGTGGAAGAGTAACATTCAACCGATAACGGATCAGCTTTGCGAAAAATATGGACTGAAAAAATTGACTTACGTTCCAGGAAAAAGAAAAGGCGTTGATTATGGAACATGGAGGGAAAAGAAAGATCCATCCGGAAGTCAACGATTACGTGAAGCTATTGACATGGCAATAGCGCAATCTGATTCCTACGATGATTTTCTTTCTATAATGAGGAAGTCATATCAAGTAAAAATTGGGTTTTCACAAAAATGGAATTCTGAATATCTTTCATTTAAAGATTTTAAAACTCCGGCCGGACGATACCGTAGAAATTACGTTCTTGGAAAATCATACACTGTCGCAAGTATTCAAAAGCGCATTTCATTAAATAAGATGGAAATTCCAGAATCATTAAAACGACTGCCACCACATATTCGAGGTTTTGAATCTTCCATCGGCTCTGGTTTTCGTTCAGCAAATGGTTTATACCTTACGCAGCATCAAAAACGTTATATGATTCCATACTGGAGGTTAAAAAATTCCGAACGCACAGTTACTAGTGGCACAGGGAACATTCGAGAATATTCAAAAGAGGCTGATAGAAATTTGCGTGACCTGCAAACCGTGCAAGATAATAAAATTCGAACCGTTCAGGATTTGTCCTCCCGCTTGGATGAATTGAATCAAATGACCGATTCCATTCGAAGAGAACTTCGTGCAATACAGTCTAGCCGTGAAGATTCAGAAACAGAGAATGTCATTTCCGAATATCTTTCCATTCAAAGTGCATTTGCGAATGCCGCTGTTCCTATTGAAATGGAAGGGAAATTTGAAAACCGATTGGATGAGATCGAAGAAAACTATCCGATCGAAGAATTGATACACCAAAAAGAATCTAATAGTAAAAAAGAAAAACAACTACAGAAAGAAATCAAAAATTTGCAACAGGCATCCAGACGTTTATCAAAATTAAAAAAGATCCAAAAGAGATAAAGAGGAGTAGTGAAAATGGCTTTCCAAAAATATTCTGAAGAAAAACGTAATGAAATTTTAGATTCTCAACAGGAAAAAAATGCGCGTGGAAAAATAAGTTTATTACTGAATTTGGGATTTCCCAAAGATTGGATTGAAAAAATGCTTCCTTATATAAATGAGGATACTACATCATGGCAATTACGCATGATCAGTCTTTTCGATCAAGATCCGGAAGATCTCGTAGCCATGTTGGAAGATTCCGTAAAAAATTCTTCTGTAGAAATTTTTCAGTCTATTCGGAAGAAATATTATATTGAAAAAAAAAGCAGTGCAGATATTGAACAGATTCAAAAATCAATGGAGCAATACGTTCCATTGATTCATAACCAACTAGACGCTTACAACGAAATGTCCGCTTTGTTGCAGCAGCAATTTGCCGTCCAGCAAGAGAAAGATGATCTACATAAATCTAAAGGTGACCTGCAAGAAAGAATAAATGCTATGCAGAAGGAGCATGAAAAAATTTCCATTGAGAAGGAAGATATTTTTCATCAGCTGCAGGATTCAGAGAAAGAAAAAATTTCCATTCAGCAACAACTCGTTGATGCGACTGAATCGCTGCAGAAATCTCAGGGAACTGCAGCTTCTTATGAAAAACAAATTGCTATTCTGAATAATAGAATTGATGAACTTGAAAAGCAGTTGGAAGTATATCAAGCTAAAGAAAATGAAATTGCCCAGGAAGAAGAGAAGCAGCTTGAACACATTCCCGTTAAACGTCGAATAATCTGGTCATCTTTTTTTCATGACTCTAAAATAAAACGCAAAGAAGAACTAGACATTCAAGAACAGGCTGAACGTGAGAGACTTGCAAA
>OLNP01000373.1_pt1 | contig 48972 bp, 40 predicted proteins | sample 1671951 | NCBI WGS metagenome assembly OLNP01 (sample SAMEA3136629, study PRJEB25190) | human gut metagenome | biome: human gut; feature: human-associated habitat; material: faeces | place: Austria | collected 2013
AAGGGTTCTGCTGCCTTATGCAAGAAATAAAAAATGGAATTGATAGAACCCACCTCATTTGTATCATATCTATCTAGCAGGGAATTGTGATTATTTTACGGCCAATACGACCAGTGAAGTGATGGTTGTAACGAAAGATAAAATCATGCTGAAAGTGCTGAATGTACGTTGTGCATTGTCGCGTGTCTTGGCAGCCGATGGCTCTACATATACAATATCGTTCTGCTGCAAATAGTAGCAGGGAGAGTTGAACACGTCCTTTGAGCGAAGATCGTGGAACATGATTCTACGTTTGTTTCCGTATTCACGGATAACGGCTACACGGTCTACACGGCCATCGTCGGTAATATCGCCAGCTTTAGCGATGGCTTCGAGCAGGGTAATACGGTCACCGGTGATATCGTAGGTTCCTACACTTCCCACTTCACCCAATACGGTAATTTTGAAATTCAGAAAATTCACCATGACAATGGGATCTTTAATCAGGTCTTCGTCAATCAGGCGCTGTTTGATCATTTCGGTTACCTGTCCACGGGTACGCCCTTCTACTTTCAATTTGCCCAAAACAGGAAAGTCTATCTCACCGTTGACATCAACCAGGTATCCTTTGTTGGCATTATCAGCTGCATTTCCTGTAGGTACGGTTGTAGAGATGTTTCCGTCGGGACCGATACTGTAGTTACTGCTACCAGGAATGTTGAACGGCAGGGTCAGTTCCGGGTTCTTGCAGCTTACGGTAATACTGAGGCGGTCGTCGCGGTGGATGACTGCTTCGTACTTTTGGAACACCGGGTATTCTTTAAGTTCTTCCATGTCGCGAAGATAAACCAGGTCTTTTCTTGTAGCACATGACGAGAAAAGCAATACTGTAAGTAATAAGAAGAAGAAAAGAGTTGATTTGTTCATAAATGTTTTTTACTGTTTATTAGGATTCTATTGTTTGTTGTTCTTTTTCGTTCAGCCGGATGACTGAATCACACCGTTCCATCACCCGCGGATCGTGGGTGACAAAGATAATGGTTTTTTCTTTTCCTTCTGCTAAAATGTTGTTTATTAACTTTGTAGTGGTATCGCAGTCGAGGGCGGAAGAGGCTTCGTCGAACAGCCAGATGTTGCCCGGACGGAGTAATGCACGGGCGATGGAGATACGCTGTGCCTGTCCCTCGGACAAGCCGTAGCCGTGTTCGCCGATACGAGTATGAATGCCTTCGGGCAGGTCGAAGACAAAGTCGGCACATGCCGTGCGTAATACCTGTTCTACATCTGCATCGCTGCAATCGGGAGCTCCCAGAAGTACATTTTCACGGACAGTTCCGCTAAGCAGGGTATTTCCCTGAGGAACGTACATGAAGTTTGCCCGGGTAGCGGAAGTGTCCGGATAAACCGAGCCGTCTGCCGCTACCAGGTTTACCTGTCCCTGGTCGGGACGGATAAGTGCCAGCATCAGGCGGATGATGGTGGTTTTTCCCGTACCGGTAGGACCTGCAACAGCTGTAGAGGTACCGGGACGGAATACGGCAGAGAAATTATGCAGGACCGGTTGTCCCGATTCATAGCCGAAAGTAACCTGATTGAATTCCAGCGTAAGCGGGCTGTCGACATATACCGGTGTTTCGTCCGGCTCTACATCTTCGAAAAGTTCCATCAGTCGCTCGACGGACGCCCAGCCACGTACCAGTGCGGGTGGAATGCCGATCAGTCCGAGGAAAGGTCCCTGTACCTGTCCGACCAGTTGCAGGAACGCTGTCATGGTACCGAAGGTTATTTCCTGATGTTCCAGCCGGTAGATACCCCAGAGGAAGGCACACAGGTAACCTCCTCCGAACACAAATCCCATTACTCCCTGCGAGAAGGTAGAGAACTTGATCTGTTCCATACCGAGGTTGAATAACTTTTCCTGAGACTCATGCAGCTTCTGCTTGCGATAGTCGGTTGCTCCCAGCGAACGTACCAGTACACGCTGTGACAGGTTTTCCTGCATGACCGAACCCATTTCGCTGCTCATGGCCTTTTGTGCCTTGCTCAGCTCACGCACCTTGCGGAAATATATTTTCGATAAGAGCACCAGTGGGGTCGCTCCCAGAATGAACCAGGCAAGCCGGGGCTCCAGTGCCCACAGGAAGATAAAGGAACCAATCAACTGAAGACTGGTGATGAGCAGGTTAGGAAGTATGCCCATCCCCATGCTGAGCACTTCGGAAGCATCGCTGTTGATACGCGTGAGCAGGTCGCCGGTATGCCATTTCTGTCCGCTTTTCCAGGAGCACATCATCAGGGCGTCCGACAAGGAGTTTTGCATGCGGATGCCGATACGCATGTTGATTTTCCCGAAAATCCAGGGAGAAATCAACTTGACTGCCATGCCGAAGAAAAAGAAAAAGACAACGACACCTGCCGCCATCCAGACATTTCCTTCGCGGGCGCCGGTTACGATGTCGATAATCCATTTGGAAAGCCAGACATTGAACAGTGACATCCCAACGCCGAAGATTCCCGAAAAGATGGAGAATGTAATCAGCCAGTGGTATCCCTGCGTAACCTGAAGTACCCAACGCATGGCTTTGCGCCCGATGGCGTATTGTTGCGATAGATTCTCTTTGGTAAGTTTACTTAGTATTTTTTTCAGTATGGTTTTCATGCTTGATAAAGAGTTCTTTGATGCGTCTGGCTGTAAGCAATGTAGGCCACCAGAAGGTTTCTGCCGGCGCATATGTGAAAAACAGTTGTGCTTTGCGGGCTATCTGGCGACTTGTGTACAGCTTGTTTTTCCATTTTCCCTCCGGACGTTCCCCTTTCCGTTCGTCGTAAAAACCGAAATTGCCACTTTCCCATATTTCGGTCATCAGGGTTTCGGTATTGTGATGCTTCTGGAAAGGTACATAAGATTCATTCAGTCCTAAATGCTCAACTAAGAAAGAATAAAGCAGGCAAGACCATTTCCAGATGCCGAAGCGATGACACAGACGTTCTAATTCCTGTTTGTCCGTTTCCTGTGCCAGTCCTTTCAACAGGATGGCAGCGTCGCATAACTGGCGCAAGCCGATCCCTTCGTTGAGCAGGTGCTTCAGGATATGTGTGGAAACCAGCAGGTGGTGTGCTTCTGGAGTAGGAACACTAATTGGAGTATCCTGATAGACCGGCCTGATTGCAGGAGCAACCGTGCAGAATACGTTTTTCTCCCATTTACGCAGTGATTTGCGGATCAGCGGGCTATGCAGCTCAATCAGCTCCGGATGCAGTTCGATTACGACCTGACCGATGAGGCAGGAAGCATCGTTGTTGGCTCCATACTTGACATATACACCAGATTCTTCCAGTTTTTTGGCGGCCTGTTTTACAACCTCTGGGCTGCCGAAATACAAATCGATATCCCCGCATACACGATGAAGCGGATTGGGGTAATAACAGCTCAGGGCAAGTCCCTTGATAACTTCGAAAGGAACAGCCGGTTCAGCGGTAAAGAAATGGTTCAACGCACAAAGCACCTGAATGTGTTGCTTGTTGATACGTTCCCACTGGTCGACATCCACCGTCCATCGCAAAATGAGTGCGTGAGGAGGACGCAAAGGTTTGGGCAGAAGTAACATACCATCGTAGACGATACCTTGTATTGCCTGCCGGCGGCTGTGGATATAAAGCGCCTGCCATTCCTCGGGGGAAAGCGGGAAATACTTCTCTGCATCTTCCCTGACTCCCCAAAGTCCCTGACGGATCAGGAAGAACAAAGCATCCTTTATGCGAGTGATACTGTTCATGCCAGCAGACCGTTTTTCTGCCATTGTGCACATATTTCGTGAACATCAGCCGCAGCCGTTTCACGGTCGACATCGTATTCTTCGCACAGGCAGTCTACCAGAAAGGCTTCGTCGAACTCTTTACCTTCAGCCTGCTGCCACAGCCATGCGGCTGTTTCGTTCAGGGTAAGAATCTGTGTCATGTCCATGGTTTCACTGAAGGGATTGACTATCATGTATTCTCCCGCCACTTCGCGGAGGATTAGATTTTCGTTGAGTTTCATAATTTGTTGTTGGTTGTTATTGATTTTTTTATTTTCCAAAGCACAGTCAGGAGATGTCTTCTCCACGGGTGCATGTCACACCAAAGCAGCCCGACAAACCTCATCAGCGGGCTTTCGGGCGAGAAGCTGTATTTACCACGGTAGTAACGGGTAACTACAGCAATGATCCGCGAACGGTCTGTGTGTTCGAAAATGTAGGTATTACCGTCGCCAAGTAAGGTAATGCGTCCGTCCCGGTCTATCCGACGGATGCGGTGCAGTACGATGCCCGATTCGTCGGTCTGTGCTACGACTACCGTGCCCCGGCGGATGTGTTTCCCTTCGGGAGGAGCCAGCAAGGCATCGTCGTTGTGGCGGAGGAAGGGAAGCATACTACTTCCTCTGACACGGATGCGGACTGACTTGCCCTGACGGAGCATCTCCTGTACACCGGTAAAGAACACATCGTTGCGGACAAATATTTCTTTCTGTTCCATTGCCTTACCAGTTCAGTCCAGACGGCTGAATCATGCCGTGCTGCAATAATTGCATAACAAAGCTAGAGGCATCTGCCGCAGCTGTTTCACGGTCGACTTCATATTCGTCGAGAATCATGTCGACCAGTTGGTTGAAATCGGCTGCCTCTTCGATATGTTCCCAAATAAAAGCAGCTGTATCGGTAAGGCTGATCATGCCGTTGAAATCGTGTGCAGTTTCTTCAGAAGGAACCAGTACGGTTTCGCCGGCAATGGTGCGTGATATAAAGGATTTAATTTTTTTCATTTGTTGGCAGTTATCAATTGTTGATACAGGGTGTCGACCGCTTCACGGCTGATGTTACAGCCATACGTAAAGCAGGGTAAAGTAGACACCAGGGAGTCGGCAAAAGTCATTGCTGCATCCGTAAATTCACGGTTCCAGTAATTGACCGTAAGCTGTTCGAGCACACGCCTGAACGTGAGTATTTTTTTTTCTTCTATCAATCTATTCTCGGGAGCCTGCTGCAACAGTACTACAGCGCGTACTTCCCGGCACTCGTTGTGACAGATACCGCTTGAACCGCATATCGGCCAGCCATTGGCATAAAATGTGTTGCCCTCTCGACTCAACAGACATTTATCACCGTTCAAGACTTTTGCCTGATCGGGCAGGTATTGGCACCACAAGTTGGTGTGAGTGGTCTTCCCTATTCCGCTGGGACCGCTGAACAGAATTGCTTTCCCCTCGAAGTCGAGGTAGGAACAGTGAAAGACAAAGGAATTTCGTAAGACCAGATGCTTTTCGAGCGCCAGCAAGGAATGGAAAATGGTGTCAGCACTCAGCAGATGCATGTAGGCCGGATTGAAATAAATTTCCGTATGGCATGCATCCGTTTCTTCCAGATACGCATAGGGCGTTTGTCCGTCCGGAAAAACCAATAACCGGGATTCCAGTCCCGACGGTTGCCGGAATACAAGGATATCCGGCTTGCGGAAAACAGGTTGAATAGTGGGTAGCTGTGGATTTCGGTCCGTGTGGAAGGTATAATAGAGGTCCGCCTTTTCGAAGGTCGATTCGAAAAGTAACGTGTTTGCCGGAAGATGTTCTCTTTCGAAACCTTCCAGCTGGATATGTAGAGGCCCTATGGTCAGTCTGATCATGATGTTATAAGTTAGCGTTGAGCTTCCTGCTCAATGAGGCGGCGTTTAGCCTGGCCGATGGCGCAGAGATAAGTGGTATCTCCGCAATATTTTTTCTCGTTGGTTGCGTTGGCGTAGCATACGTTGCACAGCTTGCTCAGTTTGCAGCCGCTGCATTCCGTATGGGTGGGTAAAGCTGTACATTGCTCTACCACCTGCTGCCAGGCTTCAGCTACCGAGTGGGTAGCAAGAGATACGGATGGAGTAGCCATATCCACACAGGGTGACAACATGCCTTGCCAGTTGATCCAGCAGGAGCTTTTCCCGGCGCGGCAACTCAACGTCACGCCGTTGGGAACGGCAGATTCCATATCGGTGAGCTCTGCGTTCATACCTTTAATGTGTTCGTGATAGTTGGCTTTGTATTTGTATTTGAGGTGTTCGATTTCGAGTGTGGCCACTTCTTCTGGGGCCAATCTGATTTCTGGAATCGAAAGTTGCGACGTACAGGTCGGGCTACAGAACAAGGAGGTATAGCAATTGATGGATGCCGGCATATCCAGTTCTTCCGCCATGCGGATGACCGTTTCGTAATCCTGTCGGTTTTTGCGGATGATGGTCAGGTTCAGTTTGGTGTCGATGTGATACTTTTTCAGTAACCGAAGCCCTTGCAGGCATCGATCGTATCCACCGGTTGTGTGGCACAAATTTTGATAAGTTTCGTTGCTTCCTCCATAGAGGCTGACATTGAGGCGGCGTGGCTTTACACGACTGAACAGTTCCGCTACCTCTTCAGTAATAAGCGTCGCATTGGTATTGATGGTAAGGATGAATCCCATTTCACGAAGAGCCAGATAAAGCTCCCTAAATTGAGGATACAATAAGGGCTCTCCTCCTGTAAGCAGGATGAATAGTGTACCCATGGCTTTCAGTTCTTCCGCCGTTTTCAGCCATTCGTCCATACTTCGTATACCTCCATGCTGTGTCAGTTCACAGGCATTCATGCGGACATAACACATGTCACAGTTCAGATTGCAGAGCGGTGTCAGTTCGAAAGAGGCTGAAATAGGAATTCTTAATTGAGTCGCTTTATCTACTAAGCGTCTTTCTACTGGTGTTGCGTCGTATAATTGGTCCATCTTTTAAAAAAGATAAGATTGTATCGTGGTAGGTACAATCTTATCTCTGTGTAACTTATTTATTTTTATTTAATTATGATTTTGCTACTTGCCATGAGTCCATATCTAGATTTTCGGTAGCATGCCCATTCCAGTACGGACCCAAAATTCCCCATTCCCAATTTCGATAAACAATTACACCTTCACCTGGATCATGCTTCTTGTTTCTGTTTCGGTCAACAAAACCATCATAAAAATCTCCTGTGCTATCCGTTTGATGTTTTTTATTACATGGTGTATAACTTCCTATTTTGTCAGCTTCTCCATATCCGGTATAGATTCCATCTATTTTACCATCCGAGTGTGGATAATAATATAATGTTCCTGCTGGAGCATTACACTCAAACAAATAAGAAACACCTCCATCTCCGCATGCCGCAATATGTACTTGTGGAACAAATGTTTCACTTTCTAGTATAGGCTTACTATATACTTTTTTGTTTTCCATAACTTTAAATAGTTTATTTGTATGGTTGCTTTACAAACACCTTTAAGTGCTACTAAAACAATCATAGGATTAGTTAATTCTTGATTATTTTTACAATTCTATCCACATCCTCATCGGTTACCAGCGGGCCGGAAGGTAAGCAGAGCCCCTGGGCAAAGAGGGCTTCGGATACTTCGTTTACATAGCGCGGTGCGTTGGCAAAGACGGGTTGCAGGTGCATGGGCTTCCACAACGGGCGGCTTTCGATGTCGGCTGCCGTAAGCCGTGCGGACAGCTCCTGCCAGGTGAATCCGGCTTCCTGCGGGTTGACTAAGATGGTACTCAGCCAGTAATTAGGACGTGAATCAACATTAGACCGTGGTTGCATCACCGTAATGCCCGGTGTGTTTTTTAACTTTTCCACGTAAAGCGCGTGTATCGCACGGCGGCGGGCGATATGCTCATTGAGCACGTACATCTGGCCACGGCCGATTCCGGCAGAGATGTTGCTCAATCGATAATTATAGCCAATCTGCTCATGCTGGTAATAAGGGAAGTTCTCGCGTGCCTGGGTTGCGTAGAACTTGACACGGCGGGCACTTTCTTCGTCGGGGCAGATCAAGGCTCCTCCACCACTGGTGGTGATCATTTTGTTGCCGTTGAACGAGAGGGCTCCGTAAGTACCGAATGTTCCGCAGTACCTGCCGTTGTATTCCGAACCCAGTGCCTCGGCTGCATCTTCTACTACCGGAATGCCGTATGCGGAAGCAACGCTGTTTATTTCGTCCATGCGGGCGGGAGTACCGTACAAGTGTACGGGAATGATGGCCTTAGGCAATTTGCCAGTCGCACGCAGGCGGTCGTCGATAGCCTGACGGAGCAGTTCGGGATCCATGTTCCACGTGCCGGGTTCACTGTCGACAAACACCGGAGTGGCTCCCTGATATACGATGGGATTGGCTGAGGCGGCGAAGGTAAAACTCTGGCAGATGACTTCGTCGCCGGGACCTACACCCAGCATCACCAGCGCCAGATGAATGGCTGCTGTCCCGGAGCTGAGAGCTACGACATGAAGAGGAGAGGCCGATTTTTCCCCCAGCCATGTGGCGAGGTCGTTTTCGAACCCGTCGACATTGGGACCCAAAGGTACTACCCAGTTGGTAAGGAATGCCTCGTGGATGAACTCTTCTTCTTTGCCGCTCATATGGGCCAGTGAAAGATGGATGTGCTTCATGATTATTTGTTGTTGTTTTCCTCTGTTACAAATATTACAACACGGTTCCACTCGTTCTTGCGATCGTAAGGCTGAACGGTATCACCCTTGTAGTCGATGCGCAGACGTGAAGAATCGACTCCGAAATCGTTGACAAGCATGTCGCGTACGGCGTTGGCACGGCGTTCTGACAACTTCAGGTTGTATGCCGGATTACCGGTCTTAACATCAGCGTAACCGGTGATGATCAGGTTGATGTTCGGATTGTTCATCAGGTATTCGGCTACCTTCTGTACGTTGTTCTTCTGAACGTCGGTGATGTTGTACTTGTCGATGATGAAGGAAACGGTCATGTCGAGTACACGGTTGGTTTCTACCTTCTTTTCTACGCGTACAATCGGTTCCGGTTTGTTGGCAAGTTCGGCACGAGCTTTATTGATCTGTGCGTTGAGGCGGTCGATCTGTGCCTGGTCGGTCATGGTAACATACTTGAAGCGGCGGTCGCCGTAATGGTCTTTGAAGTGATAGGTTGCACCTGCTACTACATAGATATAACCGTCGTACTTTCTATCGTAACGAGTCCCGTTGTATCCATCATCGGTAGCGTTATAGGTAGCTTCGAGGTTGATATCGACTGCATCGCTTACCTTATAGCCTAACTGAAGACCGGCATGGATAGCCAGATAGGTTCCTGTTGAACGGTCTACTTCATACATGCCTCCTTTAGATGGTGACCAATTCTTGATCTTATCGTCGAATCCAAATGATGTATTGACACCCAGACCAAGTACACCCACTACGTTGAAACGGTTGTTTTCGTTATACGGCTTGAAGATGTTATTGAAGTTGAACAAACCGTCGACAAACGTAGAAACCATGCTGAATTTGTATACACCGTCACCGTAAACTTCCGGGTATGCATCAACTAGTTCACTGTTAGCACGGCTGCGCTGGTTCAGGTATGACACACGTACACGGGCACCTACTGCCGGGCTGAAGTATTTACCGACAGAAATACCTACACTGGGACCGAAACGTTTCGGGAAAGAGGCGAAACGGATATTTTCCGTCAATGAGAAATTGGTTCCGGCAAATACTCCGAAGAACCAGTTGTCGCCTGCTTTATAGTGCTTTAATGTTCTGACTGTATCGGCTTTTACCGTAAGGTTTTTTGAAGGGGTTTCTTCACTTGCATATAAATTGGCTGCCATGACTGCTGCAAGGCCTGCAATAACTATTTTTTTCATGTTGAATGTCCTGTTTATTATTTAACAATATAGATAATTACACAGTTCTTTGCAGGGTCTAATGAGCGTACCAGCTCGTTGTTTTCTTCGATAAAGATGTGTCCTGCAGGAACCTGATATTCATTCACAAGCATGTCGCGAATAGCATTGGCACGGCCATTGAACAAATCGCTGCTCATTTCGTTGTTCTTGATAGGAGTGATATACAAGTCGCCGTCCTGGATCTTCTTCAGACCTTCGGCTGCTGTATAGATATTTACTTCCTGAAGTTTGTTTACTTCTGTAGAGTTCGGATCGAATGATACAAGAGTTGAAACGCGTTCGCTTTCTACAACTTCACGCTTAACTTCTACGGCAGGAGCTGCTTTCATTTCGGCTACTTCCTTGCGCAAGCGGTTTACTTCTGCATTCAGGGCATCGTATTTGTCCTGGTTACGGCGAGTGAAAGTGAACTGGTGTGTTCCGTCGTGGTTCTTGAAACGGTAAACCAGACCAACCAACAGGTTGACGTGGCCGTCCCACTTGTCGTCTGAAGTTACACCGTCGTATGAGTCGTCCAAGCAGTTGATAGATGCTTCAACGTTGAGCGCCAATGCGTGACGGAGTCTGAATGATGCCAGCAAACCTGTACGGAATCCCAGCAGGTTGTTCTTTTCTGTGTTGACATTGTAGTTCTTGTACCAGCTTTCATCGCTGAAGCCGAACATGTGTTCTACACCGATACCGGCGATAGCCATTACCTGGAAGAAGCGGTTTTCTTTGTAACCTCCGAACAGGTTATGCAAATTGAACATCGCGTCGATGTAGCCGTTTACTACGTTCCAGTTGTATGTACGGTCGAGAACCGGTTTGTAAGTCTGACCGAATCCACGTCCCCACATTCCCATGACACGGAAACCACCCCAAGGTGATAACCATTTACCTACTGACAAACCAGCTGCCGGCTGGAACTGTTTGCCTTTTGCTTCACTGGTGTTGTCGCAGAAGTTAAGGAAGGTACCTGCATTGACTGTGATAAACCAGTTGTCGCGGAACGTATTCGGATTTAAAACCCTTTCGTTGTTTGTTTCAGGGCTTACCCAATACGCGGTGTTCTCTTCTCCACTGGTTTCTGAAGGCACTGTAGAATTAACCTCCTGTGCGAATCCTTTGATGAAAAGGAAGGGCATCATTAATGCTAGAAAAACTCTCTGTTTCATATAAAATAAATATTACTAGTTAGTCTCTTTTCTTAATTAATACGTTCTTTACTGTTTATTCTCTTTGTCGAGCGCTTCGTATCTGGAATGCTGACTGATGAATTCGGGTGTTATTTTTTTCATGTATTTTACGGTTTCCAGCTTATCGTCGGTTCCGGCTATGGCAATCAGTTCTTCGATAGACGGCAGCAGGGACTGGTATTCCGTATTGATACTCTCTGCATGGAAGATTTCCGGATTGGAAGTAGGCAGTGTGCTTTCCTCCTTATATAATAGTTCTTCGTATAGCTTTTCGCCCGGGCGGAGTCCGGTATATTCGATCTTGATGTCTTTATCCGGAATCAGTCCGGAGAGGCGGATCATCTTTCTTGCCATGTCGTCTATCTTGACGGCAGCTCCCATATTGAAGATGAAGATATCGTTTCCTTCACCGAGGAAAGCAGCTTCGAGTACCAGCTGGCAGGCTTCGGGGATGGTCATGAAGTAGCGGATGATATCGGGATGGGTAACAGTGACCGGACCACCTTCGAGTATCTGACGGCGGAACAGCGGAATGACGCTTCCATTGCTTCCCAATACGTTGCCGAAGCGGGTGGTGATGAAGCAGGTCTTTCCGGCTACCTTGCCTTCCTTGATGGCATTACCCAGGCTCTGCACGTATGTTTCGGCTATGTGTTTGGTAGCTCCCATGACATTGGACGGGCGTACGGCCTTGTCGGTAGAAATCATGATGAATTTTTCTACTCCATGTCTGACAGCGGCATCGGCGAGGATACGTGTTCCCATAACGTTGGTACGTACGGCTTCACACGGATATTCTTCCATGATAGGAACATGCTTGTAGGCTGCGGCATGGAAGATGATATTTGGTTTGTACAGGCTGAGCTGTGACTCTACACGCTGGTAATCTCTTACGTTTCCGATGACTGAGGTAATGTTGCATTCCGGATAGGTATTCCGGAGTTCCATATCGATCTGGTATGTTCCTGTTTCGGAAAAATCGAAGATAACCAAATGCTTGGGATGGAACTTGCAGAGCTGTCGGCACAGTTCGCTGCCGATACTTCCTGCACCACCGGTGACCATTACGACCTTGCCTGAAATTTCTTTCTTGATTTTTTCGGTATCGATCTTGATCTCGTCGCGTTCGAGCAGGTCTTCTATCTGTACCTCACGCATCTGGATGCGCTGGGAGATGTTGCTGTTGTCTTCCACCAGCGGAGCAATACGCATGGTGATATTGTTCTGGATGCCTGCTTCGATCAGCGCACTGTCTTTATGCAGGTCGTCTGTATTGACGAACAGGATGGTATTGACACCGAGTGATTTCAGCTTTTCGTTGAGGTCGCAGTCATCGCAGAGGTAGATAACCGGATATCCCTGTACGCGATAGTCTTTCAACCGCTGTTCCCTTGTGATGAATCCTTTCAGGTTGTACAGGCTGTTGGTAGATTTGCTCAGGTATGCAGCCAGACTGATTGCTGCCTCGGAAGTGCCGTATATCAGTGCCCGGTGTGTCTGCTTGTCCATTGCCTCGATGAGGTTATAATAGAAATTGACGACAACTACTCTGACAAACATGAGCAGAAAGACTGACATGATGAGGTCGGAGAAGATGATGGTATAGATGAACAGACCGGTATATTCCAGCAGTAAATTTGACAGGATGATGAATGCAAGGGCTTTGATGAACATGGCATATACGATGCGCATCAGCTCGGTAAGGCTGGAATGGCGGATGATGCCCTGGTAGGTCTTGCATATCCAGGTGGCACAGATACTAATCACCAGTGAGAGGACGAGGATTGATGTAACGGTAGTGACATCTGTATCGACCTTCATCAGGTAATGGAAAAACAAAAAGCTGAAGGATGTTGCCAATACGGACAGAAGACAGTCGGCTGCCCAAACAATGTATCTGCTAAAGAAATTGATGTTTTTTATCTTAATGTTGAACATAGTATTATTTCTCTATCTTTTCAACTAGCGAAGGATGAATGCTTGTAGTGGCTACAGCGGCTATTCCCTGGAGGGAAACAACCACTCGCAAATTCTTTTTTATGCGTACGAGCTTCCCTTCTATTCCTTTCCAGATTCCTCCAGTAATACGGACATAATCACCTTTCTTTAAAGCCACCTCCTGAGGTGTCAAGTAAAGAATCTGTTCGTCAATATTCCCTGCAACCGATATGAAGTCTTGCATTTGTTTGTCGGGAATAGTAATGATTTGCTTGGTTTCTTTGTCGATTATGTATCTTATCTTGGAGGAGATGCTGCTCTCTCTCTTTATTTGTTCAATCTCGTTTTTAGTGCAATAGACAAATACTAAATTGTGTATGACTGGTACTAATTTAATTTTTGATTGACCGTTGCGCTGAATTTCTGAATATCTCATCGGAATGAAATTGGCTATCTGACAAGTATCAAAATAGCTTTTTACTTTCATCTCTTGTGAGTATGTAACTCTGATAGGATACCAATGTTTATCATTCTCTTTCATACTGAAATGCGCAGATATACCTTGGGGACATCCAGATTATGCATCCGGATTATGCAATATACTAAAATATTGGCGTATTTTACATATTTTTTTGAGTTATAGCATAAACTATTTCAGCATATTTATATAACTCTCTATCTTTATGGGGCAAATGTAATATTTTTTTGAAAAGATAGGCTTTGTATTTAATTTTTTTTTGAAAAAAGTAAGATAGATAATATACTCCTTTTGGCTAAAATTAATAGAATTTCCTATCAAATTTTGGTTTTATCAAGTCTGATTCTGACAAAATACATTAAAAGTTTTTTGATTTTACTGTGTTTTAATATATATAAGCCTGCGATAACGAGATAATGGAGTGAATCTACTTTCAAAATGCTTTATTTAGCTTACTGATGGAGATGAAATAAAAATATTTGTCATAACTTTGCACTGTAAATAGTTGTTTCTGTGTTTAAAAACGATGGAGTAATGTATAAAAACTGTTTCAAAAGAATGATTGACTGCTGCCTGGCTATGGTTGCCATAGTGGTTTTGTCGCCGGTGATGGCTGCTGTAGCGGTTTTACTAGCTGTTGCCAATAAAGGTGCCGGGGTGGTTTTTACACAAACCAGACCGGGAAAAAACGGCAGGCTCTTTAAGGTTATGAAGTTTAAGACAATGACCGACGAAAGGGATGAAAACGGAAATTTATTGCCGGATGCCCAACGACTGACAAAGACGGGAAAGTTCATCCGGTCGACCTCACTGGACGAATTGCCTCAGCTGTTCAATGTACTCAAGGGAGATATGGCTCTGATTGGTCCGAGGCCGCTGCTGCCGCAGTATCTGCCATTGTATAGCAAAGAACAGGCAAGAAGACATGACGTGAGACCGGGCATTACGGGATGGGCACAGGTGCATGGCAGAAATGCAATTAGCTGGAAAAAGAAATTCGAACTGGATGTGTGGTATGTGGATCACTGTTCTTTCTGGCTGGATCTGAAGATTATCTTGCTGACAGTGAAGAAGGTGGTGGTGAGAGAAGGCATAACAAAAGAGGGACAGGCTACTACGGAGTTTTTTAACGGAAACAACTGAAAGGAGGAAATATGTTTTTGTATGGAGCTGGCGGACACGCCAAAGTTATTATGGATATTCTGAGGGCTGAAGGTAAATGTATCGAGGCTCTGATAGATGATAATAAGGACCTGAAAGAGGTGATGGGAGTTAAGGTGGTGAATGGAGAGCTGGATAACATTTCTCCGCTGATTATCAGTATTGGCAATAACAGGACAAGAAAACTGATAGCAGAGAAGGTAAAGGCGGAATTTGGTATGGCCATTCATCCTTCGGCCATTATTTCGGATTCGGCTGTCATTGAGGCCGGAACTGTAGTAATGCAAGGAGCTATCGTGCAGGCTTGTGCACATATAGGAAAGCATTGCATCATCAATACGGGGGCTTCGGTTGATCATGAATGTATCATTGAAGACTTTGTTCATATTTCGCCTCATTCTACGCTGTGCGGTAATGTGCATGTAGGGGAAGGTGCCTGGATTGGTGCGGGAACTACTATTATTCCCGGCGTGAAAATCGGAAAATGGAGTGTTGTCGGAGCTGGCTCTGTGGTTACAAAAGATATTCCGGATGGAGTATTGGCTGTGGGCAACAGATGTAAGGTAATAAAGAAACTGTTATGAAAAAGAAGGTATTGAGAATAACGACTGTACCTGTTTCGCTGGATTTACTGCTGAAGGGACAGTTGAAGATGCTGAATGAGATGTATGAGGTGGTAGCTGTTTCGTCACCCGGAAAAGAACTGGAAGAGGTCGGGAAAAGAGAGGGGGTAAGAACGGTTGCTGTCCGTATGGAAAGACGCATCTCTCCTATTCAGGATTTGAAGTCGCTTTTTGCTCTGGTCCGGCTGATACGGAAAGAAAAGCCCTGGATGGTACATACGCTGACTCCGAAAGCTGGTCTGCTGGGAATGCTGGCGGCCTGGATGTGTAGGGTGCCGGTTAGAATGCATATGTTTACCGGACTGGTCTTCCCTACTTCGACGGGACTGAAACGGAAGTTGCTGATGGCTACGGACAGGCTGACGTGTGCTTGTGCTACGTTTATTAATCCGGAAGGTGAAGGTGTGAAGAATGATTTGATACGGTTTGGGATTACCCGGAAGGAGTTGCATATCGTCGGAAACGGGAATATCAACGGAATTGATATGTCGTATTTTGACCGGACGGAGGAAGTCATGAGAAAGGCTGAAGATATCCGGGAAAAAGGATGTGTGACGTTCTGTTTTGTGGGAAGAATTGTCGGTGACAAGGGGATGAATGAACTTGCCAGGGCATTCAAACAACTGGAAGCTGATTTCCCGGCTTGCAGGCTTCTTCTGGTCGGTGATTTTGAGGAAAAACTGGATCCGGTATTACCAGAGACAAAGCGTATACTTCTGGAGAACAGTAGAATAACTTTTGCCGGATGGCAGAATGATATCCGGCCGTATCTGGCTGCTTCGGATGTTTTTGTTTTTCCCAGTTACAGGGAGGGCTTTCCTAATGTCGTGCTTCAGGCGGGAGCTATGGGATTGCCTTGTATCGTAACCGATATCAATGGATGCAACGAGATTATCTGTCATGGAGTGAATGGTCTGATTATTCCTTCTCACGATGAATCGGCTTTGCTGAAGGCGATGAAGTTTATGCTTACTGATGAGCATGCAAGGATGGAAATGGCAGGTAAGTCGAGAGAGCTGATCGGGAGCAGGTATGAGCGGTCGTTTTTGTGGAATGAGATCCGAAAGACGTATCAGAGTCTGGAATGATATGAAAAATGCAGGTTATTTGGGAAACTTCTGTTCGGATAACCTGCATTCGTTTATGGTAGGATTAAGGCTTATTCAACAAAGGAAATGCTTTTCCATTTATGGTCTTTCCATTCTTCTTCTTGCCAGAACTCATCCCATGTTTCTTCTTTTTTATTGATATTCAGGGTAAGGTCGACATTCTTTGTGATGGTATCGGCTGGTCCGAATGTTGTATTTTGTACTAAAATGCTTTCTTCGGCGGTCAGCTTGATTGTATTTAAGGCTGTACATTCTGTAAATACATCATCACCTAGAGCGGTTGCCTGAGGCAGGATAACTTCCTGTAATCCAGAGAAATCGGAACTGCCTGTATGTCTGAAGCTTTCTGCCGGCAGCTCAGGAAGGCCATCTGCATCCCGGTCTTGCCATCCGGTTACTCCCGATAAGTCGAGTAATTCGATCTGGATGCCGCTGAAAGGATTTTCATCATATAGTCCCAGTGCTTCGGAATCTCCTGTGAGTATAAAACGGGTTACACCTGCCTGAGCCGCTTCACTGATGGCTTGTGATACTTGTGCAGCGCTGGCTCCGTCGAGATGGAATGTAGCTTGGTTGCCCTCGATATCTACAATAGAGATACTGACAGTGATTGTACAAGTAGCTGTTTTTTCTCCGGCTGTAGCTGTGATGATAGCTGTCCCCTCGCCTATGGCTGTTACAATGCCTTCGGGTGATACTGTGGCTACTGTTTCGTCGGAAGATGTCCATGTGGCCTCTCCTGCCCCTTCTGGAAGGACTGTAGCGGTGAGCTGTATGGTTTCTCCCTTGCTGGTTAAGGTTGCTGTAGCAGGTGATATTTCTACCGACTGTACTTCTTGGGTAACAGTCACCTCACATGTTCCGCTTTTTCCGCTTACTGTGGCTGTAACGGTGGCCGTTCCTTTGCTTATACCGGTTACAGTTCCATCGGATGATACCGTAGCTATTGCTTCATCGGATGAAGTCCATGTAATATCTCCTGCCGTAGCATTTTCCGGTGATATTTTGGCTGTCAGCTGCTTTGTTTCTCCACATTCCAGACTGATGCTTTCGGGTGAAACGCTTACGCCTGTTACTGTTATTGTTACAGGTTCGTCTACCGGTTCATTGTCATCGCTTGAGCAAGCTGGTAATATACACGTCAGCAAGCACAATAAATATAAGAATCTTACTTTCATGATATGGATTGTTTGAGGTTCGTTTATCTTACAAAGAAACGGTATTCCGGAAGAATTCTTTGTCACTGAAAACAGTGATTTTTGCTTGTGGCGTAAAATAAAAAAAGCTTCCGGAGGTCAAATGAATGACTTTCCGGAAGCTTTCCTATTAATTTATCCTGAGGATAATTATTTTTTGTAGTTTTTCAATCCTGTCTGGAGGAAGTCTACATATTTAGCAATGTCTTCGTCGTAAGAATATGACTTGTTCAGAGGCATGCCTTCGTTGTCGAGCAATACATAGAATGGCTGTGCATTGGCTCCGAACTTAGAACGTTGCAGGTAGCTCCACTTGTCACCTATTGTACGAAGAGTACGTTCTGTTCCGTTTTCTGTAACCTTTATCGGTTCTGGAAGCTTGGTCTTTTCGTCTACATACAGCGTGATAAGTACGTAGTCGTCGTTCAGCATCTGACTTACTTTCGGATCAGTCCATACAGCAAGTTCCATCTTACGGCAGTTTACGCAACCATATCCGGTGAAGTCTATCATGACCGGTTTGTTGTTCTGGCGAGCGTATTCCATACCGGCATCGAAGTCGGTAAACTTGGCGTGTACTTCATTTTTGTATAAGTTGAAATCCTGAGTCTGCATAGGAGGTGCAAATGCGCTGACAGCTTTCAGAGGAGCTCCCCAAAGTCCCGGAATCATGTATACGGCAAATGCCAGTGAGATGAGTGCCAGGAAGAAACGTCCTACTCCTACCTTATTGTTGTCGTCGTCGTGAGGGAATTTGATCTTACCCAGCAGGTACATACCCAGCAGAGCAAAGATAACGATCCAGAGTGCAAGGAATGTTTCACGGTCGAGCAGTCTCCAGCCGTAAGCAAGGTCGGCTACCGACAGGAATTTCAAGGCAAATGCCAGTTCCAGGAATCCCAGTACCACCTTGATAACGTTCATCCAACCTCCGGATTTCGGCATTGATTTCAGCCATGACGGGAACATAGCGAACAGTGTGAAAGGTAAAGCCAGTGCAATGGCAAATCCTAACATACCGATAGCCGGCGCTACAACACTACCGGTAGTAGAAACTTCTACCAACAGGAAACCGATGATAGGACCTGTACAAGAGAATGATACCAATGACAAAGTGAATGCCATCAGGAAGATACTCAGCAGACCGGTTGTTGCTTCAGCCTTACTGTCGACAGCATTACTCCACTTAGACGGCAGGGTGATCTCGAATGCTCCAAAGAAAGAAGCCGCAAAGATAACCAGCATCAGGAAGAACAGGATATTGAAGATGGCATTGGTAGACAATGCATTCAGTGCACTAGCTCCGAATATCAGTGTAATAGCAAGTCCCAGTGCTACATAGATTACAACGATAGATGCACCATAGGTCCATGCGTCACGAATACCTTTCTTTTTGTCCTTAGTACGTTTCAGGAAGAAGCTGACAGTCATCGGAATAATTGGCCATACACAAGGTGTGAACAGTGCCAGAATACCTCCTACCAGACCGGTAAAGAAGATGTAAATCCAGGAATGTGATTCCTGTTCTTCGGTGCTTCCGTAATTGGACAGCTCTTTGATAACCGGTTTCCAGTAATCGGTAGCTTCCTGCAACGTCTGAGGGGCAGTTGTTACGGCTGCTGTAGAATCTACTGTTTCTGTTGATTCGGCAGGTGCAGCTGCTTCTTCTGTTTTAGTTGGTGCAGATGTTGCCGAAGCGGCTGCGGCTACAGTACCTTTATAAGAAAAATCAACGCTGGTAGGTGGCAGACAGTTCTGGTCGTTGCATGCACCAAATTCCAGGTATCCGGTAATCAGATAATCACCTCCAGTGAGCTTAACTTTCTGTGAGAATTTAGCTGTACCTTCGAAGAATTTTACTTCCATTTCGAAGATAGGGTCCATCTGTTTGATTTCTTTCCCTATCGGAGTAAGTTTTCCTACCAGCTCTGCTCCTTCTATCTTGTCGATGTTGAAAGTGGCAGAAGTAGGACCTCCTTCTTGCAGGTCGGTAGAATAAACATGCCAGCCCTGGTCCATCGTACCAGTAAAAATAATTTCAGCCTCATTGGTCGAAAGGTTTTTCCATTCGGTCTTGAATCGTACCGGATCTTGCATCTGGGCGAACATGGGCAGACAGATTAACGCCATGAACAGCCAACTGAGCGTGATTCTTCTTTTCATTGTTTCTTTTCGGATTTTGAATTATAAATAAGAAATTTGTTTTTATTGTCTGGGGTTATTCGGTTACTTCGATACCTTTCAGGGTAGCAGAGCTGGATTCGGTGATACGCACACGTACAAGATCACCGATACGGTGTGTGCCACGGTCGAATACGACTACCTTGTTCTGCTCGGTACGTCCGAATAATTGTTCTTTGGAGCGTTTTGATACGCCTTCTACCAGTACCTCGAATGTCTTTCCTACATCGCGGGCATTGCTTTCGGCAGATAACTGGTTCTGCAATTCAATCATTTCGTTTAACCGGCGTATTTTAACTTCTTCGGGAACATCATCAGGCAGATGTTTCGAAGCATATGTTCCCGGTCGTTCGGAATATTTAAACATGAAAGCTGAGTCGTATGCACATTCACGCATCAGTGAAAGACTCATCTGGTGATCTTCTTCTGTCTCGGAGTGGAATCCGGAGAAGATATCAGTACTCAATCCACAGTCGGGAATGATGCGACGGATGGCCTCTACCCTTTCCAGGTACCATTCGCGCGTATATTTGCGGTTCATCAGTTTCAGAATACGCGAACTTCCGCTCTGTACCGGCAGGTGGATATGCTTGCACACGTTAGGTACTTCAGCAATGACATGCAGTGTTTCATCACTCATGTCTTTGGGATGTGAAGTAGTAAAGCGTACACGCATTTCGGGTACAGCCTCAGCAACGATGCGTAACAGCATCGGGAATGTTACCACCTCTCCTTCCCGCTCGAAACGGTAAGAATTGACATTCTGTCCTAACAGAGTTACTTCCTTATACCCTTTCTGTTGTAAGTCGCGCACTTCGTTCAGGATGCTTTCCACATCACGGCTTCTTTCGCGCCCACGAGTGTAAGGCACAATGCAATAGTGACAGAAATTGTTGCAGCCGCGCATGATAGATACGAATCCGGAAATGTGATTTCCACAGATGCGTGACGGAATGACATCACGGTAAGTTTCAGTCGTAGAAAGCTCTACATTGATGGCCTTCTCTCCTGCCTCAACTGCGCCGATCAAATCGGGCAATGTGAGATAAGCATCCGGTCCTGCTACCAGGTCGACGTGGTGATTTTCTATCAGATCGTTTTTTACACGTTCTGCCATACATCCCAATACTCCGACAATCAGATGCTTGCGCTTCTTTCTCAGAGAATGGAAGAACTCCAGCCGGTTCAGGATTTTCTGCTCGGCATTGTCACGGATAGAACAAGTGTTCATAAATACGGCATCAGCTTCATCAAGGCTTTCACACGGACTGTATCCTGCCATTTGCATGATAGATGCGATGACTTCGCTATCCGCAACATTCATCTGACAGCCGTAGGTTTCGATAAACAGTTTTTTTGTTTCCAGTTCGGTTGCGGATTTAAAGTCCGCTCCCGTAGCTTCTTTTGTCATAATGTTATGTTATTATTTAATAAATTCATTTGCAAAGATATGAGTTTCTTCCCTAAAATCCATGAATGTGTTATATTTATTAGTATCTTTGGGCAAATCCTTAACATTTTGGCAGACTATGGACGAAGTGATAAAAATATTTGTTATAGTGGCGGCTATTGCTTTCGCCGCTTATCAGAATTATGCCAAAAAGGAAAAGAAAAGGAACAAACCCTCCCGTAAGAAGATGGTTAAGCCGGCAACAGTCCATGTAGAGCCGGATATTATCATGACTGGTCAGCAAAATGAATGCGTTGAGCAAAGTGTTGATAATAAGCTTAATAAGAAAAGAAAAGGAGAGGGGAGAAAGCATCGGAAGTTATCGGAAGAAGCGCCTCAGAAGGATGCGCTATCTACTGCCCAACAGCCTGAGTCGGGTAGAACTGTCCGGTTGAAGACACCTGCGGACGCAAGGCGTGCATTTATTTTTTCCGAGATTTTTAACCGTAAATACTAATAAGCAGATTTTGTAAGTTTAATACTAATAATTATAAAAACACCTAATACCATGACTTATAATTTTATGACCGCAGCCGAAGCTGCCAGCTTGATAAAAGATGGAGAGATAATTGCCCTGAGCGGGTTTACGCCGGCAGGAAGTCCGAAAGCCGTAACTGCAGAGCTTGCGAGGCAGGCTGAAGAAAAACACGCCAGGGGAGAACACTTTCAGGTAGGTATTATTACGGGAGCTTCTACCGGAGATTCTTGTGACGGAGTGCTGACTCGTGCTCATGCTATTCACTTCCGTGCTCCATATACCACGAATACTGACTTCCGCAAGGCAGTCAATGCCGGTGAAATCAATTATACGGATATACATCTTTCTCAGGTTGCCCAGCGTTTGCGTTCCGGTTTTTTAGGTCATGTAACTACAGCTATCATCGAAGCCTGTGAAATTACAGAAGACGGACGGATCTATCTGACTGCAGGTGTGGGAATTACCCCGACAATTGCTCGTCTTGCCGACCGGGTGATAGTAGAGCTTAATGCTGCGCACAGCAAAAGCCTGATAGGTGTGCACGATTTGTATGAAATGGAGCGCCCTCCTTATCGTCGTCCGATTCCTATTGTACGTCCAAGCGACCGTATCGGATTGCCTTATATTCAGGTAAGTCCGGAAAAGATAGTAGGAGTGGTAGAAGTGAATCTGCCTGATGAAGCGAGAGGATTCCATGAACCGGATCCTATTACGGATAAAATTGGTCAGAATGTAGCTGACTTCCTTGCAGCAGATATGCGCCGAGGAATTATTCCGTCTACTTTCCTTCCGTTGCAGTCGGGAGTGGGAAACATTGCTAATGCTGTACTCAGTGCATTGGGTAAGGATCCCAGTATTCCACCATTCGAAATGTATACGGAGGTTATTCAGAACTCAGTCATCAAATTGATTAAAGAGGGTAGAATCAAGTTTGGAAGTACTTGTTCACTCAGTGTTACAAACGACTGTCTGCAAGATATTTATGATAATATGGATTTCTTCCGTCACAAGCTTGTACTTCGTCCGTCGGAAATATCTAACTGTCCGGAAGTTGTTCGTCGTATCGGTGTTATTTCAATGAATACAGCCATCGAAGCTGATATTTACGGAAATGTAAACTCAACTCATATCTGCGGTACGAAGATGATGAATGGTATCGGTGGTTCGGGCGACTTTACCCGCAGTGCTTATATCTCTATCTTCTCTTGTCCGTCGACGGCAAAAGGAGGATGTATCAGTTCAATCGTACCGATGGTTTCTCACCTCGATCATAGTGAACACTCTGTAAATGTGATTATCACCGAACAGGGTATTGCTGATTTACGTGGAAAGAGTCCGATGGAACGTGCACAGGCTGTAATTGAAAACTGCGCACATCCGGACTACAAACAACTGTTGTGGGATTATCTGAAGATTTCTACCAAGGGACAGACTTGCCACAGTTTGTCGGCAGCGTTGGGTATGCATCAGGTTTTCATCAAACAGGGTGATATGCGTCTGACTAACTGGGCTGACTTCGAAAAGTAACTTTTTAATTTATCTGATATCGATTCCCCTCTGGGCTCCGTTATTGTTTCTGCTTTACAGAAAAACGGAAAGCTCAGAGGGGAATTTTCTTTTTGGGTATAGCTACTGTTGGGAAAAACTCTTTTGATAAGCTTGTTGAAAAGTGTATTTGTATATAAACAGGGGTATGAAATAAGTGTGAATATCTCTGTTAAAATCCTTGTTCTATATGGGGAATTTGACAGGTATATATTTCTGATAAATAGAATTTTAGTTATTGTTTCAACAGGTGTTAACAACCTGTTAGTAATAGTTGATTATTCCGTTAAAAACCTGATAAGTATTAGTGTGAAAAGATGCAGTATAATTAGTTGTTGAGCAATGGGGAAAAAGCGGCAGGAATGTCAACTAGGGAAGGAGTATGAGTTAATAGGCTGCAAGATAACGGATTGGTCGGATATTTGTTAGCGGAAAAATCGGTTTTATTCCCGAAGTCTTACTATCTTTGCACGGTATTGTGGGAAATAGTAAAAATCAAATATATAACATCACTATGGAATATAATTTCAGAGAGATCGAGAAAAAATGGCAGCAAAAGTGGGTAGACAACAAAACCTACAAGGTTGTCGAAGACGAATCGAAAAAGAAGTTCTATGTACTGAACATGTTCCCTTATCCGTCGGGAGCAGGACTTCATGTTGGTCACCCGCTGGGCTACATTGCCAGTGATATTTATGCTCGTTACAAACGCTTGCAGGGCTACAATGTATTGAATCCGATGGGATACGATGCTTATGGTTTGCCTGCTGAACAATATGCAATTCAGACCGGTCAGCATCCGGCTATCACTACCGTAAACAATATTAACCGTTACCGCCAGCAGTTGGATAAAATTGGTTTTTCATTCGACTGGGACCGTGAAGTTCGTACTTGTGAGCCGGGTTATTATCACTGGACTCAATGGGCTTTCCAGAAAATGTTCAACAGCTATTATTGCAATACTTGTGGAAAAGCTGAACCTATCAGTGAACTGATCAAGCATTTCGAGGAGAAAGGAACAGAAGGACTGGATGTAGCTTGTAGTGAGGAACTGAGCTTTACAGCAGAAGAATGGAAAGCTAAGAGCGAAAAGGAACAGCAGGAAGTGCTGATGAACTACCGTATCGCTTATTTGGGTGAAACTATGGTTAACTGGTGTCCGCAACTGGGTACTGTACTTGCTAACGATGAAGTAGTGGACGGCGTATCTGAACGTGGTGGTTATCCGGTGGTGCAGAAGAAGATGCGTCAGTGGTGTCTGCGTGTGTCAGCATATGCTCAGCGCTTGCTCGACGGACTGGAAACTGTAGATTGGACTGATTCTCTGAAAGAAACACAGCGTAACTGGATTGGTCGTTCGGAAGGTGCAGAGGTACGTTTCAAGGTAAAAGACAGCGATTTGGAATTTACCATCTTTACTACTCGTGCTGATACTATGTTTGGTGTTACTTTCATGGTACTGGCTCCTGAAAGTGAACTGGTTCCTGTACTGACAACTGAGGCACAGAAAGCAGAAGTGGAAGCTTATCTGGACCGTACGAAGAAGCGTACCGAACGTGAACGTATCGCCGATCGCCGTGTTACCGGTGTATTCAGTGGTTCGTATGCAGTGAATCCGTTTACTGGTGAATCTGTTCCAGTATGGATCAGCGACTATGTATTGGCTGGATATGGTACAGGAGCCATTATGGCTGTTCCGGCTCACGATAGTCGTGACTATGCTTTTGCAAAACACTTCAACTTGCCTATCGTTCCATTGGTAGAAGGATGTGATGTGTCGGAAGAAAGCTTCGATGCTAAAGAAGGTATCGTATGTAATTCTCCGAAAGCAGGAGCTACTCCGTATTGTGACTTGAACCTGAACGGACTGACTATCAAAGAAGCTATTGCCACAACCAAAAAATATGTGAAGGAGCATCAGTTGGGCCGTGTAAAAGTAAACTATCGTTTGCGTGACGCTATTTTCTCTCGTCAGCGTTATTGGGGTGAACCGTTCCCGGTTTATTACAAGGATGGTATGCCTTATATGATTGATGAGAGCAAGTTGCCACTGGAACTTCCTGAGGTAGATAAATTCTTGCCTACGGAAACCGGAGAACCTCCATTGGGACATGCTACTAAGTGGGCATGGGATGTGGTTAAAGGTGAAGTCGTAGAAAATTCTAAAATAGATAACGTAACTGTTTTCCCACTTGAACTGAATACCATGCCGGGATTTGCTGGTTCATCGGCTTATTATTTGCGTTACATGGATCCGCACAATGATCAGGCACTGGTTTCTGAGAAAGCCGACCATTACTGGCAGAATGTTGATTTGTATGTAGGTGGTACAGAACATGCTACCGGACACTTGATTTATTCTCGTTTCTGGAATAAGTTCCTGTTCGATCTGGGTGTAAGTGTTAAAGAAGAACCATTCCAGAAGCTTGTTAATCAGGGTATGATTCAGGGACGAAGCAATTTCGTTTACCGTATCAAGGATACTAACACATTCGTTTCATTGGGCTTGAAAGATCAGTACGATGTGACTCCGCTTCATGTAGATGTTAATATCGTTTCAAATGATGTATTGGATGTAGAAGCTTTCAAGAACTGGCGTCCGGAATACAACAATGCCGAATTTATTTTGGAAGACGGCAAGTATATCTGTGGATGGGCTGTAGAAAAGATGAGTAAATCGATGTATAACGTAGTGAATCCGGATATGATTGTAGAGAAATACGGAGCTGATACACTGCGTATGTACGAAATGTTCCTCGGACCGGTAGAGCAGTCTAAACCATGGGATACAAACGGTATTGATGGTGTTCACCGTTTCTTGAAGAAACTCTGGAACTTGTTCTACGACCGTCAGGGCAACTTCATGCCAGCAGAAGGAGAACCGACTAAAGAGGAGTTGAAGGCTGTTCATAAGTTGATTAAGAAAGTAACTGGTGATATTGAAACCTTCTCTTACAATACTTCTATCAGTGCATTCATGATTTGTGTGAATGAACTGACTTCACTGAAGTGCCGTAACAAGGCCGTGTTGAGTGACTTGATTGTCATCATTGCTCCATTTGCTCCTCATCTGGCAGAAGAGTTGTGGGAAGCTTTGGGCAATACAACATCTGTTTGTGATGCACAATGGCCGGCATTTAATGAAGAATATCTGAAAGAAGATAGTGTAAAATATACCATTTCTTTCAATGGAAAGGCTCGTTTCACTATGGAGTTCCCTGCAGATGCAGATAATGACACGATACAAGCTGCTGTAATGGCTGACGAACAATCTCAAAAATGGATTGAAGGAAAGACTCCTAAAAAGGTCATTATTGTTCCGAAGAAGATTGTAAATATTGTACTTTAATAGCAGTCGTTTTATGGAAACGATTCTGAAGAAAAAAATTGGCAGGGAGTCGAAAGACTACCTTGCCATTACTTTCGGACTGATATGTTATGCACTGGGATGGGTAGCTTTTCTGCTTCCTTATCAGATCACGACAGGAGGAGTCAGTGGTATTGCCGCTATTATTTATTATGCTACAGGAGTAGAAATTCAGGTTTCTTACTTTGTGATTAATGCTGTTTTTCTGGGGTTTGCCTTGAAGATTCTGGGACCAAAGTTCAGTGTAAAGACGATATATGCTATTTTCATGCTGACTTTCCTGCTTTGGTGGTTTCAGGTTCTGTTCAGGGGCAGTGACGGAAATCTCCCGCAACTGCTTGGTCCGGGACAAGAGTTTATGGCTTGTGTAATAGGAGCCGGATTGCTGGGCTTTGGAATAGGCATTGTATTTTGTAATAACGGTAGTACGGGAGGCACTGATATTATCGCATGGATTATCAACAAGTACAAGGATGTTACTTTGGGACGTATGATGATGTATTGCGATATTGTAATCATTTCGTCGTGCTATTTTATCTTTCATGACTGGAAGAGAGTTTTGTTTGGCTTCTGTGTTTTGTTCATTATGAGCATAGTTATCGACTATGTAATAAACAGTACTCGTCAGTCGGTTCAGTTCCTGATATTCTCACGGAAATATGAACAGATTGCGGAAGGTATTTCTACCAAGATAGACCGTGGAGTAACTCTTCTTGATGGACAGGGCTGGTACAGTAAACAAGATATAAAAGTTATTGTTGTATTGGCAAGAAAAGGCGAATCACTTGATATCTTCCGTCTGGTGAAGGATATTGATCCTGATGCGTTTATTTCCCAAAGCAATGTAGTAGGCGTGTATGGAGAAGGATTCGACAAGCTGAAAGTAAAATAAACGAAAGTAAAAGTAAATATTTCTCTAAGATATATTTAAAATAGAATAGGTTTTTCCGTTTAATTTGTATTATCGGAAAAACTTATTTTATTTTGTACCATATTAGTGGTATAATTCTTAAATCTGTAATATGAGATGCATGTGGAAAGTTATTCCGATGATGTTTTTAGCTAGTTTTTTATCTTTTGGCACTTCTGTATGGGGCAATGCGTTAGCTCAGAATCTCTTTCTTCATGCTAACTGGGAGTTTTCCAAGTATGGAAGCCACGAATGGCTTGCTGCACAGGTTCCGGGCACGGTACATCAGGATTTGATTGCTCACGATAAGTTACCCGATCCTTTTTATGGGATGAATGAAAAAGAAATACAATGGGTTGAGAATGAAGACTGGTTGTATCGTACGTCTTTTGTATTAACAGAAGAACAATCGGCACATGAGGAAATCTTTTTGGTATTTGAAGGACTTGATACTTATGCGGATATATTCCTGAATGGTGCATTATTACAAAGAACCGATAACATGTTTGTCGGATATCGTATTCCTGTCAAGCGAAATTTAAGAAAAGGAGAAAACAAACTACTTGTACGTTTTCGTTCCCCAATCCGTGAGGTAATGCCTCAATGGGAAACCAATGGTTTTGATTATCCTGCTGCTAACGACCATTATCCACAAAAACTGAGTGTGTTTACCCGTAAAGCCCCTTATTCCTATGGATGGGACTGGGGAATCCGAATGGTTACTTGTGGCATCTGGCGACCTGTATATCTGGAATTTACCAACAAGGCTGTAGTAGAAGATTATTTTGTACATCAGAAGTCGGTTACTTCCGAACGTGCAGAAATAGACAACCGCCTGGAAGTAAACAATATTACCGGAACGGTTCAGGAAGCTCAGATAAAAGTGACTTGTGCTTATCGGAATGAACAGGCTGGAAGTGTAGAAAAGACTGTCCAGTTACAGCCAGGTGTGAATAATTTGTCACTGCCTTTATCGATTGATTCTCCGCATCTTTGGATGCCTAATGGGTGGGGAGAAGCTGCCTTATATGCATTTGAAGTATCGGTATGTGTAGATGGAAAGCTTGTTGCAAAAAAACAACACCAGATCGGATTGCGAACGGTGCGTGTTGTCCATGAAAAGGATAGCTTAGGAATGAGTTTCTATTTTGAAGTGAATGGCATTCCGATGTTTGCCAAAGGTACTAATCTGATACCTTCAGACGCTCTTCTGCCACGTGTAACCCGTGAACGATACGTTCGCCTGCTGGATGATGTACAGGCTGCGCATATGAATATGATACGCGTATGGGGTGGGGGAATCTATGAAGACGATGCCTTTTTTGAGGAAGCTGATAAAAGAGGTATTCTTGTCTGGCAGGATTTTATGTTTGCTTGTACACCTTATCCGCATGACCCGGCTTTTTTGAAGCGAGTTTCGGAAGAAGCAGTATATAATATCAAGCGTTTACGGAATCATGCTTCTTTGGCAATGTGGTGTGGTAATAATGAAATATATGAGGGCTTGCGTTATTGGGGCTGGAAGAAAAAATATGCTCCTGAGATATATCAGCAAATGTTGGATGGATATGACGTATTGTTCCGCCGGCTTTTGCCCGAGAAAGTAAAGGAGTTCGATCCGGGACGCTTTTATCTGGAAGGATCGCCTTATGAAGCCAATTGGGGACGGCCTGAAAGCTGGAAGATCGGCGATAGTCATAATTGGGGAACTTGGTATGGACAGAAACCTTTTGAAACGCTGGATACAGAGATTCCGCGTTTTATGAGTGAGTTTGGTTTTCAGTCTTTTCCGGAGATGAAGACGATACGTACATTTGCTTCGCCGGCAGACTACGATCTGGAGTCAGCGATTATGAATGCCCATCAGAAAAGTACGATTGGCAATTTCCTGATTAAGAAAACAATGGACATTTATTATCATGTTCCGGAAAAGTTTGAGGACCTGGTTTATATGGGACTTGTTCTGCAGGGACATGGAATGCGTCACGGAATGGAGGCACATCGCAGAAACCGACCTTATTGTATGGGTAGTTTGCTCTGGCAACTAAATGACAGCTGGCCGGTTGTTTCATGGTCGGGCATCGATTATTATGGAAACTGGAAGGCTATGCATTACCAGACTCGCCGGGCTTTTGCTCCGGTATTGATAGATGCAATTCGTGAAGGTGATAAACTGCGCTATTATGTGCTTTCGGATGTATTGAAGAGCGAAAAAGCAATATTGCAGATAGAACTTATGGATTTTAATGGAAAAGTATATCGCAGGCATCAGGTAGAAGGTACGTTGCCAGCTAATGCTTCTGCTGTTTTTTATGAAGAAGACTGGAATAAAGCATTCGCAGCTTGTGATACGACTACTTCATTTATACATATGACTTTACGTAGTGGTGTTGACCGGAGGGTACTTTCAGACGAAGTATATTATCCGGTGTTTGCCAAAAAGCAACATTTGCCCCATCCTGAAATAAGTTGTAAGATACGAAAGAAAGATGGAGCTTATGAGCTGACATTAAAATCCAAACAACTGGCTCGTGATGTATTTGTAGAAATACCTGTTCAGGGAGTACGTTTCTCTGATAATTTCTTCGACCTGCTGCCTGGAGTACCTAAGAAGATTTTGGTTACTTCGGCTGACGGAACACCTTTGGAAGATATTTCCGTAAGCTTGCATCAATTGAGCGATATTGTGTCATTCTAATTACTAACTTTAATATTATTATCATGAAACCATTTTCGAAATTTAACTGTCTGGGGCTGGCGTTTGCCGGAATGATGATTACATCGTGTACGGATAAGCCAACGGCTGTCGCTGATTATCAGATTGTGCCTATGCCTCTTGAAATTACCACACCTCAACAAAGTGGATTTTTGCTGAAGAGTGGAGAAACTATTTATTACACTGCCGGTAATGAAAAAATGAAGAAAAATGCCGAATTTCTGGCTTCTTTTATTAAAGAACAGACCGGTATTGAACTGAAAGTACAGGAGGGTGATAAAGAAAGCGGAATCGTATTGAAATTAGGACTGGAGGCAACTTCTCCAGAGGCTTACCATCTGACTGTCGACGGAGGAAAGGTTGTCATTGAGGCTCCTTCAGAAGCTGGTGTATTTTATGGAATCCAGACATTGCGTAAATCTGTTTCTGTTCATGAAGGAGGTGGTGCAATCGAACTTCCTGCTGTAGAAATAAACGATACACCGCGTTTCAGCTATCGCGGAATGATGCTTGATGTTGGCCGTCATATGTTTACGATGGATGAAATCAAAACGTATATTGATATGCTTGCACTGCATAATATCAACCGTTTACACTGGCATCTTTCTGAAGACCAAGGCTGGCGTATCGAAATAAAGAAATATCCGAAACTGACAGAAATCGGTTCAAAACGTAGTGAAACTGTTATAGGACGTAACTCGGGAAAATACGATGGAAAGCCTTACGGTGGTTTCTATACTCAGGAACAAGCCAAAGAGATTGTTGCTTATGCTGCAGAACGTTATATAACTGTTATTCCTGAAATAGACCTTCCGGGACATATGCAGGCTGCATTGGCTGCTTATCCGGAACTAGGATGTACAGGTGGTCCGTATGAAGTTTGGCGTATGTGGGGCGTTTCTGATAATGTACTATGTGCCGGAAATGACAAAACAATTCAGTTTATTAAGGATGTGCTGGCTGAAATTATTGAAATCTTCCCGTCAGAATATATTCATGTAGGTGGAGATGAATGTCCGAAAGATAAATGGAAAACTTGTCCGAAATGTCAGGCTAGAATCAAGGCTTTGGGTATCAAAGGCGACAGCAAACATTCAAAAGAAGAATACCTGCAAAGTTATGTGATAAGAGAAGCAGAAAAGTTCTTGAATGAACATGGACGTAACATTATCGGATGGGACGAAATCTTGGAAGGTGGTCTGGCTCCTAATGCAACTGTTATGTCATGGAGAGGTGAATCCGGAGGTATTGAGGCTGCACGCCAGAAGCATAATGTTATCATGACTCCGAATACATACTTGTATTTTGACTATTATCAGGCTAAGGATACAGAAACAGAACCGTTGGCTATCGGAGGTTATTTGCCTATGGAAAGAGTATATAGCTACGAGCCAATGCCGTCTGCCTTGACTCCGGAAGAACAGAAATACATTACCGGTGTACAGGCTAATCTGTGGACAGAATATATTCCTACTTTTGCACAGGCACAGTATATGGTATTGCCACGTATGGCTGCTCTTTGCGAAACTCAGTGGAGTGCTCCTGATAAGAAGAAAGATTACGAGGGATTCTTGAAGCGTACAGTGCGCCTGATGGATATTTACAAGCTGAAGGGCTGGAACTATGCTACTCATATTTTGGATGTGAAAGTCAATATTGCTCCAAATCAGGAAACAGGTAAGTTGGATGTCAGTGCATATACCGTTGACAATGCTCCGATATACTATACACTCGACGGAACAGAACCGACAGCAGCCTCTTTGAAATATGAAGATGGACTGTCAATTGACCAGGCTTGTGTATTACGTATGACAGCAGTGCGTCCGGAAGGCAATTCACGTATTACTTGTGATACTATTTCTTTCAGTAAATCGACTGCCAAACCTATTTCTATGCTTCAGCCCATTAATAAAGCATATGAATTTAATGGGGCGCCAACCTTGGTAGATGGTATGACTGGTAACCGCAATTATAAGACTGGTCATTGGATTGCGTTTTATAAGAATGATATGGAGGCAGTTATCGACTTGAAAGAAGCAACAGAAATCAGTTCGATGACATTGCGTGCCTGTGTAGAAAAAGGTGACTGGATATTCGATGCCAGAGGTATTTCTGTTGAGGTTTCGGATGATAATAAGGCATTCAAACAGGTTGCTTCAGAGTCTTATCCGGCAATGAAGGAAACTGATCCGAACCAGATTTACGTACATACCTTGAACTTTACTCCGGTAAAGACACGTTATGTCAAAGTAAAAGCTTTGTCGGAAAAGAGTATTCCAGCATGGCATGGTGGAAAAGGTAATCCGGGATACTTATTTGTAGATGAAATTATTTTGAATTAATATAGGCTGACTATGTGTGGAAGTCCGGTTTCTGTAAAGAAGCCGGACTTTTTTATAATGAGGAAGACTGTTTTTGCAGCGAAATAGCAGACGGAAAGTAGAGGATGGTTGCTTGAGTATGTGTATCTTTGTGAAGAAATATGATAGATAAAATTGATTATGAAAAAGAAACTGGTTTTTGCAACGAATAATGCACACAAGTTGGATGAGATACGTGCCATATTAGGAGATAGGGTAGAGGTGCTGAGTCTGAAGGATATCCATTGTGAGGCAGATATTCCGGAAACGGCTGATACGCTGGAGGGAAATGCTGCTCTGAAAGCTGAATATATTTATAAAAACTATGGTCTGGATTGTTTTGCCGACGATACGGGTCTGGAGGTTGAGGCCCTGGGAGGGGCTCCGGGAGTCTATTCGGCCCGATATGCTGGAGGAGAAGGACATGATTCGGAAGCTAATATGAAAAAACTGCTTGTAGAGCTGGAAGGAAAGACCAACCGTAAAGCCCAATTCCGTACGGCTATTTGCCTGATCGAGGGTGGAACGGAACATCTCTTCGAAGGAGTTGTAAAAGGCGAAATAATCGAAAAAAAACGCGGTTGTTCAGGATTTGGCTATGATCCTGTTTTTGTCCCCGAAGGTTATACTGAAACATTTGCCGAGATGGGCAATGAAGAAAAGAATAAAATCAGCCATCGGGCAAGGGCTACACAGAAGCTTTGTGATTATTTGAAATGTGAATAATACTGATAATCTGCGGGACTGCATCCAATCGAAAAGAACTGCTGAATGATTGATTCAGGCTGGTTCTGAATAGGATGAAGTCCCGTAGTTTTTTGTGTATGATTATTTGCAGATTTCCTTGAGGTATTGTTCTACTTTCTCAAAGAAAAGTGAAATGTGTGCTCCGTCTGTAAAAGCATGACTTACAGTCAGTGCAATAGGCATGATACGCTTGCCTTCGCGTATGATGGCCTTACCGGCATTCATCAGCGGATAATCCAGTGGATGTCCTACTTCCTGTTGGGTGTAGGTTATCGAAGTGAAATATAGTTTTGGAGTGGCACTTAGCAGGATTACATCAAAATCTCCTTGTTTATAAATGCTTTTATCGGTTCCGTATGGATCACCATCTTCAGGAATAGATGTGATAATGTGTCTGGCTTCGGTATAAAATGCTTCGAAATCAACATGATAAGGGATGCGTACCGTATAAAATGTTTTGCCGGGTACAGCAATAGGAGAAATGACATCCACTGTATCATGATAGACTACTTGTCCGTTTTTATCCCAGCGATAACGGAACTCTTTTATCTCGTTGGCTGCGCGCAATATGGCATAAAGATAATACAGAAAAAATGATTTTCCGTTGGCTTTGGCGTGGTTGTAAGCTTCAGTACAGTCTACTTCACTGGTGATAGCAATCCATGAATTCGCAAATCCACGGAAAAAGTTATAGTTGTCTTTCCGTTCCCAGGTTTCAATATCTACTATATGTTTCATTTATTCTTGAATTTTTGAGCTACTTTTTGATAGGTAGGCATAGATATTCCCAAACGCTCACCCAAATCAATCATATCGAACAACATACCTTGTATCTCCGACGCATGTCCTCGGGCAAGGTCTTTTTGCATGGATGCTGTACTGTGCGGGTCGAGCTTATCTATTACTTTCAAATTGTAAGAAACAGGATCTTCCGGATAAGAAATTCCCATCTTGTGTCCGATTTCTGCACTTTCTCTGGAAAGTCCGATAAATGTATCTCGTACTTCACCTTCGTGTTGTACTTCTCCCATTGGTACATCGTGAAATGCTCCAGTACATGCCATTGCCGAAATAAATGCCCATTTGATAAATGTGTCGCGGTTGATATCATCGGAAACATCGACTTTGATACCGCAGCTTCTGACATCCTCTGCAATTGCTTCAATACGTTCCTGAGAAACTCCCTGCTCCGGACGTGCTCCGAATACCAGCCGGAAAATGCTTCCCATCTGAGTGATTTCGCCTTCACCTGAAACAAATCCTACGATGTAGATACAGCCATCGAGAACAGTTACTTCAGGTGTCAAACGACCAATACGTGGTCCTGTACCATAAACATTTAAAATAGGAATAACCAGTGTATGAGATGCTGAAGCACGTTCTATTACCTCCTTGACAGAGTCGATGGAATATCCTTTTACACAGACAAATATCACATCTGCTTTCCCTTGATATTCTTCTGCTGTACAGGCGTTTACTTTCAGATAGTGTTCGCCTTTCAAATCTGATTTCAGATGCAGCCCATAATTACGGATATTCTCGAGGTGTTTTCCCCGTGCAATGCATGTGACTTCTTTTCCTGCCAGAGCAAGAAATCCGGCGATACTTCCTCCTACGCCGCCAGTACCTATAATAAGATAGTTCATGGTTTTTTGTTTTAGGATTAAAAAAAGAAATCGGTCGCTGATGAGCGGCCGATTTTCTAAAATGGTATATTATACGTTAAAGCGGAAATGCATGATGTCTCCGTCTTCTACGATATAGTCTTTTCCTTCTACATTCAGTTTACCAGCCTCGCGTACAGCTGCTTCCGAACCGTATTTGATAAAGTCGTCGTACTTGATGACTTCTGCACGGATAAATCCTTTCTCGAAGTCAGTATGAATAACTCCGGCACATTGAGGAGCCTTCCATCCTTTATGGAATGTCCATGCGCGGACTTCCATCTTTCCAGCAGTGAAATAGGTTTCCAGATTCAGCAGCTTATAGGCTGAACGAATCAGACGACTGACTCCCGATTCTTCCAGTCCCACTTCCTGAAGGAACATCTGACGGTCTTCGTATGTTTCAAGTTCTGCAATGTCGGCTTCTGTCTTGGCTGCAACAATTAATATTTCTGCTCCCTCTTCTTTGACAGCTTCGCGTACTTGCTCTACATATTTGTTACCATTTACAGCACTGGCTTCATCTACATTACATACGTACATTACAGGCTTTGAAGTTAGCAGGAAAAGTTCATGAGCGATCTTTTGTTCGTCTTTAGTTTCGAACTGCACGGTACGTGCTGATTTTCCCTGTAATAATGCTTCACGGTAGCGAACCAGTACTTCATAAGTTTGCTTAGCTACTTTGTCGCCTCCGGTCTGAGCTTGTTTCTGTACTTTTTGAATACGGCTTTCTATTGTTTCGAGGTCCTTCAGCTGAAGCTCTGTATCAATGATTTCTTTGTCGCGTACAGGATCTACACTACCGTCAACATGAGTAACATTTTCATCATCAAAACAACGCAGTACATGAAGAATTGCGTCTGTTTCACGGATGTTTGCCAAGAATTTATTTCCTAATCCTTCACCTTTGCTGGCTCCTTTTACCAGACCTGCGATGTCTACAATTTCTACAGTTGTAGGTACTATACGGTCGGGGATAACCAATTCTGCCAATTTGTTAAGACGTTCATCTGGAACAGTGATTACACCAACGTTAGGTTCTATTGTACAGAAAGGGAAGTTGGCTGCTTGAGCCTTTGCATTCGATAAACAGTTGAAAAGAGTCGATTTTCCTACATTGGGCAAACCGACAATGCCACATTGTAATGCCATAAAACTTATATATTTCCTTATTAATTATCAGATTGTATTTCAGTTTGCAAAGGTAGTCATTCTTTTTGTCATTTACTAAAAAAATAATTTTTTCGAAAAAGTTGATATATTCTTATCTTGTTTTTAGTAACAGATTGTTATGTTTTTTGCAAAATAGATTGTCTGATTAGAAGAAGAAATAAAAAAAGAGGCACTTCTCACGAAGTACCTCTTTTACTAGAGAGTTTATGAAAATATTGTTTTTTTGTATGTTGTTTTTACATGTCCATAGTTACAGTCATTTCCGGAACGAGAATGTAATCTTTCTTATTTTTATTCCATTTGTAGTATTGGATTGTGGTGCTGTTTTCATTATATGTATATTTGATACACATATGGTTACGCCATGTTCCTCTACCTTCGTCCCACTTCTGTAACACGTTTTCTACAACTTGTTTCTTATCGTTGTATTTATAGTTATATTTCTCAAAGTTTGTCAGAATACCTTCATTCATTTTATATACAGTTTCCGACATCTTTACTCCATCTATTTCCTCAGTATTGTATATCAACTCAGTTTCTGGGTTGCTAGCAAAAACTGTAAGGTTAGCAGCGAAAACAAATACTGTTACAAATAAACTCTTGAGTAAATTCATTTTTTTCATATTTCTTTAATTTTAAGGTGTTACTATCTTTTTGTTTTTGATTACGCTGCAAAATTAGTAAAACCTTTTGATGTTGCTAACTTTTTGGCATGAAAAAATGAATATTTTAGCAATTTGTTGCCATTTAAAGATATCTTAACAATTCGAAATATCAATGTGCTTCCAACCAGTTCTTACCCCAATCACAGTCTGCCTGCAAAGGAACTTTCATTTTGTAAGCTGCTTCCATTTCCGAAATCACAATATGCTGTACTTTTTCCTTTTCTTCGGGCACGACGCTGAAATTTAATTCATCGTGTACCTGAAGAATCATTTTGGAACGAATACCCTCTTCCATGAAGCGTTTGTATATACGAATCATTGCCACTTTGATAATATCAGCAGCACTTCCTTGTATAGGAGCATTGATTGCGTTTCGTTCTGCATACCCACGGACCACAGCATTGCGTGAATTGATATCAGGCAGGTAGCGCTTACGCTTGAATATAGTTTCGATATATCCTTTTTCTTGTGCCAGACGGATACTTTGATCCATATATTCTTTTACATGCGGATAGTTTTCGAAATATCCGTCTATAAGTTCTTTGGCTTCTTTACGTTCGATGTTCAGTCGTTCTGCCAGTCCGAATACTGATATACCATATATAATACCGAAGTTAGCTGTTTTAGCTTTACTTCTCTGTTCGCGGGTTACATCTTCCAGTTTCTCCTTATATATCTTGGCAGCAGTAGCAGCATGAATATCCTGTCCTTTCTGGAAAGCTTCTATCATGTGAGGGTCCCCACTCAGATGAGCCATGATACGCAGCTCGATTTGTGAGTAGTCGGCAGAAAAGAATTCACAGCCTTCGTCAGGAATAAAGGCGCGTCGAATCTCTTTTCCATCCTCATTACGGATAGGAATATTTTGCAGGTTAGGGTTGCTCGAACTAAGTCGGCCTGTAGCCGTAACAGTCTGATTGAATGAAGTATGTATATGTCCCGTCTTGGGGTTGATTAGTAAGGGAAGTGCATCAATATAGGTTCCCAGTAACTTCTTCAGTCCACGATGTTCCAGTATTTTTCCTACAATTTCATGCTTTCCTCGTAGGCTTTCCAATACTTCTTCGGAAGTAACATATTGGCCGGTCTTGGTCTTTTTAGCTTTGTCTGTAATTTTCAGACGGTCGAACAGTACTTCTCCTACTTGTTTGGGCGAAGCAATATTAAATTCCATTCCGGCAAGCTGATGTACTTCCTCTTCAAGCTGCTTCATACGTGCAGTAAAATGCTGTGATGTTTCTTTTAAGGCTTCGGTGTCAATGCGTACCCCGTTGCGTTCCATATATGCAAGGACAGGAACCAGCGGCATTTCGATAGTCTGGAACAGTTCGTTCACATTATTTTCTATCAATTCTTTCTCTAATACCTTTTTCAGTTTCAGTGTAACATCAGCATCCTCACATGCATATTTGTAGACAGAAGTAGGAGGGAGATCGCGCATGTTTTTCTGATTCTTTCCTTTCGGACCTATCAGCTCTTCTATTTTTATCGTTTCATATTTCAGATATACTTCGGCCAGGTAATCCATGCCGTGGTGAAGTTCAGGCTGAAGTACATAATGAGCAATCATGGTGTCGAACATCGGGCCACGGACCTCGACACCATAATTACCCAGTACAAGCATATCGTATTTTATATTCTGTCCGATTTTCAGTGTTTTCTCATTTTCTATGATCGGTTTGAATTTTTTAACTATTACCAACGCTTCTTCACGATTTGCCGGAACTGGTACATAAAATGCCTGATTTTCGGCAAAACTGAAGCTCATTCCTACCAGTTCTGCAGTAATTGGGTCGGTTCCTGTGGTTTCCGTATCTAGACTGAAAAAATCTTTTGTAACGATTATTTGTAAAAAATCGTCTATTTTCTCCTCTGAATCAAGTAGTTGGTAGTCGAAATCAAGGTCTTCTAACCGCGTGAGATTTGAATTTTTTGGCTCGTCTGTATTCTCGCCCGCAAAAAATCCAAAGAGATCGCTTTGTACAGGAGCCGAAGGAGCGGCAGTTTTCTTTTCAGTTTTGAGTATACGATCCAGCAGAGTACGGAACTCTAGTTCTTCAAAAATTTTACGGAGTTCTTCTTCATCGGGTTGTTCCCGTTTTAAGGCTTCCATATCTAGTGAGATGGGAACATCCGTTTTGATTGTTGCGAGGAATTTGGAAAAAGTAATTTGCTCGCGGTTATTCTCTACTTTTGTTTTGATAGCTCCTTTCAACTGGTCGGTGTTGGCAAGCAGGTTTTCGATGCTGCCGAACTGGGCAATTAACTTTTGTGCTGTTTTCTCTCCGACTCCCGGACATCCCGGAATGTTGTCGGCCGTATCTCCCATAAGTCCCAACATATCGATAACCTGTGAGGGTGATTCAATATCGAATTTTGCTTTGATTTCGTTTACCCCCATGACTTCAAATTCTTTGTCGCCATATTTAGGGCGATACATGAATACATTTTCCGAAACCAATTGCCCGTAGTCTTTATCTGGAGTCATCATGTATGTCGTAATACCTCGTTTTCCCGCTTCGGTTGCGAGTGTACCAATTACGTCGTCCGCTTCGTAACCACTTACCTCAAGAATAGGAATACGATAAGCGCGGATAATATCCTTAATGATAGGAACAGAAAGACGAATTGCTTCGGGAGTTTCCTCACGCTGAGCCTTATACTGCTCGAAAGCTTCGTGACGGAATGTAGGTCCGGCCGGATCAAATGCAATACCTATATGAGTAGGGTTCTCTTTTTTCAGTACATCCTCCAGTGTATTGACAAATCCCATGATAGCAGATGTATTGAAACCTTTAGAATTGATACGCGGATTTTTGATAAAAGCATAGTACGCGCGGTAGATAAGTGCGTACGCATCGAGTAGAAACAGTTTTTCCATTCGTGTAAAATTATTAAGTTTTCTACGTAAAAGTACAAAAAAATACCGTATTCGCTGTTTTATTATTACTTTTGTACCCAAATAAATCTCCATGGATAAATTAGAAGTAATCAAGAAACCCATAGAAAAGGAATTAAGCGAATTTAAGGCTCTTTTCGATGCCTCACTGAAAAGTTCTACCCCGTTATTAGACGAAGTTTTAGGCTATATCAAGCAGAGGAACGGAAAGATGATGCGTCCTATTCTGGTTTTGCTTATGGCAAAACTTTATGGTGGAATTAACGATTCCACCCTTCATGCTGCGCTTTCGCTCGAGTTGCTTCATACTGCCAGTCTGGTACACGATGATGTGGTAGACGAGAGTAATAAACGTCGGGGACAGTCGTCGGTTAATGCATTGTATGACAATAAGGTTTCTGTGCTGGTAGGCGACTATATGCTGGCAACCAGTTTGCGTCATGCTTCATATACCAATCATATTGAACTGGTCGGCCTGGTAGCACGTTTGGGACAGGATTTATCGGAAGGAGAGATTATTCAGCTGGTGAATATCAGTAACCGTGATTTTTCGGAAGAGATTTATTTTGACGTTATCCGTAAAAAGACAGCAGCCCTGTTTACTGCAAGTGCAGAGAGTGGAGCTATTTCTGTAAATGCCCCGAAAGATGAAGTGGAGAAGGCTGCTCTTTTTGGTGAAATGATAGGTATTGCCTTTCAGATAAAAGATGATATTTTCGATTACTTCGATAATGAAGAGCTGGGTAAGCCTACTGGAAATGATATGATGGAAGGTAAGCTGACTCTTCCGGCACTGCATGTATTGAATACTTGTGCCAATGAGGAAAGGAAAGAACTTGCATTGCGTATCCGTTCACTAAGTGCTTCGAAGGAGGAAATTGCCAACTTTGTAGATTATGTGAAGCAGGAGGGAGGTATCACTTATGCGGAACAGGTGATGTATGATTACCGTAACAAAGCATTGGCCCTGCTTCCTGAAGCAGCAGATGAAGCGGTCCGTACGGCACTTACAGCTTATATTGACTATGTGATTAAGCGGAATAAATAATATTCAAAAAATGATAATATTTGCATCTGAATACTTGATTTAAGGGGAATGCAAATAAATTTCCGCTATGAAAGTGTGTAAATGTTACTTGGTTATTCTGTTTTAAATGAGCTAAAATTTATATATCCTTAGTTTATGGATTTTAGGGCTTCTGAAAATAAATATTAAGAGTATTCAAACTAAAATGTTAATTCAGAAAAGTAGTAAATTGCAACTGCGAAACTTAAAAGAGTCGTATCAAACTCATAGTCAGTTCGATACAACTCTTTTAGTTTTTTATTGTTAATCGGTGTTTTTTTAAGTACTCATTTTAGCTTTGACACCCTTATTGATTTATTGTCAAAATGTAATTTTGCTACATGGATTTGTTGGATTTATTGTAACTTTATACATTTTAACTCCATTTAAATCATGTGTGTATTCTATATTAACATTTGGCTGACTTTTAAATACATCTTTTTTTATTGTTTCCCATGTATAGCTACATGGATTGTAGTTAACAGTAAAATATATGCAATCTCCAATTTCTTTTAATTGATTAACATTGCCCCCTTTTGTGCACTTAGAAGTTAAAGAGCTGATGAGTTCATCAGGTACATCAGGTATCTCAATTTCTCCTCCCGACGCAGCAATCACTCCTTCCGTCTTAACCTCGATAATTTTCATTTCAGGTCTTACATAAGTTTTCTTTTTCTTTCCCATAGCGCATAAAATTTTAAGTTATTTGTCATATTTTTTGACAAAAATACGCTATCTTTGCAATAATAAATAATTTTAGCGGCTAATAATTGTTAAAAAGATATTTTATAATTTATTCATTACTAAAATTATACATCAAAAATACATATTGTATGAAACGGATTTTTGTCACCTTTCTTTTTACGGTTTTGATGGTATGCCTGCTCTCCGCACAAGGGATACTTGTTACATGTGCCAAACCGACACATGATTTTGGAGAAATAGCAGAAAATGCGGGGAAAGTTACCCATGTATTCCGAATCAAAAATTCGGGCAAAAAACCTTTGGCAATAATTGATGTTTCGGCAAGTTGTGGGTGTACGGTTACAAACTGGAGCAAGAAACCCATTCTTCCGGGGAGAGAAGGAGAGGTATCTGTTACTTTCGATCCCAAGGGCCGTCCCGGAGCATTTTCTAAATCGGTGACAGTTGTCTGTTCTGGAATGAAAAGAGGCTTTAACTTACGTATACGAGGCAGGGTGGTAACTCCTTAAATGTTACGTAGTTAGTTCTTGATTATCAATATCCCTTTCATTCATGCCGTTCTTCTGGCAGAGACGTCGTGAATAAAGGGATATTTTTTGTACAAACAGTTTGAGAATTTGTACAAATTTTCTAAAAATATCAGGATGTTTTGGTGCATTCTTGAGCATAAATTGGGAAAGATTTCTTGATTTATTGGGGTGAATCTTTGCATAAAATAAATTTTTGATACGTTATAGTAGGGCGTATATTGGTAAATAATATATATATTTATTGTAACTTCCTGTCTGGTCGGATTTTTTAGCTATAATTTTCTATTCTATTCTTTATCTCACTTATATAAAATGAAATATATCTGTATATATTTCCTAGGTAATACTGTATTTCTCTTTGTTTTGTAAAGAAAATATGATAAAAATCTTTGATTAGTGATAAAAAATATATAATTTAAGCCTCAGTTATATCTTTTATGTTATAAGAAAAATTTTCACAATTAAAAACCTTAAATCTATGGACACTTTGTTTCGTTGGGGTAAAATGCATTGCATGCAAAAAGCTCTATTTGTATTGTTGTCGGTGGTCTTGGTAGCTTGTAGTGGAGAAGAGAAAGTTAATCTGCCTGATGAACCTGAAACTCCAGAAGCTGAGATTACACTTGCAGAAGGTACCGATAAACATCCATTGTTGGATGCTTCTGGCGGAACTGTAACATTACATTTTACATCTACTGCCGATTGGAAAGCTACGGTTGGCAATGTACGTGCTTCCAGTTGGATTACCGTTTCTCCTACATCAGGTAAGGCCGGAGAAGCATCGGTCACTATTTCGGTTGCCGCGAACGATGGTACAGATGAGCGTACTGCTTCTGTTTTTCTGGACTGCGGTGACAGTCGGGAAACGATTGTTGTTACTCAGAAGCAGAAAGATGCTTTGATTGTTTCACGCCAAAGTTATGAACTCTCTGCCGGAGAATCTCTTATAGAGGTGGAGGTAGAAGCCAATGTGACATTCGAGGTGGAGGTTTCGGATACATGGATTGAGCAGATTTCGACACGCAGTCTTGAAAAGTCGGTATTAAGTTTCCGCATTTTGGCGAATGACGGCTATGAAAAGCGTAGCGGAAGCATTCTTGTGCGAAGTGGAGAATTGCAGGAAACTGTACGGATTTATCAGGAGGGGAAAGAAAAAGAAGTGTTGCTTCTCTCCGAAGATATGGTTGAAGTAGGGGCCTTGGGAGGTACAGTAGACGTGCAGTTGCAGTCGAGTGTTTCATATATATGTAAGCCTGTGACAGAATATACATGGGTAAGCGAGATCACTTCGAGGGCTGTTTCTACGCACACGCTTCATTTCGCGGTACAGCCTAATGATACGTATGATATGCGTGAGGCACGCTTCGTTTTCATTGATGAAACGGAATCGCTATCAGATACGCTTACTATCCGGCAATATGCTGCCGACGAAATACTTGTTCCTTCAGATCCTATCATCTGTGAACCGGAATCCGGAACTTTTTCATTTGAAGTCAGTGCGAATATTAGCTATGATGTAACGACAGACGTCAGCTGGCTGAAGCAGGTAGTTGGCAGAGGAATGGAGCGGTCGACCTTGCATTTTAGTGTAGAAGAAAATACCGGATCGGCTATGCGTGAGGGTAATATTATACTCTCTGGAAATGGTGTAGAACGTACGGTAAAAGTAATGCAAAAGGGTAAGGAAGAGGCCCCCTATCTAATCGTATCACAAGAGCATTTTAATATTTTGCCAGAGGGTGGTACGGTTCGTTTTACTGTAAAAGCGAATCTACCTTATCGGGTAAATACGGATGCAGACTGGATGGTTCAGGCTGTGTCGGGAAGTTCAGACGAAATTGTATTTACGGTAAGTGCCAACGAATCGACTTCTTCCCGTGAGGCGACAATAACGGTCACATCCGAAGACGGTAGTCTGGTACGTACGGTGCAGGTCGTTCAGAAAGGTGAAGCTGTCTATCTGGACGTATCTCCTTCGAATATTTCTGCGACTGCCGAGGGAGGAAAATTCACTTTTACCGTTAACAGTAATACCCAATATACATTCACATGCAGCGACAACAGTTGGATTAGCGTAGATGGTAACTTAATTGTTATTGGGGCAAATACCTCGACTTCCCAGCGGAAAGGAAATGTGACAGTCCGGGCTGCGGAACTTGTTCGTGTTATAGAAATAACTCAGGCTGGGAGAAAGGAAGAAACGCCTTCTGCTGGTGGCAGTATAGAAGACTTTACAGAGAATGAAGAAGACTGGTAATAATCTTGAAAAACACAGTAAATTATGAAGCATATAACTCTTTTTTTAGGTATATTTCTGTTGTTACTTGCCGGATGCCAGCAAGATGATCTGGTGCCTTCTAGAGATCAGGATAAAAGCCTGAAGTCGGTTCGTGCTACGACATCATCGGTTGTAAAGAGCCGTACATCTCTTTCGGGTAATTCTGTAATATGGGAGAATGGAGACGCGATTGGTATTTTCAGTGATGTTTCCGATTCTATAGCCCGTTATGATTTGACAGGCATGTCGGGTGAAGAGGCTCAGTTCGAAAGCAGCAAGCCCGTCAGAGGTAATACGTTTTATGCCTTTTATCCGTATGCGGCAGATGCCATGGTATCTGGTACGAATGTTTCTTTCTGTCTTCCGGCGGAACAGTCGTTTAACTTCGACAGTTTTGCTTCCGGTGTATGTCCGATGGTGGCTCAGAGTACCACCAATTCTTTCCGCTTTTTGCAGGTTTGCGGACTGGTACGTCTAAACCTGAAAGGAAACATGAATATTCAGTCTATCTTTTTGTCAGGCAATAATGGGGAAGCTGTAGCCGGACTTGGTTCGGTTAACATTGCATCGGACGCTCCGGAGTTTCGCCTTTCAGGGGGAGGGCAGGAGAGTTACGGTGAAATTGTACTTCAGGGAAATGTTACCTTATCTCCTTCACAAACTACTTCGTTCTATTTTGTTGTTCCACCTCAGGTCTTCAGCAAAGGTATGACTTTTAAGATTACAGGAACTGTAAACGGTCAGCAACAGACATTGACTAAGGCAACAGAACGGAGTATTACGGTGGGTCGTTCTGTTATAACCAGTTTCTCGGCTGTTGATACAAACGACTTGCTGGAACAGGATGAGATGACAGAAAGAGATATTTTGATTGCATTGTACGATGCTACGAACGGCGATGAGTGGACGAATAATACAAACTGGTGCTCGGATGCTGATTTATCAGAATGGTATGGCGTTTATACAGATTATCAGGGCAGGGTTATGTCAATTGACTTGTCTTCGAATAATCTGACTGGAAGTTTACCGGATGAAATTGGAAATTTCGAAGCCTTGTGGACTTTATATTTATCTTATAATCAGTTGAGTGGAGAAATTCCTGCTTCCATTGGCAAGCTGACAGAACTCAGAAATTTATATCTGTATAGAAATCAGTTGTCTGGGGGTATCCCATCTGAAATGGGAGGAATGCGTAATCTTACATATTGTTACATTTATGATAATCAGCTGACAGGTACTGTACCCGAAACCCTTGGAAACTTGTCTGAACTGGAATATATAGATTTCGGAGGAAATATGCTGTCTGGTGATTTACCGCAGGCTGTTACTTCCTCTTCCTGGTGGCAGAAAAGTGGCTGGGTTTGTATCAGTCAAAATTCTCCAGGCGGATTTAATTTCGATACATTTAATCTGTATATGCCCGATTTTACTGCAACCGATTATAAGGGAAATACAATAAACTCTGCTTCTATTGTATCCTCTCATAAGGTAACGTTGTATTATATCTGGGCATCGTGGTGTGGTTATAGCAAGGCTTTCCATCCTACGGTGTCGTCCATTTACCAGCGTTACAAGAATCATTCGCTTGAAATTATTGGAGTTTGTTACGATGGGACAGAGAATACGGCAGACGCAGTTAATACTATCGAGAGCAATAACATGGAATGGCCTACGCTGATGTCTGATCCTAGAAGCATTTCATTTACTGGTTTCCCTACTATTATGGCTTTCGATGAGAATGGTAAATTGATATTTCATAGTAGTGTAACATCGAGAAATTTGCTTCCTGACTTCTTGAAAGAAATCTTGGGTGAGGGAGATTCACCGTACGAATCTTCCGATTTTTCGGAGGATGGAAAGGTGTATACCTTACAAAAGGCTTCCGAAGGAAACGGCATTAATGTGGTATTGATGGGGGATGCTTTTTCTGACAGGCAGGTTGCCGACGGCACGTATGAAAAGGTTATGCGGACAGCAGCCGATGCTTTCTTCAGTGAGGAACCTTATACCTCTTTCCGGAATCTATTTAATGTATATTACGTGACGGCCGTTTCCCGGAATGAAGGATATATAGATGGTGGAAGTACGGCATTTTCCGGTTATTTCGGCAGTGGAACACATGTAGGAGGAGATAACAACAAATGTATGCAGTATGCTTCAACCTGCCCGGGAATGACCGATCCATTGATGAATGAGGTGCTGATTATTGTTATGATGAATTCGACTAAGTATGCAGGTACTTGTTATTTTGGAACGAGTACAGCTTATCAAGGTGATTATGGCAGAGGATATGGAATTGCCTATTTCCCGATTGGCACAAGTGATGAAGAACTGGCATGTGTCCTTCATCATGAAGCGGGTGGGCATGGATTTGCTAAACTGCTGGATGAATATTATTATGAGAGTCAGGGTACGATTCCATTAAGTGAGATTTCTGATAATATTAATTCCCGAAATCATTATGGATGGGGAAGAAATGTAGATTATACAAGCGATCCGAACAGTGTGGTATGGAGCAAGTTTATATCCGACTCTCGTTATGCGAGTGAGGGCATAGGTGTGTTTGAAGGAGCCTGTACTTATTATAAGGGCGCATATCGTCCTACGGAAACCAGTATTATGGATGCAAATGTGGGAGGCTTCAATGCTCCTTCGCGTGAGGCGATTTATAACCGTATCCATAAGTTAGCTTATGGAGAGAGCTGGCAGTTCGACTATGAAGAATTTGTCGGTTGGGATTTAAACCGTCAGGGACGTTCGCGGAGTATTTCTGTACAGGCAAAGCATGAGCCGACAGCTCCTCCTGTTATCCTGAATCAACACTGGGAGAACGGGCGACTTGTGGCGAACTAAAGCTTGAGGTTATATAAAGAACGAGGGCACGGAGAAACATTACTAAGATGAATCTTCGTGCCCTTCGCATATTTAAATTAGAAAAACTTTGTTTCTTTTCCTACAATGTCCGACAATAGCAGGTTAGCAAGGCGGCTTGTTCCCAGACGGAAGAGCTCGTTAGTCAGCCATTCTTTGCCTAAGACCTCTTTTACTATTGTATAGTATACTAATGCGTCGTGTACGGTGTTAATGCCTCCTGCGGGCTTAAAACCTACTTTACGGCCGGTTTCGAGGAAGTATTCCTTGATGGCATGACACATTACGTATGCTGCTTCGGGAGTAGCGGCCGGATTTTCCTTTCCGGTAGATGTCTTGATGAAATCGGCTCCTGAATACATTGACAGGATAGAGGCTTTCTTTATATTCGAAGCACTGCCCAGTGCACCAGTTTCCAAGATTACTTTCAAGTGTTTATCTCCGCATACTTCTTTCAATTCTTCTATTTCGTCACACATACCTTCGTAGTCACCACTCAGGAATTTGCCTACAGAAATCACGATGTCTATTTCATCGGCTCCTGCATGAAGTGCCATAGCTGTTTCGGCAACCTTTACTTCGGTGAATGTTTGTGAAGAAGGAAATCCTCCCGATACGCAGGCGATTTTTACGTTGTCAGCTTCCAGTGTATCGTTTACGATTTCGGCCATGTTGGGATATACACAGATTGCGGCTACGTTATCAAGTTCGGGATATGCATCCACAAAGTCGTTGACATGTTGCGTAAACTTCATTACGCTCGGTTCGCTGTCTGTGCATTTTAAAGTAGTAAGGTCAATACAGTGGAAAAGGAATTTTTTCACTTCTACGGTATCGTTTTCCTTTACGTATTTTTCGATGATATGGGCTGTTTGTGCAGCTACTTCTTCATCTTTTAAAACCGTATTGTATTTGCTTAATGCTTCATTATATTTATCAGGCTGGTGCAGATTTTCTGTATCTTCATCTTCGCAGCCGCAGTCGCAGGCATCATCGTCACAGTTGCATTCATATTCATGTTCGTGATGATGTTCGTTTCCGCAGTTACATTCGTGGTCGTGGTGGTGATGTTCGCCTCCACATCCACATTCATGTTCGTGATTGTACTTCATAATGCTTATAATTTGGGGTTGTTTTTATGTCTTTCTTTATCTCTGTTGGTCTTTTTCTCCAGGTTTCGTTGAAATGCTTCTGTTAAGTTTACTCCCGTCTGGTTTGCCAGACAGATCAGCACCCATAATACATCGGCCATTTCATCGTCGAGGTTATCTTTTTCTCCCGGTTTGAATGACTGGTCACCATATTTGCGTGACATGACACGTGCCAATTCTCCTACTTCTTCGGTGAGTACAGCCATGTTGGTCAGCTCGCTAAAATAGCGTACACCATATGTTTTTATCCAGTTGTCTACTGTTTTTTGTGCTTCTTCCAATGTCATCTTTATTCCTTGTTTTTGGTGTCCATGCAGATTGTAACAGGACCGTCGTTCAACAATTCAACTTTCATGTCGGCTCCAAATTCGCCGGTTCCTACTTGTTTGCCTAGCCCGATGCTAAGTTCGTTGCAGAAATATTCGTATAGTGGAATTGCTGTCTCGTGGCGGGCTGCACGGATATACGACGGGCGGTTCCCTTTCTTGGTCGAAGCCATCAGGGTGAATTGGCTTACTACTAAAATATCACCTCCTGCCTCAAGAATCGATTTATTCATAACTCCGTTTTCATCGTCGAAAACTCTCAGTCCGATGATTTTTTTACATAACCAGTCGGCGTCTTCCTGATTGTCGGCTTCTTCTATTCCTAAAAGAACGAGGAATCCTTTCTTTATAGCTGATTTGCATGTTCCATTAATCGTGACGGAAGCATGACTTACGCGCTGAATAACTACTCTCATATAAACATATGTTATGTAGGTCGGCGGCATTGCTGCCGCTTTCCCCATTAAGAACTGTACGTGCG
>OLNP01000385.1_pt1 | contig 48145 bp, 41 predicted proteins | sample 1671951 | NCBI WGS metagenome assembly OLNP01 (sample SAMEA3136629, study PRJEB25190) | human gut metagenome | biome: human gut; feature: human-associated habitat; material: faeces | place: Austria | collected 2013
ATTTTCGCTAATCACCAAATTTACAAATAGTTATAATTCATCGAACTCACGTTATTTAATCTCGGATGAAAAATGAAAAAAGAGAATTACTGTGTCTTTCATGATGAACCGCATCTAAGAGGCTTGCGCGAACTTTGGGTCGCGAAAACGCTCCTTATAATAATAATGTCGCAGATAGCGGTAATTGCGACAGCTTTACGTGTAAGCGACTTCACGTTCTCTCATCTGGGTTTGGCGGATGGATTAAACAGCCAACGCATCTATTCGCTTAAACAGACGGAGGATGGAGCCGTGTGGTTGACGACACAGAGTTTTGTGGCCCGATACAACGGGGTCAGCATAGAGAACTTTAATTTGGAGGGTAATACCGGTGAGTATTACTGTTTTGTCCAATCGGCCGACAACAGTGTGTTGCAAGTGTTTGATGCCGGTGGACGCATATATGAATATAATCCGGAGCAAAACCATTTTGATGTTGTAGCTGACGTTGCTGTCTTTTTCAAGTATGACAACCAGCTCAACGATGTGTATAAGGACGGCGACATTTACTGGCTGGCAATGAGCGATGGCGTTTATATGCTCCGCAATGGAAAGATTGTCACGGTAGGTTCAAAGATATATGCAAGTTGCATCATCCGCGGGCCGAAAGGCATTTTGCTATTTGGCACACGTCAGGGTGTAAAGTCATTGAGCCGTAATCACAAGGCTCTTATTTCTTATTTGCCGTATGACGTCGTAAGTGGGCACTATGACGCGGACACCAAACAACTTTGGCTTGGCACATACGAGCAGGGGCTTATAATTGCAGACGGAAAAGGTGTGTGTACATCAATGGACGGAATACCTCATCATCCCGTTCGCAGCATTGTCGGCTATGACAGTAATACGATGCTGGTGGGGGTTGACGGCTTCGGCGTGTATCAGGCTTCACGCTTACCCTCAGCTAAAAATAAAGCCTCACTGCTGTTCAATGCCAATGAGGGAGAGCATGGCGTGCTTCACGGCAATGGCATTTACGCAGTGCTTGTTGATGCCTGGAAAGACATATTCATAGGTTCTTATTCGGGAGGCATAGACATTGCGCGGCCCGTCGGTAACGCCGTTACCGTTTATATGCATCAGCAGAATAAGCCGACATTGGTTAACGACCATGTCAACTGTGTGGCACAGCTGTCACCATCGACTTTGGCGATGGGTACTGACGGCGGTATCAGTGTATTAAACACCATCACAGGTGAGTGGCGTCATATTGCGCGGAACATCGTAGTGCTTTCGTTGTGTCCCAAGCAGGACGGCGGAGGTTTTTTGGCTGCAACTTATGGCAACGGCGTGTGTGAAATCAGCACCAACGGAGAGGTAAGGGAGTTGTATGGTACTGACGTTCTGGAAGACAGCCATATCCAGGATTTGTTGTTTGACAGGAATGGCCATCTTTGGATTGGTTGCCAAGATACACGACTTGTTGAAGTAGTACAAGGAAAATTTCTATATTACCCTGTGGAAAACGTGGAGTCTCTTGCCCTCTTGCCCGACGGCCGTATAGCGGCGGGTACAATAAACGGGCTCTTTATTGTGACTCCGGGTCAGAAAACGGTAAAGGAACTGCCTTATTCCCCATCATCAACCGACCAAGTTAACCGTTATGTGCTTGACCTCTTTATTTATGATGAACGCTACATAAATATCGCCACTAATGGCGGAGGACTGTATGTGTATGACCTCCGCACGGGGAAATGCCGGCAGTTTACCATGAAAAACGGCCTGCCTTCAAACGTCGTCACAAGCGTCACGCAAGACGAACTCGGACGCCTGTGGTTCGCTACTGACAGGGGATTGTCGTTCGCATACCCTGGCAGTCTTGACAAAATCATTTCAGTAAACTATCATTATGGAGCCCAACGCGAGTATTCACAGGGCGCAGCCTTCAATTTACAAGACGGAAAACTCCTTTTCGGGAGCGTAGAAGGTGCTGTCGTCATAGACCCGCACTACGTGCAGGAACACAATTACACGGCCAAATTGCGTTTCAAGGGAATTAGTTGCAATGATGATTCTGTAGAGTTCAACGGGCAAGTGGCCAAAATGTTGGGTGAAAGGAAACTGAAACTGTCATACCAACAGCGTACATTTGAGTTGTATATTGAAAGCATAAACTTGCGCTACCAATTTGATATTGCTTATCAATACAAGGTCGGGGATGGCAGTTGGAGCCAGCTCTCGACACAGCAATACATCAGGTTCGTCAATCTTGAGCCTGGCACACACCCTCTTACTGTCCGCGCGGTAAGCAAAGCCAACCGCATTGTACTTGATGAACAGAAGCTTACAATCATTATCGGCAGGCCTTGGTGGAATTCGTGGTGGATGTGGTGTGTCTACATCGCTTTAATCGCATTGCTGTTCTACGGGGCTTTATGGACATACGGCCTGCACACCCGGTATATGCGCCTTGTGGTAAACTCTGTGGGCAGCGGCAATGAAAAAGATTTGCAGGCTTCACTGCCTGAGCAAAAACAAGATAAGGCCGTGCAGCTTATTTCTGCAAATAAGGAGCTGCAACTTGACGGAAACAAAGACGACGCCGCCGCAACTGCCGAGAAAGAAAATACGGCTTTCGTTGACATTGTGACAAAACTTATTCTCGACAACATCTCTGATTCAGGCTTCACTATTGACCGCTTGTGCAAGGAAATGGCGATGAGCCGCACGATGTTTTATGTGAAGCTGAAGTCATACACTGGCAAATCACCTCAGGAATTTATCCGTATAGTGCGTCTTGAGCGTGCCGCAGTCTTGCTGCGCTCTGGACACTACGTCAGTAAAGTAGCCGATGAAGTTGGTTTCGACAACGCCAAGTATTTCAGCACTGCGTTCAAAAAATATTTCGGTGTCTCTCCGTCAAAATATAAGTAAAACATTTTTTGATTAAAAGGCGGATACTTGCCCACCCGCCCATATAGCCATACGCTTACAGCGACTAATCTCTCTGGCTTTCCGTTTTGTGCCTTTTCAGGGCACAAAACGATACGTATTGCGCTCTAACAGGTGCCCTTTCATGGCGTAATACGGCATCTTTTACAACTCGCACGTTAACATACGGACAATCAAAGGATATTTGAAACGCCTTTCATCAGTATGTATGCAAGCATGGGCGGAACGCTGACATCTCTTAAATTCAACAACCGCATTGCCCTGTCTCTTGCGGGAAAAGGTTTGATTTCTCGTGAAATAAGGTTTGTTTTCTGACGAAAAACACCTATTTAACTTTTATCAAGAGATAGCGAACCCGCTTTTATGTAACATTTTACTTACTTTGCAACATATCTAAAACAGCTGATTAAATAAGAAAACAAATTTTGAGGCTTTACCGGCTGTCGCCGCTGGTGTTTGCCGTAACGTCGTGCCACGCCCGGCACGGCAGTCCGCCAGACGGCAAAGCCGCATCAGCAACCCTTCCGCGGCAGGACAGGGCTGGAACAGAATAATGGAATTTTATGAACCAAACAATTATAATTATGCGAAAGACAATAATTCTCGCAGCCGCAGTCCTGGCTATGGCATTTTCTTCTATTGCCTCGACTGCGCAGACTGTAAACAACTTTACCATTAAACGCGGTACAAACATCAGCCACTGGCTCTCGCAAACTCCCGAGCGCGGAGAGGCACGCCGCCAGCACATCAAGGAAGAGGATTTTGCACGCCTTGAGGAACTCGGATTCGACTTTGTGCGCATTCCAATCGACGAGGAGCAGTTCTGGGACGAGCAGGGCAACAAGCTGCCCGAAGCGTGGCAACTGCTCACGCAAGCCCTGAATTGGGCCGGGAAGCACCACTTGCGTACCATAGTGGACATGCACATCATCCGATCTCATGATTTCAATGCTGTCAACGAGGGCAGAACCAACGTACTCTTCACGTCAGACAAGGCCCAGCAGGATCTTATAAATATGTGGTACCAGTTGTCCGACGCGCTCAAGGCTTACAGCGTTGACTCCGTGGCCTACGAGCTGATGAACGAGCCGGTGGCCGATGAGCATGAGCAGTGGAACAAGCTGATTTTCAAGGCACATAAAGCTCTCAGAGAGCGTGAGCCGCAGCGCACGCTGGTCATCGGCTCAAACATGTGGCAGGCCACGTGGACATTCAAGTACCTGCGCATACCCGAGGGAGACAAGAACATCGTTCTCTCGTTCCATTATTATGAGCCGCAGGCACTTACACACTATGGCGCGCCCTGGACGCCGGTAGGCGGCTACCGAGGCAAGCTCACTTATCCGGGACGCCTCATCTCGCAGGCCGATTATGACGCCGCTCCTGACAGCCTGAAGCCCGTACTGAAAAAATACACCGGCGTATGGAACCGCGAGCGCATAGCCCAGGACTTCCGTGACGCCATAGCCGTGGCAAAAAAATACGGCGTGCAGCTCTATTGCGGAGAATGGGGCGTCTATGAACCGGTTGACCGTGAGCTGGCTTATAAGTGGACAAAAGATATGCTGTGGGTGTTCGACAAGTACAACATTGCATGGGCATCATGGTGTTACGACAACGACTTCGGCTTCTGGGACCAGAAAACCCAATCGTTCAAGGACCGCCCGCTTGTGGAACTCCTGACGGGAAAAAAGAAATAACTTAACCAACTTTCTTACAAAACAGAACAATGAAAAAGACATACGGACATTTCGACGACAAAAACCGTGAATATGTAATCACCGACCCGGCAACTCCATTCCCCTGGATTAACTACCTGGGCAATGAGGATTTCTTCAGCCTCATATCCAATACGGCGGGAGGTTACTCTTTCTATAAGGATGCCAAATTCCGCCGCATCACGCGCTACCGCTACAATGACGTACCGATGGACAACGGCGGCCGATACTTTTATATTAAGGACGGAGACGTTGTGTGGAGTCCCGGCTGGAAGCCGTGCAAGACCCCACTCGACAGTTATGAGTGCCGCCATGGGCTGAACTACACCCGCATAACGGGAAGCAAGAACGGCATAGAGGTCTCGGAGCTTTTCTTCGTGCCATTGAACACATGGGCCGAAGTGCAGAAGGTGACCATCCGCAACACCACTGACACGAAGAAGACCGTGAAACTCTTTTCGTTTGCCGAGTGGTGTCTGTGGAACGCAGCCACCGACATGGAGAACTTCCAGCGCAACCTGAGCACTGGTGAGGTGGAGATAGAGCAGGGAGAATCCTCTACGGTCATTTACCATAAAACGGAGTACAAGGAGCGCCGTAACCACTATGCTTATTACGCCTTGGCAAATGCACGGGCCGACGGTTTCGATACCGACCGTGAGTCGTTTGTCGGCCTTTACAATGAACTGGCCAATCCCCAGTGCGTCATGGCTGGCAAGCCGTCCGGTTCCGTGGCACACGGTTGGAGTCCGATAGCTTCACATTATATAGAGGTAAGCCTTATGCCGGGCGAACAGAGAGACCTTATCTTCCTGCTTGGCTATGTCGAAAATGCACAAGAAGAGAAATACGCCGACCCACACGCCGACCCTACGCTCATCACTTCGCTTGGCGCCCTCGATCGCACCATCGTGAATAAGGAAAAGGCTCACGCAACAATCGAAAGATTCAGCACAGTTGAGGCTGTGGACAAGGCTTTTGACGAACTGCACGCCATGTGGAACGGACTGCTCGACAAATTCCAGGTTTCTACGGGCGACGACCGTCTTGACCGCATGGTGAACATCTGGAACCAGTACCAGTGCATGATTACGTTCAACTTCTCACGCTCAGCCAGTTTCTTCGAGAGCGGCATTGGCCGTGGGATGGGATTCCGCGACTCCAACCAAGACCTTGTGGGCTTTGTTCACCAAGTGCCGGAGCGCGCCCGCCAGCGCATAATAGACATCGCCTCGACGCAATTCCCAGACGGCGGCTGCTATCACCAATACCAGCCCCTCACCAAGCGTGGCAACAACGACATCGGCGGCGGATTCAATGATGACCCCATGTGGCTTATCTTTGGCACGGTGGCATACGTCAAGGAGACGGGAGATTTCAGCATCTTGGACGAGAAAGTGCCTTGGGACAACAAACCGGGTTCAGAAGTGCCGCTCATGGAGCATCTTCGCATTTCGTTCAACCATGTGGTGGAGAATCTCGGGCCTCATAAGTTGCCTCTTATCGGTCGTGCAGACTGGAACGACTGTCTCAACCTCAACTGCTTTTCCTGGAATCCGAACGAGTCGTTCCAAACCACAGAGAACGTTTCCGAGGGATCAAAGGCGGAGTCGCTTATGATAGCGGGGCTGTTTGTCTTCTGCGGTCGTCAGTATGCCGAGTTGTGCAGTGCCCGTGGTCTGGAGGTTGAGGCTAAACGCGCGACAGGCTGCGTCGATGATATGGTTGAGGCCGTAAAGAAGTACGGATGGGATGGAGAGTGGTATCTCCGTGCCTATGACTTCTACGGCAACAAGATTGGTTCCCATGAAAACGAGGAAGGCAAGATTTTCATCGAGTCGCAAGGTTTCTGCACTATGGCCGGCATAGGAATGGAAGAAGGCATGGTAAGCAAGGCCCTTGACTCCTGCAAGCGTTACCTTGACAGCGAACACGGCATGGTGCTCAACAACCCGGCCTTCACAACTTATCACGTAGAGATGGGCGAAATCTCGTCATACCCGGCAGGTTACAAGGAGAATGCCGGCATCTTCTGCCACAACAACCCGTGGGTTATAATCGGCGAGACTGTGGCCGGGCGCGGCGATGACGCTTGGGAACACTACACTAAGATATGCCCGGCGTGGATAAAGGACCAGACGCTTCACAAGGTAGAACCGTACGTCTATTGCCAGATGGTGGCAGGCAAGGATGCCGCACGTCCGGGAGAGGGTAAAAACTCGTGGCTCACGGGTACAGCCGCATGGAACTGGCTCGCCATTACCCAGTATATACTTGGCATACGCCCTACCTATGACGGACTGGAGATAGACCCCTGCCTGCCTGAGACGATGAAGGAGTACACCGTAAGGCGCAAACTGCGTAACAGCGAGTTTACCATCACCGTGAAGAACCCTAACGGCAAGCAGAAAGGCGTAAGCCGGCTCACTGTTGACGGAAAGCCCGTTGAAGGCAACGTAGTGAAGGCTCTTCCGGGCAAGCATGTTGTAGTGGTGGAGATGTAAAGTAAAAAACGAAGTTCATAGAAATCTGCTTATAATGGCCAGACTGATTGAAAAGATAGGATATGGCATGGGAGACATGGCGTCTTCCATGTTCTGGAAAATATTTTCTTATTATCTTCCCATTTTTTACAGTGATATATTCAACCTGTCACTCACCCATACCGCCACTCTGATGTTTGTGACGCGTGTATGGGATGCTGTGTCCGACCCTATGATGGGTATCATTTGTGACCGTACCAACACCCGATGGGGTAAGTACCGTCCTTACCTATTGTGGTTCTCGCTGCCCTTCGCCATCAGTGGTGTATTGTTGTTCACCACACCCGATTTTGACGAGCATGGACGCCTCATCTATGCTTACATCACATACATTCTGATGATGACGGTCTACACCTGCATTAATGTGCCTTACGCCTCGATGCTTGGCGTGTTGACATCCGACAGCTACGAGAAGACCGTGTTTTCAAGCTACCGCATGTTCTTCGCCTATGGCGGCTCGTTCATTGCCCTGTATGCTTGGGAACCATTGTGCAAGTTATTTTCCGACAATAATCTGTCTTTTCTCTCTGTCGGAGGCCTGGCTGGCGCCTGGCAGGGCGCAATGATTGTCATCGCCTCGGTGTGCTTCCTGCTATTCATCGGCAGTTTCCTGTTGACCCGAGAGCACGTAAAGGGTGTCAAGGGAGACAAGCTGATGAACGATTTTCGCTCTTTGGTGAGGAATTTCCCTTGGTGGATGATTACCTGCACAGCCCTCTGCACTAACCTGTTCAACACGGTGCGTGGCGCTACGGTGGCCTATTACTTCAAATATTACATTGGGGATGACAATATCGTGGACTTTGGTTTCTTCTCATTCATTTTCTTTGCAGGCGTATTTCTTGCCATCGGCGAAGTATGCAACATGATAGGGGTGGTGTGCGCCATGCCTTTGAGCAAGCGGCTGGGCAAGAAAACCACGTTCATAGTCTCTGCCGTGGCAATGGGCGCACTCAGCATTCTGTTCTTCTATATGCCGCTAAGCAACGAAGGATTTATTTGCATATTGTTGCTTCAGGTGCTTATCAGCATCTTCACCGGAGTGGTCAGTCCGCTGGTATGGAGCATGTACGCCGATGTGGCCGACTATTCTTACTACAAACACGGCACGGCTTCTACCGCCCTTATTTTCTCTTCCGGCTCAATGGCCCAGAAGTTCGGGGGTGCCATCGCCGGTTCGGCCGTGCTGCTTTTGTTCAGCTTTTTCGGTCTTCAGCCTAATGCCGCCACACAGACACCTGACGCCATCTTCGGCATGAAACTGACGATGAGCTACATTCCGGCATTCATCGCGCTGCTGATAGTGGGCCTGATGGTGCTGTATCCGCTTACCACCAAGCGTATTGAGGAGTTCAAGAGCTCAACTCCGGGAAAGCAATGACAAACTGTTTAAAATAAATTATCATTATGGCAAATAACATCTGCAAATATAGGAGCGGAGGTTTTATTCCTCGCGGAATAGGGTTTGTTTCCAGACGAAAGACATTCATCAAACCTTTATAAATAGGTAATGTACCTTCTCTTGTGAAATTTTTACTTGTTTTGCAACATATTTGAAAATAAAATTAAAATCATCATCATGAAAACGAATTTAAGGATTAGTTGGCTGATGACACTGATGTTTACTGCAATACTGTGTCACGCCCAAATGACAGCCCGGCAATGGAATAGCGAAGTTACTGCCGGATGGAACCTTGGCAACCAGTTTGAATGTTCTGCCCCGGGGCAGGACGGTGAGTCTGTGGCCATCGGCGAACCCGACGGTGCCGACAATGCTGAAACGGCATGGGGGAACCCCGTAGTGACAAAGAAAACTATCAAGGCCGTGCACGATGCCGGATTCAATGCCATACGCATACCTGTGAGATGGCAATGCCACATTACCAACCCTGCGGCCATGAGCATCAGCAAGACGTGGATGGACAGAATAAAGGAGGTGATAGACTGGTGCCTGGAATATGACATGAAAGTCATCGTCAACGTACACCACGAGAAATGGCTTGAGAGTCGTCCCTTTTATGCGGACAAGGAAGAAAACTGCCGGAAGCTGGCTTTGCTGTGGATGAACATTGCCAATGAGCTTGGCAAATATGATTACCGCGTGGCTTTTGCAGGCACCAACGAGGTTCATGTGCCTGACAACTGGGGAAAGCCTACCGCTGAGAACCTTGATGTGCAGAATGCCTACAACCAGACATTCATCGACATTGTGCGGGCCACAGGCGGAAACAACACGAAACGCCACCTGATTGTGCAGACGTATGTGTGCAATGCCGATTTCGGCCTGTACAACGGCGACTTCGTAATCCCTAAAGACATTGAAGGCAACGGTAATGATTACATGAGCGTGGAGCTGCATTATTACAATCCGTGGGAATATGCCGGCAGCGGCGAATGTTACTACTGGGGCAAGCCGTACAAGCAGTATGGAAAAGCGGCACAGAGCGATGAGACGACCATGACTGATTACTTCGACAAACTTGCGAGCGAATGGGGCGCGAAAGGATTGGGCATTGTGATTGGAGAATGGGGCCTCACCGACCATTACAAAGGTTCCGAAGCCGACCGTATGCACGAGAATATGACTTATTACTGCAAGACATTGGTGTCAGAGGCGCGCAAACGCGGATTTTCAACTTTCATCTGGGACAACAACCGGTTCGGCAACGGCGCTGACATGTTCGGCATCTTTGACCGTAATAAAAACATGGAGATAAAAGCAGACTGGATAATCAAAGGCATTAAAGAAGGGATTGCAGAGAGTGCAAAACCCATGTGAACAATAAAAGACACGCGTTAGCGGAGTTATTTTGAGCGTTACGGTGAATGTTACGGTTTTAAACAGTGTTCTTTCAGCTTGCAAAACATGGCTTTTCGCCTTTCAAAAGGCTGTCATTCACGCTATGAAAAGATACTTCTTGCAGAAGTGTCGGAAGCATACAAAAACCGTAAGTAAAAACTGCGGAAATGCGACATATCGTAAGCTCTTGCAATTAAGAGGCACAAATTATTCCGTCAACGGATAAAAAGAATACATCCTAAAATTAAATATTATTATGGTAATTAAACGATCTAACTTAGTGTTATGTATGCTTGGGGCGAGCCTTATTGCGCCTGCGCTCATGCCAGCAGCGCCAAGAAGTGCAGACGCAGGCATAGTGGCAGCCCCGACAGGAATTACAGTAAAAGGAAATGTCTCTGATGAGGCAGGACCTTTAATCGGCGTGTCAGTGAAGGTGGTTGGAACCTCCAAGGGAGTCATTTCTGACCTTGACGGTAACTTCACCTTACAGTGCAACGCCGGTGACGAGCTTGAGATTTCCTACGTAGGATACAAATCCGTACGTGTGAAAGCTCAGAACAGTCTGAAAATCAAACTTGAGCAAAACTCGGAGACGCTGGACGAAGTGGTTGTTACCGCACTTGGCATAAAGCGTGACCGCAAGGCTCTCGGCTATGGACTGTCAGAAATAAAAGGTGCCGAACTGACCAAAGCAAAGGAGACCAATGTCATGAACTCGCTCGCCGGCAAGGTTGCCGGTCTTGTTGTCACCAATACGGCCGGTGGCGCTGCCGGTTCAACGAGAGTCATGCTCCGCGGTACGACCGAACTGACGGGCAACAACCAGCCTCTTTACGTAATTGACGGCGTACCCTTGGACAATACCAACTTTGGAAGTGCCGGCGAGCAGGGAGGTTACGACCTTGGTGACGGTATATCTGCCATCAACCCTGACGATATAGAGACGATGACCGTGCTTAAAGGCCCGGCCGCTTCAGCCCTTTACGGTTCACGTGCGTCGCATGGTGTAATCCTCATCACAACTAAAAAGGCGGACAAGGAGAAGATCTCTGTTGAGTATAACGGCTCGCTGACTATCGACACTCAGCTCGCAAAGTGGAACGACGTGCAGGAGATATACGGTATGGGAGATAACGGACAGTACCAGCTTGATGCCTCGTCAGGCACAAACTCGAGCTGGGGCGTGAAGGCCGACATGATAGACAAGACGTATTTTGACGGCTCTGTGCGTCCGTTCCTCATGTATCCGAACAACACATCCTCATTCTTCCGTACAGGTCTTACGGCCCAGAATTCGGCAATATTGAGTGTCAACACAGGCAAGACGGGTATCCGCTTCTCTTTTACCGATATGCGTAACAAGGACATCCTTCCCAACTCACACATGAGCCGTGACAATTTCAACCTGCGCGTTACAACCTCCGTAGGCCCTGTAGATTTCGACTTTACGGCCAACTATGTGCGTGAGAACGTGAAGAACCGTCCCGCACTCTCCAACTCACAAAGCAACGTGGGCAAGAACCTCATGACCCTGGCTGGCACATATAACGTTGAATGGCTTAAGAACTACCAGAATGCAGACGGCACTTATGCCAACTGGAATGGTAACGACCAGTATAACATAAACCCGTACTGGGACCTCTACAAGAACAACAACACGTCAGCGAAGGATGTGTTCCGTTTTACAGTGAAAGCCATTTATAATGTGAACAAGCACTTGAAAATCCAGGGAACGCTTGGTACGGACATCAACAACATGAACTTCGATGAGTTCATCGCCCGCTCTACTCCAGGCGTCCTTCCCGGTAAGCTCACCAATTCGATTTTCAATAACCGTACACTGAATGCTGAGCTCCTCGCCCTCTATAACAACAACTGGGGTAACTTCGACTTCAATGCCACTGTGGGTGGAAACATATTTAAGGTAGACAACAAGACAACCGTCATTACCGGCACTGACCAGCAAATGGACGGTGTGGTTTCAATTATAAATTATGCAGAGCAGAATGTGCAACCGAGCACTTACAAGAAGCAGATAAATTCTCTGTATGCAAGTGCAAGCCTTGGCTATCTCTCGACATACTACCTTGAGGGGACTGTCCGTGGCGACCGTTCATCAACGCTTCCGGCAGCAAACAACACGTATATTTATCCTTCTGTATCAGGTAGCGTCATATTCTCAAACTTCCTGAAGAAACGGAATATCTTAAGTTTTGGTAAGGTCCGCGCCTCATGGGCGAAAGTAGGTTCTGACACTGACCCGTACCAGCTCGGCCTGATCTATTCGACAGGTAAATACAAATACCCGGGTTACACCATAGGCATGATAAACAACAACACTGAGCCGAACAGCAACCTTAAGCCGACAATGACCAGCTCTTACGAACTCGGTCTTGAGCTCAAGTTCTTCAACGGGCGCTTGGGAATTGACTTTACATACTATAACCAGATTTCAAAGGATCAGATTATAGCACTTGCTTCGTCTTCGGCTTCCGGGTATGCCAGCCGTCTTGTCAATGCCGGAAAGATACAGAACAAGGGTATCGAGTTGGCAGTCAACGGCCGTGTGCTCCAAATCAAGGATTTTGCTTGGGACGCAGGTATCAACTTCTCAAAGAACTCGAACAAGGTCCTCGGACTTGTAGAAGGCATGGATTATCTTCAGTTGGCTGATGCGAGCTGGGCCGGTGTCTCGGTGGGTGCTGAGGTAGGAAAGAACTACGGCTCTATTCTCGGTACAGATTTCAAGCGCAATGAGAATGGTGACATCCTCATAGACAAGAATACGGGTCTTCCCCTTTATGACGAAAATCTTAAGACCCTCGGCAACTCCACTTGGGACTGGACCGGTGGTTTTTACTCTACGTTCACTTACAAGAACTTCCATCTTACTGCTGCATTCGATGTGAAAATGGGAGCTGATCTCTATTCATTCTCGATGCGTTCAGCCTACCTCACGGGCAAGGCCAAGGGCACGCTCGCAGGACGTGAAGAGTGGTACCGCTCGGAAGAGGCCCGTAAGGCTGCCGGCATGACAGAGGCAGAGTGGCGTGCAGCCGGCAAGTGTGAGGGACTTATTGTAGACGGCGTGATAGACAACGGCGATGGAACATACAGCAAGAACACATACCCCGTGAACCCGCAGAACTATTGGAAGAGCGTTGCCGAAAAGGCTCCTGCATTGTTCATCTACGACAATTCTTACATCAAGTGCCGCGAAATCACGTTCGGATACACTTTCCCTGAAAAGATGTTGGGCAAGTTTGTAAAGTCGCTCTCTGTTTCGTTTGTGGCTCGTAACCCGTTCATCGTATGGAAGAACATCCCGAACATCGATCCTGACTCTAACTATAACACATCAGGCATGGGGCTTGAGTACGGTTCGCTTCCGTCACGCCGTAGCTACGGTTTTAATGTAAATGTGAAATTCTAATAGACATTGTGATTATGAAAAAACATATTTTTAACATAGCATCGCTAATGATGCTTCTGACGTTTGGCGCTGGGCTCTCTTCTTGCTCCGACTCCTACATGGAGGATGTGAATACCGACGACTCGAAGGCGGAAACCATCGACCCGAACGCGCAGCTCACCACTGCCCTGCTGCAGACATACGGAGACTTTTCACTGATGGACACTTACCGCAGTTACATCACCGGCTTTACGCAGTATTATGCCGGAGGATGGAATGTTTCCAACTATGCCGGAGCGGTTTATCCGAAAGATTCGGAAATGGCTTATCCGTGGAACCGTTATTATCAGATAAGCATAAAGAACCTTGTAGATGCCATCCATCGCACTGGAGATATGCCGAACACCAATGCCGCGCTGCGCATCCACCGTGCTTACATGATGGCCGTACTCTCTGACATCTATGGCGACATTCCTTGCACAGAGGCCGGAATGTCGTTCATCAACGGCAATGCCACACCGAAGTATGACACGCAGGAAGAAGTCTACGACTTCATTTTCTCTGAGCTGAAAGCGTGTGCCGCGCAGCTCGGCACGGGCACCGACATCATTTCGGGCGATGTCACTTCGTTAAACAGCGACCCTGAAGCGTGGAAGAGATATGCAAACACTCTTCGCCTGCGTTATGCAATGCGTATTTCCGATGTCGCTCCGGAAAGAGCACGTACCGAATTTGAGTCTGCATTAAATGCCGACGGCGGTATTATCTCATCGGCCGACGAAGATGCTTACATAAAATACATCGACGCTCCCTTCACGCTTTATGACGGCGCCGCCGACCTTGATTTCAGGGCCAACGCACTTAGCGAGATGATATACGGGCAAGACCCGCAGTCGCCTTCGTTTGTCAGCTCCACCTTATTTGATTATATGAAAAAGATGCACGACCCGCGTCTTTACCGCATCGCCCGGTGCTATATCCACACCACACGCAGCCAGACCGATACGTCAGGCAACTTTGACGTTACCGACGAGGTGCTGGCTTGGGGCGAGCGCGGCGGTGAAGGTATCGTTCCGTGCAATGTAGGCGACGCCTGGTGGAGCGAGTGGGTGAGTGCCCCTGCAAATAGCGACATTCCCACCTTGGATTCACTTGCAACGCTTTATCCTGACAAAGGATATGACAAGAACAACTATCCGGCCCGTATGATTAGGCCTACCATAGCTGTCGCTTTCTGCAATGCCGACTGTCCCGGCATACTCATAACCTATGCCGAAGTTGAATTCCTACTTGCCGAAGCCGCTTCAAAAGGCTGGAATGTCCCGGGCGACGCAGAAAGTCATTATGAAGCCGGCATTCGTGCATCAATGCAGATGCTTAACAACTACTACGATATTGTCTCAAAAATCTCCGACGAAGAGATAAATGAATACATTGCGGAAAACCCGTTGGGCGACAATCCCCGCGAGTCAATCAACACCCAGGCATGGATTCTCCATCTTACAAACCCCAACGAAGGCTGGGCTAACCTCCGCCGTTCAGACTATCCTGCGCTGGCCGACCGCACCTTGCTTCCTGTCCGCGGCGACTTCCCTCACGAAGACCCTAACATGCAAACGCCTGTACGCCTGCGCTATCCGCTGCTTGAGGCCAGGTACAACAGCGTAAATTACGAGGAAGCGGTGGACCGTTTGGGTGGAACAGACGATTGGCACCACCGTGTATGGTGGGATGTCAACGAACAGAATTTCATGGACATTGAAAAGTTTAGTGAATCAATAGAATAACAGATTAACAGATTGAATGAAAATGAAAAAGACATTATATAAATTGGTAACGGCAATGGTTGTCCTCTCCATGGGAATGTTTTGCTCCTGCTCTGAAGACAACGAAGGGTTCATCACGGCCACCGAGGATGATTTTCCGCAAATACTCCTTCCGTGGTTCGGCGATTGGGAAAACGGTGAACCGGCCGTTTACAAGACCATTTCACGCGATGCGGAATTGGTTGATTCAGCCGTAGTGACCCCTGCCCTCTACACCACTGTAGAGTGGCTCATCGACGACGAGAAAGTCTGTGAAGGCACTAAAATACAACTATCACCGCTTTTGGCTGGAGAATATATCTTGAAGATTGTCGCTACCACGACAAAGGGGAAACAAACGTCCCGAACGGGCAAACTTGTCGTTTTGGCGCTTGACGGCGACCCGACTCCCAGTGACGCCACAAGCGACCGTAAGGTTGTTCCGGGCATGACGGCGAAATTACATGGCACCAATATGGACAAAGTAGTGAAAATAACCATCGGTGACAAGGAAGCGGCTGCTACTTTCGTTCCCAATAACGGCTATGACTATGTGGAATACACTGTACCAAGCGACCTTGCTCTCGGCACATACCGCATAACTCTTACTGATAGCGATGGCAATGTTTATGGCGGCGATAAGATTGAAGTCTGCGAAGAACTTCCTGTCTCGGAAGAAACGCTTTGGGAAGGCTCGTTCAATGTAACATGGGATACACCGTTCACTCTTCTCCAGACGCAGTTTAAAGATTTGGTAAAGAGCGGCGATATAGTCCGTGCGTATGTTACCGGTGAGGGACAGGGCACCATGACTACCGCCTGGTGGAACAATATCCTTACAGGAAAAGGTGATCCCGAGCGTGGTGATATTGCGATTAGTGGATCTATGGTTCTGGAGTTTGCGCTTACCGACTACTCTATAGAGCTCATGAACGAACAGGATGGAGCCATTTTTGTTGGCGACGGCTACACGATTACAAAGATTACTAAAGAGTAACATCACGTTATTTTAGATTTGTCATATTCTATGTGTGAATACAAGCCGTTGCCAATTATAAAGTGCAACGGCTTGCTTTTCTGGCTTATGTTGACAACAAATTGAAAATCATGAAAAAAATTCTTTTCCTTTTTTTTATGTTTGGTGCGCTGACCTTAAGTGCTGCCGACAACGATGATATTGAGTCAATGGTGGAAACGCTTTTGAACAAGATGACCCTTGAAGAGAAAATTCGCCTGAGTTATGCACAATCAAAATTCTCAAGTCCGGGTGTGGCGCGTTTAGGCGTCCCTGAACTTTATTGCAGCGACGGGCCTCATGGTGTCAGGATGGAAATATGCTGGAATAGCTGGGACCATGCCGGATGGACCAATGATTCGTGTACGGCTTTTCCCGCCCTGACCTGCCTTGCTGCCACATGGCAACCGGAGCTGGCTTACCTTTATGGACGAATGGTAGGTGAAGAGGCCCGTTATCGCAAAAAGAATGTTTTGCTGGGCCCCGGCGTCAATCTGTACCGCACGCCACTTAATGGTCGCAACTTTGAATATATGGGAGAGGATCCGTATCTTGTTTCGCGGATGTGCGTACCTTATATTCAAGGGCTTCAATCTAATGGCGTGGCATGCTGTCTGAAACACTACGCGCTTAACGAACAGGAAACATTCCGCGACCACGTGGACGTGCGGGTTTCCGACCGCGCCTTGTACGAACTTTATCTGCGCCCATTCCATGCGGCTGTAGTCGAAGGAGGCGCATGGAGCGTAATGGGCAGTTACAATCAATATCTTAATCAACATGCGACTCATAACGCCCGTTTGATTAACGATATTCTGAAGAAAGAGTGGGGATTTGACGGAGCCGTGATTACTGACTGGGGGGCCGCACATAACACGGATGAGGCCATTTTTAACGGCCTTGACCTTGAAATGGGCAGCTTCACTGACGGTCTTTCTGCAGAAGCACCTATAAATTCGTATGATGACTACTATCTCGGAAGGGCCTATCTTGAGAAATGCCGCAGAGGCGAGGTTCCTGACTCTGTTGTCAATGACAAGGCAAGGCGCATGCTCCGCCTTATAGTGCGCACGGCCATGTCCGGCAATCACGGCTTTGGTTCAATGAATTCCCCCGAACACGTCGCTGCTGCGCGTAAGATAGCTCAGGAAGGCATAGTACTGTTGAAAAACAATGGTATTCTTCCTCTTGATCTTAAAGACAATATGAAAATTTTAGTGGTGGGCGAAAATGCAACCCGCAGCTTATGTGCGGGCGGAGGCTCAAGCGAACTAAAGCCTCGCGATGAAGTGTCGCCACTGCGTGGCATTAAGGAGCGGTTCGGATACAAATGTACCATAGAGTATGTGAAAGGCTATGTTTCAGGACGCGCGATGTATGGTAAAGTAGATGCTTTGTCGCAATCCCTTTATGATTCGCTCCGCAATGAAGCCGTTGAAAAAGCAAAAACGGCCGATTATGTCATCTATATCGGTGGGCTGAATAAAAATCATAATCAAGACTGCGAGGGCGGTGACCGCGAATCTTACCAACTTCCTTTCGGACAAGACCGGCTTATAACCGAACTGCTTGCCGCCAACAGCAACACGGTATTGGTGATTGTGAGCGGAAACGCATACGATATGCCTTGGCTCGACAAGGCGCAGGCTCTGGTGCAGTCGTGGTATCTCGGAAGCGAGGCCGGACATGCTTTGGCTGATATTATTTCCGGAGACGTGTGTCCATCCGGAAAACTTCCGTTTTCATTCGCTTACAAACTCAATGACTATCCTGCCCACAAAATGGGTGCCGTAGGTTATCCCGGAGTGTCGCCCGACAAGCTGCCGCAACCTTTTGGCGGTGAAGAGGGAAAGCCGCTGAATTCCGCCCGGTTGCTGAAAGCTGCCGTTGAGGGTTGGAAAGGTATAGATTTCTGTACTGTACCGGGAGACGGAACAAAGAAGAATGAAACAGAAATATATGGCGAAGACATCCTTTTAGGCTATCGCTGGTTTGACTATTTTAAAACGAAAGTGCGCTTTCCCTTTGGCTTCGGTTTGAGTTATACTACATTCAGCTACGGTAAACCAACGATTAGCGGGCGCACGGTAACGGTGCCGGTACGTAACAGCGGAAATGTCGCAGGACAGGAAGTTGTGCAATTCTATGTTAGTGACGACAAGGCTTCGGTAATCCGCCCGGTAAAGGAACTTAAACATTTCGAAAAAGTTGAGCTTGAACCTGGAGAAACCAAATTGGTCTCTTATACCATTGACGACGATGATTTGAAATATTTTGACGAGGAGAGGCATGAATGGGTAGCTGAACGCGGCGCGTTCACTATTTATGTGGGCTCATCGGCAGCTGACATTCATGGCAAGGTGAAGTTTAATTATTAATAGTTTCTGTAATGAGGCTTGTCACCAAAAAATAATGATTGTCGTGTTTTGTATTAATATGACTTGTGCACAACGGCATTGGAACAACGGATGAAACATCTCCAAACAGTATGAGCTAGGCTGAATGCGTGGCTCAGTTGCGGAGCGTTTATATATTGGGATTATTTGTTCAAAACTACAATTTAACGCAATATTAGAAAACAATGTGAAGAAATGGCGTGATATTTTGTAGGAATGAAAATTTCATTACCTTTTGCATCGTCAAAGAGATGATGATAGAAATTATCGAAATAAGATAAAGGCTTCATATAGTCTAATTCGATGGTTTCAATGATTTTCAGATATATCAAGACGCTATGTGTTAAGTTTTACGAACAGGAAAATAAAGGAATATTTCGGACTGTTTTATTGGTGGAAGTGCAACGCTCGCTTCGACGGCAATAAAAGGCCATCGAAGCGGGACGTTAACTTTGCATCGGAAAAATGAGTAGCTTCTCAAAAGGACAATTCGGGAAAAAGTAAAGAGGAAAACACTTCATACGGTTTGCCCGTGCAAGGACGGTTCGCATATTCTATGCAGCGGTAACGTTTCCGGAAACCGGTCATAAAGGGAATGATGCAGACATGAAAGCCATCAGCCGGATGGTCTGTATGGAGGCGCAAGAAAGCCTACGGTTCGACCGGAAAAGTTGGATGCTTTTGGCGAGGAAAAACCAGAGTGTCCTGTCCTCCAAAAGAGAAAGACGGAAGCGCAACCGCATAGCCGCCGGTTCTGTCTCGCCGATGAGGGAATGAAATGGGAAAAGGCAGAAAGGTAATATCCGGCATTCCTTAAAGCGGAACGGACACCTTCATGTGAACGGAATAATTAATGACAAATTCCTCGTTATCACGGATACCGTTTACTTGTTCGCAAATCAAAGTGCCGAAAAAGTTTACCGCTACACAACCATTCTTGACAGTTGCCGGTTCTGTATCGTCATCATCCGCATGGTGAAGATGATACCAAGTCTTGCCTTACGGCAGCGTTTCCATGGAAATTCTCAAGTTTATAAACTCGCCATCAACGGTCAATCCGTCCTCTAACACCAGACACATTGGTCTTACGTCCTCTTTTTTATAATCATATAACATAAGCAGTATATTTATAAAGGTTAGTCAAAAATCAATACATCATCACGGCTTCTTACCACTTCCTTGCTGTTTATCAGTCTCACGACAATTTCCCTTGCCGTAATCCCATACCACTTCTCCATCCGTATATCCCTTATGCGGCTCCAGCAGCGTACAACTACAGTCGATGATGGTCTCGTTCTCATATCCGTACATACACTTGCCCTTGGCCGCCCATCCTTTCATCGTCCTGTGGCTGTGAGCGCGCTTTATATTGCATGACTTCAATGGAGTGGAGCCGATAATGGATATTCCCGTACATTTCCCCAATACGCATGTCTGGAGGAACAGCAAAAGATGCTGTCCCACCTTGACCTGGCGTTCGATGAACCAGTTGTATGACAAGCGGTGTGGAAACTCCGTGCACATGTGGTTACAGACGTAACCGAGATAGAACGACTTGAGGTCGCGGTGGCGCATGGTATGGAAAAGTACGAGGATTATCATCACCTCGCTGTCGGACATGAGGCACGGGAGATTGCGACGACGTTTGCCTGATGTGTCCAGCGTGTGTTTTTCAGTTTGGGGGCAAAATATTTGCAGAACTCATCGAGAATACAGAAAATTTCTATTATATTTGCACCAGTCATGTGGAATGAGTATTTTTATGTAACTTATTGATTGTCAACTATAAAGATACTAAAAAGATCTCATTCCCACAACTTTTTCAAAGTTTTTTATACCGGTTCACGTAGTATTATGACATTGTGGTCATCGTGGGCTTTTCTTTGCTTGTGCCGCTTCTGAAATGGGCTTACGACATCAAACCGGAAGCCGTTTCCAAAACAAGTTAACGGCAAAATCCCTAAAAAACCGGTAATGATTTGGCGGTATGGGATAAAAAAAGTATACTTTGCAAGTATAAAAGAGTTGTTTGAAGCTATGAGGTAAACCGCAGCAGGTCAGAGCATTCTGAATGTCGCTAAATCGTTACCTAAAATCATATACTCCTCAATTCCATTCTGTGTATCAATCAGATACAGCTTTTTTAAGGCTTTAGTTAATTATACCGTTGCAAACTTGACATTATAATGGTTCATGGAAAGTCCAAGCAGTTCATCTGCCTGGTCATTGCAGAACTTCAGCACGGTCTCTTTCACCTTGAACCAGTTGAGATAGTCCTGCATGTACTTCGTGGCGACGCCCCAAAATGTCCCGTTAAGCCATTTCTTGAGCCTGTTGTGCAGTGAATTGACGTGCTGGATATGGAAAAATCCCCTCTTGACGTGCCGGCCAAGGTCTGCCCTGATTACGACATGTTCAATATGGTTGTCCATTGCATATCCCTTGTAGCTGACATGGCCGTCCGAACACAGCACCGTCCCTTGGGGCAGAGGAGTGCGCAGGCTTTCCGTGATTTCCTTCTTTGTCAGCCGTCCATAGCCACAAAATGTCATGTTGAGGTCGTTCTTCCTGTCGGCAGTCACTATGACAGTAGCCTTGTCCTTGGATATGCCCTTGCCTTTTGTCCCTCCACCACGCTTGCGGGGCTTGCGCTTCAGGTGGCGGCAGCCTTTATCGGACTTGTCAAAGAACGTCTCGTCGCTTTCGGTTATTCCGGAGAACGAGCTGCCCTCGTCCTGCTTCAGGGAACGCAATATCTTGTGCCGCCAGTCGAAAGCTGTCTTCTTGTTGATGTGCAGGGCGGCGGATATCTTGTCAAGGGACTTCTGTTCGGACATCAGTTGCATGTATGCCTTCACAAGCCCTTTCTTGTGGAGCTTCTGCTGCCACGTGCCGGTATATTCGGTGAAAGTCCTGCCGCAATCCTTGCACTTGAAGCGTTGCGTTCCGTGGTCCTTGCCGAAACGGTAGTAGCGGTTGCTTCCACAATGAGGACAGCAGCCCTGTTTTCCCAACGAGGCAGACAAACGAGAGCTTTCCGGGACTGTCGCCTCGCACTGATTGCCAACACTCAATGCCTGCAACAAAGATTGCCGTTCTGTCTCTGACAAAGACTGGGCGGCTGACAATATTTCATTATATGTCATGATAACCTCCTTTTAAAAAGATATATGCAATTAATATGCCACTTTACAACGCCTTGTTAAACTAGAGCCCTTTTTTAATTATCCTGCGCAAAGATAGTGATACTCACCAAAATCATTCAGGTTTTGATAAGAAATTACTCTTATGATTGAAATTCGAGTATTGCTGTTTCCTTATGGAGGTCGTATCGGTCGTTTTATGCGTGCCATATTTTACTTTTGGATTTGTTCCACTTTCAATTTCTCCTGTATCAAACTATCGGAAACAGCCTTCAAATCCCTGTCATAACCATCAGCTTCTTGGCTCAGCCATTCAATGGTCTTCTCGTCACGCCGGATGTCGAATACGTCATTCAGCCAAAGGATGGTCTTTGCGTCACAACCACCCCATGAACGGATGACGCGGAACTTCAAGGCATCGTCTGCATACTGGCGTTTGGATTTCCAAAGCTTGATGTTGCCCCAGATGGAAAGACTGCACACGACACCCATGCCGACCAAAAGAGAAAAGACCTTGCTCGACCTGATGTCGAAACAATGGCGGTAGATATGCTCCTGCGGCTCGCCTTTCCGCTCTTCCGAACTTCTGACAAACAATTCTTTCAAGTCACGCAACAGGCGCAGAATTTTGTTTGATGCGTAAACCTCCGCCTCCCCGAACTTGGTCAGCATGGCTTTCGTCTGTGCCTGATGCTCCTTTGCAGAACTATCGAACAACTCTTTTATGGGAGCCAAATCCATTGCAGGAACTTGCTCCCTTGATTGGTCGTTACTTACTTTTGGAGCGTTCTCCAATTTGTCATTGATGCCCTTCAAGCCATTCCTGATGTCTTCGAAGAGCGCATAAACTTCGTTATTATCCATATTTAGAATCTTATTTTACGTTGTTTCTTTTTCTTGTCTCTACGTTTTAGCTGTTCCTCAAAATGGTTCTCGTCCGCTTGGGGGTTTGTATTGTCAGGCATGAACAGGCCGATGGAGCCGCTGTACAATTCATTGCAGCCGCTTGGCTCGGGTTGGGGTGTCAAGTATTCTGTAACCTGATTGTGCATCACCCTTTGCCGTTCCTCATGTCGGTTGGCGTTCAATGCTGCGTCTATTTTGGAGTAGCTGAACCGCCTGTCAATTTTGGAACCGCTGAACGAGTAGCCGTTCTTGGAGAATACGACACCTTGCACCTCGTCCGAACTGCCCTTGTATTTGAACCGCACTTCCACGCCTTGTTTTTCCATATTAACCATTAATTGCCACCAGTTTCCACACCTTGCAACTTCAGATTTAAGGATGGAATATAGCTCGTATTTGGTCTTGTCCGGCTCTTTCAGGCGGTGGCGTTTCACCTGTTCCTTGCTGTCGGCGAAGTACAGTCTGTACTTCCGTGTCAGTTCCTTGCAGATGCGGGTGCTGCGTATCCGTTCGTTCCGGTCGCTGATTGTCCTGCCATCGTTGGCGATGCGGTTGAAGGCGATATGTACATGCGGATGCTCCTTGTCGAAGTGGCGCACGATAAGGAATTGCGTATCGGTTATTCCCATTTTCTTCAGGTATTCCAACGCTATTCCTGCCATTTCACGGTCGGTAAGACGGTGCTCATCCTCCTTGGAAAAGGCCAATGCGATGTGTCCGACAGGCTTCGTCACTTTCGAATTCATCCTTGCCTGTGCTTCGAAACTGCCCGCTATTGTTCCCTTGCTATCGGCAAACAAGCCGTCACAGACAAGGATTTTAGCACCCTTTTCCTTGTCAAGAATGTAGCTTACCACACCCTTGAAGTTGCTTCCTTTGATGATTTTAGCAATCATATTCAATTATCATAAAAGGATTAGGTTAAGCACTTCCTCGATACGTGCGACCAGTACACGGCATTCCTGTCTCACGTTGGCGAAGCCAGCCGCGTTCGCCTTGTGCGCAAGCTGGTTCAGGTTGTTCGCCATGCCGCATAACTGGCGGATGTAACCCGTATGCTCCGGCGTAAGCCGCTCTTTCACCTGTCCGCCCCTCATGCATCCGCGCAGGAACTCCCCGGCGGAGATGCCCGCACTCCGTACCTTGCCTTTCAGCATATAGTAGTCCGATGTCGCCATCTTCACCGTGAGGCGGTATTTCAGCTTGTCAGCCGCTCCCTTCTTGGGACGGCCTCCCTTGTTCTTTCTATCAAATTTCTTTTTCTGTTCCATTGATTTCTACTGATTAGAATGTGATTACCTATTAGACCAACGGGATGCGGCTTCCACGGAGTTTGGGAGTGGGAGCAGGAGGTTTCGGTATGCCCGAAACACAAACTTGCTCCCCTCAAAACTCCGTTGGACAGGTTCAGAGTAACCCCAAACTACATCCCGTCAATTCGTCTCTTAATTCTCAGAGTTTACGCCATGCCTCGATGTCCTCACCGTAGATGGCAAGATGCTGCCGAGCGATGTTCTCCACCAGTCCAGACACGCTCATCTTGCGTTCACCGAACATGCGGACGATACGGTCGAGGGCATCGCGCGTGCTGCGGCTGAGGAACACGGGCTTGCGGTCTTCTATGGACGGAACAGGAAGAAAGGTTTCCTTGTATTCCTCCAACGATGCCCGGCGTTGCTTACCGCTGATGCGGCGTACCGCCTGTGGAGTTTCGTCTGTCTGTTCAGGTATGGGTACATTAGCCGTTTCCTGTACAACCACGCTTGTCTGCCCCTGCGTGGCGGCAGGCTGCGGTTCGGGGTTCGGCTTTTCAGGGGCAGTTGTTCCGCCGATGAAGTCTCTTACCATTTCTGTCATTTCTTGCTCGTTTACTTTCGTTTTCATTCTAAATTGATTTTGATGTTTAACAATAGTGGTCACAGTGCGCACGTTAGACCGATTATCGACCGCAAAGGAAGCGGATACATTGCAGGCCGTCAAACGATTGGGTTCGGTGTGGCAACATTGTGCGGATTTGCATTATACGCATTAGGTTGACAGTGGATATTGCACCGATTTGCTATCAGGATAAGTCCGTAACCGATGTGGCATCAGTCCGGATGTTATGTAGGATAAGGTCGGACTTCATCTACCATGAGGCCGGACTTGATGTAGGATGAAGTCCGGGGTGATGTAGGTTCCCATGACAACCGCTCGGAGATTCGAAGAACGCCAGAGGCTACCAGACTGAAGCCAAATGCTGCCACGCAAGCATGAAGTGATTGGATTATGCCGGACTTCGCTTTCCTTTGCATCACGGACGCTTGGAACAGCCGTCACAGGTCGGCGGATAACGCCACTCCCTGCCACTTGCTGCCACAAGCTGCCAGCCCATCGCAAAGCCATTGTTTAATGCAGACACAGGCTTTACTTTGCAGGCGAAACGGATTATTAACAACAAAAACAAGATAAAAAATGAACGTAGTAATTATCTCGAAAGAAAAGTATGAGGAAATGGTCGGCAAGCTCAACCTATTGTCCGACCGGGTGAATGAAATCATTGGTAAGCGCGAAAAAAGGGAAACTCAGCCGCTGGATGGACAATCAGGATGTCTGCCAGCAGTTGCGCATCAGTCCCCGCACCTTGCAGACGCTCCGCGACAACGGGTCACTGGCTTACTCGCAAATCGGGCACAAGATTTTCTACAAGCCGGAGGACATTCAAAGTATTGTCCGGCTCGTGGAGGACAGGCGCAAGGATGCCGCATGGCGTGGCAGAACCATTTGACAAGTAGAATTTAACGTACCACTAAATCCATTGTAAATACTGCAATTTATGAATGAGTTGATTTTTGCCGACCAAGAACTGGAAGTCGGCTTCATAGAAAAGTTGGATGTCCTGCTGGAAGGCATCGAGAGAATGGGCGCAAGTTGTAAGACTTTGCCAAGTAACGAACAGTTCCTGACTGACAAGGAGGTTTCGGCATGGCTCAAGGTGAGCCGCCGCACCTTGCAGGACTACCGCAACAACGGGATGATTGCCTATTACCTGTTGGGTGGTAAGATTCTGTACAAGGAGTCCGACATTGAGAAGTTGGTGATGAGTGGGTATCGGAACGCCTACCGACTGGAAACATGATTTAATTTGGCATGTGCAAAAACAGAGCAAGCCGATGGTCGGGCAGTAATCCTGCCGCCATCGGCTTGCTCTTTATAGAAAGGTCGTTTTGCTTGCTTCATCCTAACACGTACATCGTGGATGGGCATTGGATAGCGAAAAGAACAAATGGACGGGATTCCCTCTGTTGGCTGAACAGAGCTTGTCCATGATGAACCGCCTGAAAGCCATGCATTCCTTAGTCCGCAGTTTGAAAGCTATGGCAATGACCATTTCAAGGCTGTACACGTCATAGCAAATCCTGCCGTCCTGTCTGACATGCCGCATCGTTTCTTCTTCCGACAATTCCATGTTCTTGTAGATGGAGTGTACAGCCTTGCGGATGTCGCAACCGAACACATTGAACGCATCGCACATTTCTTGCTGTGTCATCCATATGGGTGCAGTCGGTAGAATGACTGTCCCGCTTTCACTGATGGTAATGATTCCCCTGTCCATAGCTCTTACCTTGTATTAGAAAGTAGATTCCGTACATTGGTCATATCACGCAGGATGGAACTGTCCAATACACGAGCATAGTGCTGTGTCATTTTTATATTGGAGTGGCCGAGCATCTTAGCCACATTCTCGATGCTTACACCATTGGCGAGGCAGACTGAGGTCGCATACGAGTGCCGGGCGGCATGAGTGGTTAAGTTCTTCTTTATCAAGCATAAGTCTGCGATTTCTTTCAGGTAGCTGTTCATCTTCTGGTTGCATGGAACAGGCAGCAATACATTTCTCTTTTGGCAAATGGGATGGTCGGCATATTTGCGGAGAATTTCCAAAGGAATGTCAAGTAAAGGGATATTGCACATGTTCTTTGTCTTTTGCCGTGTCTTGCGAATCCACAGGTTGCCATTCGCATCTTCTACGATGTGTTCGGGAGAAAGTTGCTGTACGTCAATGAACGCCAACCCGGTGAACGAAGAAAGAAGCATCAAAGCAAGGGAGATAGGAATGAAGAGAATCAAACGCAACTCGTTGTAAACAAGCGGTTTTGCAGTTGTTTGCCATTACAGCCAAACAGCAGGGAAAGGCAGGATAATGCAAGGTTTCCGCTACCAAGTCATTACCTGCTCCGCCACCTGCCTGAAGCCTGAGAAACAGCGTTTCTAATGCTTGTAAACAAGCATTATATGTGTGGCAAGGGCTTCAAATCCGCAGATTTAACAGCGTCCGTTCCGTTTGCGCCGTTCTGCCCAGTTTCCAATTCTGTCGGTCGGCAATGTATCACTAATATTGCAACCAAAAAGTTATGGCAATGAAGACAGAAATGAAAGTGCTGCTCTACATCAAGCGCAGCGAAAAGGACAAAGACGGACTGTCGCCCCTCATGGGCAGGATAGCCATCAGGGGAAAGAACAACTCCATCGCGCAGTTCTCCTGCAAGTTCAAGGTGAATGCAAAGTTGTGGAATGCCACAGCGCAACGGTGTACGGGCAAGAGCAGGATGGCGGTCATGGCAAACCGCGAGATTGAACGCACGCTATTGTTGCTGCGCCAGCGTTTCAACGAGCTGAAAGACATCAAGGAGATTGTTTCGGCAGAAGATGTGAAGAACGCCTACCAAGGTCAGGCGGAATCGCAGGACACCATCATGAAGCTGTTTGAGGAACACAACAGCGACTACGCCTTGCGCGTGGGAGTGAACCGTGCCGTGAACACCTATTACCAGTACACGAATACTTACCGACACCTTGCCGTGTTCCTGAAAGACAAGTACCGTCTTTCGGACATGCCCGTCAAGCAGATTGACGGGAACTTCATCGAGGATTTTGACATGTACATGCGCACCGTCAAGCGTTTCAAGCCAAGAACCATAGTCGGGCACATCAACCGCCTGAAATGCGTAATGATGCTCGCCGTGTTCCGTGGCATCATCCCTTTCAGCCCGTTCAAAGGCTACAGGCCGCAAAAGCCGGAGTTCAAGCAGATGTATCTTACGGAAGAGGAACTGGCCAAGTTCGCCAACACGACCTACGACACGCCCAACCGCAATTTCACGAGGGACATGTTCCTGTTTTCGTGCTGGACTGGAATCTGTTACTGCGACATGAGGGCGTTGACGGGAAAGAACCTCGTAAAAGCCGAAGACGGTAGCCTGTGGATTCATACGGAAAGGCTGAAAACGGGCACTCCCGAATGTGTAAGGCTGATGGAGATACCGCTTGCCATCTTGGAGAAATACAGGGGCATGGACGCAGACGGCAAACTGCTGCCCATGCTCACGAAGGAGAGCATGAACCGCCACCTGAAGAAAATGGCCGTGATGTGCGGCATCAACCGCCCGATTTCATTCCATACGGCACGTCATACCTTCGGCAGCATAATCTGTCTTTCGCAGGGCATACCCATCGAAACGGTGAGCAAAATCATGGGGCACAAGCATATCAAAACCACACAGCGGTACGCGAAAGTCACGCAGGACAAGATAGACCGTGACGTGGACAGGCTGGGCGAAGCCATCGAAGGCAAGTTCTCCCTGTACGGGATTGATTCGGCTCCTTCCCCGATTCATAAGGACATCACCCGGCGCAGGGTCAACCCGAGTTGGAAACAGAAAGCCTTTGTCAAACAAATGATGGAGGGATAGACCATGCGCAGCACGTTCAAGCTATTGTTCTACATCAACCGGCAGAAGTTGAAGAAAAACGGAAAATGCCCTGTCATGGGGCGCGTAACCCTTGACGGCAAGGTCAGCCAGTATTCCACGGGGCTGGAAATCGAGCCTGCGTACTGGGATACCGACACGGGCAGGGCTTCCATTGACGGGCGCAAGGAAAGCCTTGACAGCGAGAAGAAAAAGGAGTTGGTCAGATTGAACGACACCCTGTCCGCGCTGGAAGCCAAAGCCCGTGCCGCCTACAAGGAGAACGTGGACAGTTACGGCTTCGTGTCGGCAGAAATCATCAAGAACGCCGTGACGGGCAAGTCGCAGGTGAAGGAAACCCTGCTTGCGCTGATGGACGAACACAACGAAGAATATGCCAAACGTGTGGGCATAGACAGGACAAGGCACACTTACATCCGCTACTTGACTTTGCGAAAACATGTCCACAATTTCATGAAGGACAAGTATGGCATGGAGGACATCCCGTTGCGCTCGCTGACCATGCGCTTCATGACCGACTTCACGTTCTACCTTTCCACGGTGTTGCGGCTGAAAGTATCTGCGTACAACGACTATCTCATTCTGCTGCACAAGATGACGCGGCTCGCCTTGAAAAGGCATATCCTCAAGCGTGACCCTTTCGCGGGGCACAAGATAGAGAAAATCACGGTGAACCACCGCTACCTGACGAATGAGCAGTTCGAGAAGCTGTTGAAAGCCAAGCTGCCCACGTACAGACTGTGCCATACGAGGGACTTGTTCGTCTTTTCGACTTTCACTGGCATCGGAAGGGCAGACTTGGCGAACCTGACAGAGGACAACATCATCACGAAGGAGGACGGCAGCAAGTGGATTCACATCGCCCGTCAGAAAACGAAAGCGGAGTGCCACATCAAGCTGTTGGACATACCGTGGCGAATTATCGAAAAGTACCGCGGCGAGGGAAAGGACGGAAAACTGTTCTTCGTTCCGCAGACTTCGAGCCTGTGCCGCAACCTGAAGATGATAGCCGAACAGTGTGATTTGGGATGCCACCTTACCTACTATATGAGCCGCCATTCGTTTGCAACCCTGATTTGCCTGAACAACGGCGTGCCGATAGAAACCATCAGCAAGATGATGGGGCATTCCTCCATCCGCACCACGCAAATCTATGCGGAAATCACCAACCAGAAGGTGAGCCGTGACTTGGCTGTGCTGTCCGAGACCACAAAAGGAAAGTTCTCCCTGCCTGATGACGGTATGCCCTCGCGTGTGTTCAAGTGCGGCAATTACAGCGGTTGGAAAAAGGAATGCAAACGGAATTCAGACAATGAAAAATGATGCGGACATGGAACGGGGAATAATCACAATCACTGAAAACGGGACGGTCACGATGCCGACCGCTTCAGTATGGATGACGCAGCAGGAAATGTGCGATGCGTTCAATGTATTCGGCTGTTACATCCGTAAGGCTATTGCCGCCATTTACAAGAACGAGGAATTGTCGGAAGAGGAAACGGTGCGGCACGTCAGGCAGGACGGCAGGATTCGCTATGATGTTTACAGCCTTGAAATGGTGGTTGCCATAGCGTTCAGGTTGCGAAGCCGAGAGGCAATGGCTTTCCGAAAGTTCGTCATGGAAAGGCTATGCACAGCAAACCGTGAAAAGCCTGTTAATTTGTTCTTTTCGCTATCTGCAAGCAATCCACGGTGTATGATGTGTTAGCTGTAAAGGATATAACATTACACAAAGAAAGCCGATGGCTGGACAATTCACTTGTCGCCGTCGGCTTTCTTGGTTTTTGCACGTTCAGTTTTACGTTTCCAAGCGATAGGCGTTCCTGTAGCCGCTCATCAGCAGCTTTTCGATGTCGGACTCCTTGTACAGGATTTTTCCGCCTAACTGGTAGTAGGACACCTTCCCGTTGTTACGGTAGTCCTGCAAAGTGCGTCGGCTCACCTTGAGCCATGCCGACACCTCCTTGTCCGTAAGGAACTGTTCACTACTTGGCGAAGCCTTATGGCTCGCATCCATTCTCTCGATGCCTTCAGACAGGGCATCTAGTTGTCCGATGAAGCCGACTTCCAATTCACGGTCGGCAAGAATCAAGTCATTCATGATTTACAGTATTTACAATGGATTTAGTGGTATTCTTATCTTCAAATCAAATACTCCTGCCACGCCATACGGCATCCTTGCGCCTGTCCTCCACAAGACGGACGATGCGCTGCACATCCTCCGGCTTGTAGAAAATCTTGTGCCCGATTTGCGAGTAAGCCAGCGTGCCGTTGTCGCGGAGCGTCTGCAAGGTGCGCGGACTGATGCGCAACTGTTGGCAGACCTCTTGGTTGTCCATCCAACGGCTGAGTCGTTTTCCCTCCCTTTTGTGAAGAATTTCATTTACCCGATCGGACAGGCGGTTGAGTTTGCCGACCATCTCTTCGTACTTTTCTTTCGAAATAATTACTACATTCATTTCTTATACTGATTTTAGTGTTAATAATCCGTTCCGCCTGCAAAGTAAATCCGTTGTCCGCTTGAAACAATGGATTTGCAATGAGGTGGCAGCTTGTGGCAGCAAGTGGTCGGGAGTGGCGTTATCCGCCGAACCTGTGACAGCTGTTCCAAGCGTCCGTGATGCAAAGAAAAGTCATTCCGCCCATAATCCAACCGTTTCGCATCTGCGTGGCAGTATTTGGCGTTGGTATGGTAGCCAATGGCGTTCTTCGGGTTTCCATTACCACTCTAATCTAAAATGTGTTCTCTGATTTTTTCAAAGTCATATCCTTAAATCCGTCCTGACCGCTCCAATTAAGCCCTTAAAATTCCCAATGCCCGTTTCATGCACAATGGCAAAACGGCGCAGCATAAACCGTTCCGGCAATGCGTAAAGTGCAAAATCGTACATTGTTGCCCCACTCAATCCAATCCTTTGACTGTCTGTTTTATAGCCATTTCCTTTGCAACCGATAATCGGTCTAATGTGCGCACAGTGACCACTATTGTTAAACATTTAATTTAAACAAGTATGAAGAAAAATTTAAGCAGCCAAAGTATGGATGCAACATTACAGGATTTTTTAGGCAACAAGCCGAGTATGGAAACACCGAAGCCCGAACCCCAACCTGCCGACACACAGGAACAGGCAAGTGGGGCTGTGCAGGAAAAAACTGTTGAAACCGTACAGGAACAGGCGGATGAAACTCCGCAGGTGGTGCGCCGCATCAGCGGCAAGCAACGCCGTGCATCTTTGGAGGAATACAAGGAGGAATTTCTCTGTGTACCTACCATCGAAGACCGCAAGCCCGTGTTCCTAAGCAGAAGCACGCGCGATGCCCTTGACCGTATCGTCCGCATGTTCGGAGAACGCAGGATGAGCGTGTCAGGGCTGGTGGAGAACATCGCACGCCAGCATCTTGCCGCCTACGGGGAGGACATCGAAGCATGGCGTAAACTCTGAGAATTAAGGAACGGATTAACGGGGAGCAATTCGGAGTTACCCTGAACCAATCCAACGGAGTTTTGAGGGGAGCAAGTTTGTGTTTCGGGCATACCGAAACCGCCTGCTCCCACTCAAGAACTCCGTGGAAGCTGCATCCCGTTGGTCTATTATGTATGCACACTTTAATCATTAGAAATCAATGGAACAGAAACGGAAAACTGACAACAGGAACAAAGGAGGCCGTCCAAAGAAGGGAGCGGCAGACAAACTGAAATACCGCCTCACGGTGAAGATGGCGACATCGGACTACTACACGCTGAAAGGCAAGGCGCGGAATGCGGGCATATCCGCAGGTGAGTTCCTGCGCCGTTGCATGAGGGACGGTCAGGTGAAGGAACGACTCACGCAGGAGCATACGGGTTACATCCGCCAGCTTTGCGGCATGGCGAACAATCTGAACCAGCTTGCGCACAAGGCGAACGCCGCAGGCTTTGTTACGGTGAGGATGGAGTGTCGCATACTCGTGGCAAGGATTGAGGAACTCCTTAACCTTATCCTCCTATGATAGCTAAAATCGTAAATGGAAGCTGTTTCAGGGGTGTGGTCAACTACATTCTTGACAAGGGAAAGGGCGCTAAAATCCTTGTCTGTGACGGTCTGTTTGCCGAGAACAAGGACACCATCGCCATGAGCTTCGAGGCACAATCGAAGTTGAATCCAAAGATTACGAAGCCCGTCGGACACATCTCTTTGGCTTTCCATAAGGAGGATGAACACCGTCTGACCGACCGTGCAATGGCAGGGATAGCGTTGGAATACCTGAGGAAAATGGGGATAACCGACACGCAGGTTCTCATCGTGCGTCACTTCGACAAGGAGCATCCGCATGTGCATATAGCATTCAACCGAATCGCCAATAATGGCAGGACAATCAGCGACCGGAACGAGCGGATACGCAGCACACGCATCTGCAAGGAAATGACAAGGAAATATAACCTTTATTTCTCCAGCGGCAAGGAACGGGTGAAGCAGCACCGCCTGAAAGAGCCGGACAAGACCAAGTACGGGCTTTATTCCATCCTTAAATCGGAGGTTTCAAGGTGCGGCAACTGGCGGCAGTTAGCCGCTAATCTGAAGAAACAAGGCGTGGATATGCGGTTCAAGTACAAGGGGAAGTCGGACGAGGTGCAGGGTGTCATCTTCTCCAAGAACGGCTACTCGTTCAGCGGCTCCAAGATTGACAGGCGGTTCTGTTTCTCCAAGATTAACGCAGCACTGGACAATAACAGACGCAATGAACGGCAGGGAATCATAGCATCGCCGCACCGTGAAGAACAGTCCATGCTCCCATCCGAATCAAGGGGCAACAATGACTTATTCAGCGGTTCAATAGGTCTTTTTACATCGGACAACACGGACGGACAGGCTGAGGAAAACCGTTTCGAGGAAGAATTAAAACGCAGGAACAAGAAAAAGAAACAACGTAAAATAGGATTTTAAATATGGACAATAATGAAGTTTACACGCTCTTCGAGGACATCAAGAATGCCCTCAAGGGTATCAACGGGAAGTTGGAGAACACTCCAAAAGCAACCAACAATCAATCAGACGGACAATCACCGACAGTAGATTTGACACCCATAAAGGAGCTGTTCGAAAGTTCCGCAAAGGAACATCAGGCACAGACCAAAGCCATGCTGACCAAGTTCGGGGAGGCGGAAGTTTGCGCATCGAACAGGATTTTACACTTGTTGCGTGGATTGAAAGAATCATTCACCCGAAGTTCGGAAGAACGGCAGGATGAGCCACAGGAGCATATCCACCGCCACATTTTTGACATCAAGTCCAACAAGGTGTTTTCTCTTTTGGTCGGCATGGGTATCGTATGCAGTCTTTCCATATGGGGCAACATTGAGCTATGGAAATCCAAGCGCCAGTATGAGGACGATGCGTTGAAGTTCCGTGTCATCCGTTCATGGGGAGGCTGCAACGCCAATCATATCCTTTGGCTGAATGACGTGTTCGACATCCACCGCAACGAAGAAGCTATCGAATGGGTGCGCCAAGAAGCTGACGGCTACGACAAGGGGTTAAAGACCTTGTCCGACAGTCTGATGCAGGAGAAGCTGAAAGTGAAACAAACGAAGAATAACAATAACCAAAAGTAAGGTGAATGGCATCGGTAAAAGTGAAATTCCGTCCTTCTTCTGTAAGCGGCAAGGAGGGCAGCATCTACTATCGGGTGATACACAACCGCGCGGTCCGCCAAATCAAGACGGATTGCCGGATATTTGAAAACGAATGGAACGGCAAAGCATCGGCAGTTGCCGTTCCTGTTCTGGCAAGCAATGAGCGTAAGAACTACCTGCAATCGGTTGCAAACCGAATAGAATGGGATATAAAACGCCTGACGGCAATCATCGCATTGCTTGAAAAAAGGAACAAAGGTTACACGGTGGATGACATCCTCGCAAAATTCAACAGGCAAGCGGACGGGCAATCCCTGTTTCCTTTCATGCAAGGCATCATCAGCCAGTTAAGGCGGCTGAACAGAATACGCACATCAGAAACATACGCTGCCACGCTTGCCAGCTTCATGAAGTTCCGTGACGGTCTGGACATTCTTCTGTGCGAAATGGACGGCGACACGATGATGCTGTATGAGGCATGGCTGAAAGCCAACGGCAACTGCCCCAATACCACCTCGTTCTATATGCGCATACTCCGTGCCGTATATAACCGTGCCGTGGAAAAGGAACTGACGGAACAGAAATATCCTTTCAAGCACGTTTATACAGGCATAGACAAGACCGTGAAACGTGCCGTGCCGTTGAAAGCCGTCAAGCGCGTCAAGGAACTTGACCTGACGCTGAAACCGCATCTGGACTATGCAAGGGATATGTTTCTCTTTTCGTTCTATACCCGTGGTATGTCGTTCATTGACATGGCTTATTTGAAAAAGTCTGACTTGAAGAACGGTATTCTCACATATCGCAGGAGAAAGACCGGGCAACAGCTGACAATAAAGTGGGAGAAGTGCATGGAGGAAATCGTGACCAAATATGAAGGCCGTTCTTCCACGCAATACTTGTTACCCATAATTCCTAATCCGTTAGCCAGTGAACGGGTGCAATACAGAAATGCCCTTTACCGAGTAAACACTGCACTGAAAGAGGTTGCAAGGCTCGTGAATATATCCATTCCATTGACCATGTATTGTGCGCGCCATGGTTGGGCAAGTATTGCTAAAAGCAAAAATATTCCGCTTTCAGTCATCAGTGAGGGCATGGGGCATGACTCTGAGGAAACAACGCGCATCTACTTAGCATCGCTTGACACAAGCGTGGTGGACCGGGCGAACAGCCTTATACTGAAAGACTTGTGATTTATATGATGAAATTTGTGTTTTACAAATGCATTCAACTCTTGCTTAGAGATAATGGCAAGTGTGCAAATATACGAAAAATAGGGTAAATTCTTGCTGAATATCCGTAAAAACTGCTTTTCATCAAATAAGAAAAGCAGTTTTTGTTTGGCATTTCCTATTGTGTGGAAGTATAAGGTGCTGTGTGTCAATACTTATTTCATGACATTTCTCTCTAAGCAAGAGATGAATGTACGGCAAGGATTTTAAGCATTGTAACACTATGGAACTGCCCGTACAGTTTGACAACATAAACAGCCGTGTCGTGGACGACCTAAAGGAGAAACTTACCGCCGCAAGCAGCCTGTCTGTAGCGGCGGCAAGTTTTTCCATCTATGCCTTTGAAGCCTTGAAAAAGGAGTTGGAAGCGGTGCGCGAGTTGCGTTTTATTTTCACTTCACCTGCCTTTAACAAGGAAACGGCGAAGAAACAGCAACGCGAGTTCTACATCCCCAAGCTGAACCGCGAGCGTAACCTCTACGGCTCTGAATTTGAGATACGTCTGCGCAATCAGCTATCTCAAAAGGCCATCGCCCGTGAGTGCGCCGAGTGGATTCGCCGCAAGGTGCGTTTCAAAAGCAATGTATCGGGCGGAGTGATGAACGGATTTATGAATGTGGTTGACGGCAAGGGAAACGATTTTACTTACTTTCCGTTCAACGAGTTCACCACTACCGAACTTGGTATTGAGCGGGGCAACAATCTCTGTCCGGGCGTCATGCGCTTGCCGTCACCATACGCCGAGCAGTATATCAGGAATTTTGACGAGCTGTGGCGTGACAAAGACCGCTTTCAGGACGTGACCGACACTGTAATTGAGAATATCGAGACCGTTTACCGCGAGAACGCGCCTGAGTTCATCTACTTCGTCACGCTTTACAATATTTTCCATGAGTTTCTGGAAGACATCAGCGAAGACGTACTGCCCAACGAGGCAACAGGCTTCAAGAATAGTGAAATATGGGGAAAACTCTACAACTTCCAGCGCGACACAGTCCTTGCCATCATCAACAAACTGGAGAAATACAACGGCTGCATCCTTGCCGACAGCGTGGGCTTGGGCAAGACGTTTACGGCACTGGCAGTCATCAAGTATTATGAGAACCGCAACAAGTCGGTGCTGGTGCTTTGCCCGAAGAAACTCAACGACAACTGGATAACCTACCGCAGCAACTACGTGAACAACCCCATCGCCCGTGACCGCCTGCGTTACGACATCCTGTTCCACACAGACCTGTCGCGTGACACGGGCAAGACCAACGGCCTCGACCTCTCTCACATCAACTGGGGCAACTACGACCTTGTGGTCATCGACGAGAGCCACAACTTCCGTAACGGCGGCAAGGTGACGACCGACGAGGACGACAATCCGAAGGAGAACCGTTACCTGCGGCTGATGAACCGAGTGATGCGGCAAGGCGTAAGAACCAAGGTACTGATGCTTTCGGCCACACCCGTGAACAACCGTTTCAACGACCTGAAGAACCAGTTGCAGCTTGCCTACGAGGGTGACGCATCCAACATCGACGGTTTGTTGGATACAAAGAATAGCATTGACGACATCTTCCGTCAGGCACAGACGGTCTATAACCGTTGGAGCAAGCTGCCAGCCGAGGAGCGCACCACCAAGGCGTTGCAGGACGCATTGAGCTTCGATTTCTTTGAGGTACTCGATGCCGTCACCATAGCACGCAGTCGCAAACACATTGAGCAATATTACGACACGGCAGACATTGGCAAGTTTCCTAATCGTTTACCTCCCTTGTCGCGTCGCCCCAAGCTGACCGACTTGGACAATGCCGTAACCTATAACGAGATATACGGACTGATACAGAAGCTCAACCTTGCCATCTATACGCCCTCAGACTTCATTCTGCCGTCAAAGCGTTACAAGTATATGACTGGTAAGGAAAGCGACAAGGACTTTTATGCCGGACTGTCGATGTCGGGGCGCGAGCGTGGCATACGCCGCCTGATGTGCATCAACCTGCTGAAACGTCTGGAGAGTTCGGTGGCTTCGTTCCGCCTTACCGTGGAGCGTGTGAGGGAACAGGTAAACGGTGTATTGGAGAAAATCGGCAAGGCAGATTTAAGCAATGCGACGGTGAATGGTGATTTGACGCCCGACGGCTTGGATATGGACGACAGCGAGAGCGACGTGTTCATCGGCAACAAGAAAGGGAAGGTCTGCCTTGCAGACATGGACTATATTTCTTGGAGCGGATATTTAGAGAAAGACTTGAAGACACTCGGCCTGCTGTTGGAAAAGATTTCCGCCATTACGCCTGCCCATGACGGCAAGCTCGCCCAACTGAAAGCCGACTTGCAGGAGAAGTTTACGCACCCAATAAACGGCAACAACAAGAAAGTTATCATCTTCACTGCCTTTTCAGACACGGCGGTTTACCTCTACGACAACCTTGCGTCAACCATAAAAGAACGTTTTGGACTGGACACCGCCCTTATAACTGGCGACGTGGAGGCACGCACTACGCTGAAGTTGAAGACAAGGCTGAAACTTGACTTCAACACCGTGCTCACCCTCTTCTCACCAATCAGCAAGGAGAAAGCAGCCATATTTCCCGACACCGATGGTGAGATTGACGTGCTCATCGCCACCGACTGCATCAGCGAGGGTCAGAACTTGCAGGACTGCGACTATCTCGTCAACTTCGACATCCATTGGAATCCGGTACGCATCATCCAGCGTTTCGGGCGCATCGACCGCATCGGTTCACGCAACGCCGTCATCCAGATGGTGAACTACTGGCCGGACGTGTCGCTCGATGAGTACATCAACCTGAAAGCCCGTGTGGAGGCGCGAATGAAAGTGTCGGTGCTTACCGCCACTGGCGACGACAATCCATTGACCACAGAGGAGCAGAACGACCTCGATTATCGTAAGGAACAACTGCAACGCCTGCAACACGAGGTAATAGACCTTGAGGACATGAACACGGGCGTGTCAATCATGGACTTGGGGCTTAACGAGTTCCGCCTCGACCTGTTGGCCTACATGAAAGACAATCCTGACGTGGAGCATACGCCCAACGGACTTCATGCCGTGACACGCTCTCGGAAAGACACGTCCGAAGGTGTCATCTTCGTGCTGAAATCGCGCAAAGACGCACTGCCCCTCGACGTAAAGAACCGCCTGCACCCGTTTTACATGGTCTATATCGGCATGGACGGCGACGTGGTCATCAACCACCTTTCGCCGAAAGACTTGCTCGACCGCTTTCGCTCGCTGTGCAAGGGTAAGGCGGAGCCGGACAAGAACTTGTGCCACTTATTCAATAAGGAAACACGCGATGGTGCGGACATGAGCCGTTACTCAAAACTACTAAACCAAGCGGTGGAGAGCATCGTACAAACCAAAGAAGTGAGCGACATGGAGAGCTTCCTCACAGGGGCACAGACGACGCTATTCACAGGGCGTAAGGCAGAATCTGACGACTTCGAGTTGATAGATTTCCTCGTTGTAAGAAAGGAGGGAAGCGTATGTTAGGACTGCCCACGGCGACTGAAGTAAACCGCCAACTGCCCAAGACACTTGTCTATAAGCAGTTCGGCTTGACCACGCAGCAGCGCGACCGCTTCGATGTGGACATCAGCCGCATGGCTATCGTAAACGTGGTTTCACCTGACACTGTTCCGGGGCTTGCAACTGGTGAAAGCGTCAAGGCGTTTTACGTGCTTGCCGTTTCGTTGAAGCGCAAGGATTACGATGCTAAGAATATCGCCATGCTTGCCAAACTTATTCCGCAACATCTTCTTTTCGCCTTGCAATATGAGGATGAGATGCAGCTTGCCATATTCCAAGAAAAGCTGTTCGTTTCACCGTGGCATAATACCGCCAACCTACCAGTTTTATCTCTGAATGGTTTGAACTTAGACCGAGCGTGGGAAAACATTGTTACCACCGTCGGTAGTTTTTCCATCCAAGGTGAGAACACGCTGAAAGAGCAAATCAAGCAGGATGAGGCGAAAGCGAAACTGTGCAGACAAATCGAGCTGTTAGAAAAACGGTGCAGGCTGGAGAAACAACCGAGGCGGAAAGCTGAATTATTTGAGGAACTGAAGAAACTAAAAAACAGAATATAATGGACATACAAGAATTTATAAAAGAAACTATTAAACAAATTACTATTGGAACTTCACAAGCGAATAAAGAAATAGAACAATATGGCGCATTATTGCCAGACACAAGCTGTTCTGTGAATCGTGAAAATTACCAATATTATAATGAAGGAGGGGTAAGCCGTCGAATAGTTGAAGTCAATTTTGATATTGCTGTCACTGTGGCTCAAAATGATGATTCTTCTATAGGTGGCGGAATTAAAGTGTGTGGATTAAACTTTGGAACTGACAAATCAAATTGTAATTCTAATCAGACATCAAGCAGAGTGCAATTCAAATTACTTTTAGTGTTACCTCAAACGAATAGCAGTAAGTATAATGGATAAAATGAAGATGCAGAGCCATGACGTAACAGGCTCAAACATAGATAAGATAGCGAAGCTGTTTCCGCAGTGCGTGACGGAACATAAGAATAAGGACGGCAAGACCGTGCTTGGCATTGATTTCGAGAAACTGCGTAATGAGCTGTCTGCCGATGTGATTGACGAGGGCGAGGAGTGCTATCAGTTTACGTGGCCGGACAAGAAAGCGCACGCACACTTGGCGAATACACCAACGACAAAGACGCTTCGCCCTTGTCGCAAAGAAAGCGTGGACTTTGACCACACGCAGAATCTTTACATTGAAGGTGACAACCTTGATGTACTGAAAGTTATCCGTGAAACTTATCTTGGCAAAGTCAAGATGATTTATATAGACCCTCCTTATAACACGGGTAACGACTTTGTTTACAACGACGACTTTTCGCAAGGCACTGACGAATATCAAGAAAGCAGTGGGCAACTTGATGAAGAGGGCAACCGCTTGGTGCAGAACACTGAATCAAACGGACGTTTTCATACTGACTGGCTTAATATGATTTATCCGAGATTGAAGGTGGCCAAGGATTTACTAACGAAAGATGGAGCTATATTCATTTCGATTGATGATAATGAACAAGCAAACTTAAAGAAAGTTTGCGATGAAGTATTTGGAGGAGATAATTTTGTTGCACAAATGATATGGGAACAAGGACGTAAATCTGCTGGCAAAACAATTGCTATAAATCATGAATATTGTTTGATTTACTGTAAATCCTTATTATCTGTACTTCAACTCGTTAATCTTGGTAAGCAATTTTGGAAGACAAAAAAGAAAGGACTTGATATTCTATACAATAAGGAATTTGAGCTTAGGAGAAAATATGGTAATGATTTGATTAGCATAAATAAAGAATATAAGTCCTTTCTGTCACAACTTTCTGAAAATTCACCTGCCTATATGCACAAGCATTATAAATGTATTGATGAAAAAGGCATTTATTTCCCAGCAGATGCTTCCGCTCCAGATTCACCAGAAACAAGATGCCATAAAGCATTAATACATCCTATTACTAAAAAAGAATGTAAAGTGCCAAAATTAGGGTGGAGATATAATGAAACTACGTTAATGCAACTTTATAATAATTCTCAATTCCACTTTGGTGTTGATGAAACTGTTATTCCTTGTATAAAACGTTATTTGAAAGACACAGAATATGAAGTGGCTTCAAGTGTTTTTTATAAAGACGGCAGAGGTGCATCAAATCGCCTCGCAACATTAATGGGGGAAAAAGTTTTTGATTTTCCTAAAGATGAATTTATCATTGAAGATTTTATAAAATTAGTATCTACAGATAATAAAGACGACATCATCCTCGACTTCTTCTCCGGCTCCGCTACCACAGCTCACGCCGTCATGCAACTCAATGCCGAAGACGGAGGCTACCGCAAGTTCATTATGGTACAGTTACCCGAAAAAACAGACGAAAAGAGTGAGGCATATAAGGCAGGATATAAGAACATCTGCGAAATCGGCAAGGAGCGCATCCGTCGTGCAGGAAAGAAAATCAAGGAAGAAAATGCCGACAAGGAGGGCATAGATAAGCTCGATACGGGTTTCCGCGTGTTGAAGCTCGACAGCTCGAATATGCAAGATGTGTATTACACACCAAAAGAGTTTACTGAGCAAAATCTCTTTGCCGACAATGTGAAGCCCGACCGCACGGCGGAAGACCTGCTCTTCCAAGTGATGCTCGACCTCGGCGTGGAACTTTCAGCCACCATTGAGCAACGGGTGATAGACGGTAAGCAGGTATTCTTCGTGAACGACAATTACCTTGTTGCCTGCTTAGATGAAAACATCGCCGAAAGCATCATCACGGAAATAGCCAAGATGAAGCCTTACTACTTCGTAATGCGCGACAGCTCGCTCGCATCGGACAACGTGGCCGACAACTTCGACCAACTGTTTGAAACGTACAGCAAGGACACCATCCGCAAGATAATCTAAACGTAGCAAATCGTAATGAAATCATGGATGTTTGATTGCAATGTGAAACGTGGCAAAATGCGACGCAAAAGGTGGCAGATGGCAAGGCAAAAGCTATCCGATTGTGATGTAAAAGATGCTCTTTTACAAATCAAGGCCATGACTGACAAAATGATGAAGAAATGAAATTTCAATTCAAGATACAACAATACCAGACAGATGCGGTGGAGAATACCGTAAGCGTGTTTGCCGGACAGCCGTCGCACGATGCTGCGGCCTACCGCCGCGACGTAGGGCGCGGGCGGCTGGACTTTGAGGAAACGGGCTACCGCAACGCGGAGGTGGAACTTGATGCAAGGCAACTGTTGGAAAACATCCGCAAAGTGCAACGTGAGAGCAACATTCCTCTGTCGGACAAGTTGGCATTTACAAACGGGTTGGGCGCGTGCAGCCTCGACATCGAAATGGAGACTGGTACGGGCAAGACCTACGTTTACATCAAGACCATGTTCGAGTTGAACAAACTCTACGGGTGGAGCAAGTTCATTGTGGTAGTGCCGAGTATCGCCATCCGTGAGGGCGTGGCAAAGAGTTTTTCCATGCTTGAAGATCACTTCATGGAATATTACGGACGGAAAGCACGTTACTTCGTATATGACAGCGGAAACCTGAACAGACTCGACAGCTTTTCAAGCGACGGCGGCATCCACGTGATGATAATCAACACGCAGGCTTTCGCCGCCTCGCTGAAAGAAGGAGGACGGAGCAAGGAGAGCCGCATCATTTACAGCCGACGGGATGAGTTCGGCAGCCGACGCCCGATAGACGTAATAGCCGCCAACCGTCCCATCGTCATCATGGACGAACCGCAGAAGATGGAGGGTGAAGCCACACAGACGGGACTGAAACGTTTTATGCCACTGTTCGTGCTGAACTACTCCGCCACGCACAAGACCAAACACAACACAGTGTATGCCCTCGATGCTTTGGACGCTTACCAGAAGAAGTTGGTGAAGCGAATCCAAGTGAAAGGTTTTGAACTGAAAAACCTGCAAGGAACCAACACCTATCTCTATATTGATAGCATTGTCCTTTCGAAAAAAGAACCGCCGATGGTGAGGATAGAATTGGAGGTGAAACGCAATGGAGGCATAAGGCGCGAATCAAGGAAGTTGGCTTACGGCGATGACCTGTTTGTCGTGTCCGAGCTTAACCAATACAAGGGTTATGTGATTTCCGATATAAATCCGTTCCGCAACACCGTGACATTCCTCAACGGGGTGACGCTGCACAAGGGTGAAGTAGTGGGCGACGTGAGCGAACTTGCCCTGCAACGTGTTCAGATACGCGAGACTATCCGCTCGCACTTCGAGAAAGAGCGTGAACTGTTCGGGAAAGGCATCAAGACCCTTTCGCTGTTCTTTATCGACGAGGTGGCGAAGTATAAAAGTTACGACGAGCAAGGCAACGAGGTAAAAGGTGTGTTCCAGCAAATATTCGAAGAGGAATACACCAACCTGTTGAACGAGAATCTCTCGCTGTTCGATGACGCTTACCAAGCCTATCTTCGCCGTTTCTCCGTGCAGGAAATACATAACGGCTATTTCTCCATCGACAAGAAGAGCGGACACGCCATTGATAGCAAGACGGGAAGAAAAAGCGACCTCTCGGATGACATATCCGCCTACGACCTTATATTGAAAAACAAGGAACGACTATTGAGCTTCGACGAGCCTACGCGGTTTATCTTTTCGCATTCGGCACTGCGCGAGGGCTGGGATAATCCCAACGTGTTCCAAATATGCACGCTGCGTCACAGCAACTCGGAAGTGAACAAGCGGCAGGAAGTGGGGCGCGGACTACGCCTATGTGTGGATAAGGACGGCAACCGCATGGATTATGAAACGCTGGGCGACAGGGTGCATGACATCAACAGGCTGACCGTCATTGCCAATGAAAGTTACAGCACCTTTGTAGATGACCTGCAAAAGAAGACCCGTGAATCATTGCGTGAGCGTCCGAAATTCGCCACTGTTGATTACTTCAAGGGAAAGACGCTACTGCTTGCCGACGGCATGAAGCACACCGTCACGGACCTGGAAGCCGTTTCCATCCAAGCCTACCTTTACAACAACGAATACATTGACGGAAAGGGCATGGTGACACAACGCTACAAGGACGACTTACAGGAAAACCGCTTGGCAGTGTTGCCGCACAAGTTGGAGCCGATGGCGCAAGGCATCCATGCGCTTGTGCAAAGCACCTTCGACGAGAACATCCTGCTTGATGAGATGATAGAGGACGGCAATCAAACGCAGTCGCCCGAAAACAAGCTGAACGAGAACTTTGCCAAGAAAGAGTTTCAAGAGTTGTGGCACAACATCAACCACAAATACGTCTATACCGTGCATTACGACAGCAATGAACTTGTCAACAAAGCCGTTGACGCTATTGACAAGGAACTGTATGTGACTGAGTTAAAGTACATCATGACCGAAGGTGAGCAACAGGCGGCAGACCAATTCGGCAACACGCACACCACGACCAAACGGATAGGCACGGTAAGCACATCAACCGTGAAGTACGACCTTGTGGGCGAGATAGCCAAAGGCGCGACGCTGACACGTCGCACGGTTGTAACTATCCTGAAAGGTATCAGCCAAGCCAAGCTGTATATGTTCCGAAACAACCCGGAAGAATTTATAAGAAAGACAATCCGCATAATCAAGGAACAGAAAGCTACGATGATTGTTGAACACATCAGTTATAACAAGATAGCGGAAGCCTATGACAGCACCATCTTCACGCAGGAGAAGCACACTCAACCGATAGAGAAGGCATACGCAGCGAAGAAACACGTCATGGACTACGTGTTTCCAGACAGCAAGGGCGAAACCGAGTTTGCCGAAAACCTTGACGGAGCGACCGAGGTATGCGTCTATGCCAAGCTGCCCCGTGCATTCCAAATACCCACACCCGTCGGCAACTATGCACCCGATTGGGCCATTGCCTTCAACAAAGGCACGGTGAAGCACATCTTCTTCATAGCCGAGACCAAAGGCTCAATGGGTACAATGGAACTACGTGGCGTAGAGAAAGCCAAGATAGAGTGTGCTGAAAAGCTATTCAACAACGTTTCGACCAGTCACGTGCGTTATCATCAGGTAGAGAGCTATCAGAATTTGTTGGATGTGATGAAAAAGCTGGATTGATATACCCCCCTTGATTGAGTGAAAATAAAATAGGATAGTGTCATAAACAGGCATTATCCTATTTTATTGCATTATGAAGAGTCTATGAATATTATTATGATTCCATTTCGTTATGAGCTATATCAAATTGTTCTTTAAGAATTTTCAAGAAAGTTTCATTCCTAATATCTGCATCAGCAACCATTGCAGAAAAGTCCATAATATAAGTATTTGCTATAACAACGTCATCCGTTGAAGAATCAAGGTAAACCTTGTTAAACTTATAAAAGACTTTACCCTTTGAGAATAGAGGAACAAATTGAGCTGTTCTTAAATGCCTTACATAATCATCATGCAAGTCAACAATTCCATAATACCATATTCGTTGTATGCGATTATTGTAATAAGAAGATAACTTTATAGCCCTATTTTCCAATTGTATTTCTACGTCAGAATTACGTTCAGGTGATAATCCAAGCCTTTTTAACTCAACTATTACCACATCAACCTTTTCTGATTCTTCCGATGTTGGGTCGGCGGAGAAATAAAGAACAATATCAGGCCTGTCGTCATCAACAACAGTTTCTTCTCCTGATGTGAGTACATTAATGACATTTGTCATTTCAGCTTCACTTAAAACTGTTCTGTAAGACATGAACTTGTCATCTAAAACCCAGACATTATTTTTATATAAGTCTGCTAAGAAATTAGACTCATTAAACTCAGTCCTTTTAGGTGCAATTATATTATGAATATCTTCTTCTAAGTTTTTAGGGTCAATTCTTTTTAGCCGTTCTATCACACCTTGTCGGAATAAAATATATTGCGCCAATGCTCTTGCTGACAAATTTAATGATTTCTCGAATTGCTCTTTGGTTAATTCTCCTGCCCCTAAAATTTCTTTTTGCTCACGAAACAGTCGCTCTTGCGCTTTTTTCAGAATATCTGTTTGAGATGCATATCCAATTTCATTAATATCAAAATATCCTGTTAGATATGGATATGTTGTCTTCAAATAGTTTACCTTTTCTTTATTGTGTTTTGCAAGTTTAGGTATTTTATTTTTTATGACTTTTGCAATAGCATCACGGAAAATCGCTTTAATTTTATTAAGCTCAGCAGTTTCCAATGTAAGATTTAACCTTGCTCCATCTGTATTTCCGTGAAAAGATTCTGATATGAGTAAAAAAATCATTTGGTAACGCGGAGGAAAATTTTCTTCTGCGATTATATCAACTTTCTGACTTCTATCATCTACTGCAATTGCCGTAATTACTTTGGTTTCCTGTAATGTTTCTAATTCTTTCACATAATAGTATAAATCAATTTTGTTGAATATGTCCACTTGCTCCTTTAATTGCATTACTTCAAAATTAGGCAAGTCCTTTTCTGTTATATTTTCTGTTTTGATATTTCCTGCTATATTAGCCTCTATTTTGACACATATGGGGAATCCAATATTTTTCGCTTTGTAAAATTTCATATAAAAATTTTCAAGCAGTGCATCTTTTATATAAGTGGGATTAATATATTCATTTTTACCTAGCTTATACCCTGAGAAAGAATACATTTTAAGTACTGTTCCTGTATGTTCTTCTTGACAATCTTGGATTACAAATTTTCCATCGAAGTTTTCATCAAAATCAAAGATACGTTTCTTGTTTACATCGTAAACACTCTCTATATGAACATTATCAAAATAGCATAAATAGACTAATCGTCCTAAACCCTTATGCGTTCTCTCTTCTACATCAAGCAGTTTACTGAACTTTCTAAAATGCTCATCTGTAAAGCCACAACCATTATCCTCAATGGTTAGGCACAAATTTTGTTTTTGCTCTTTATCTGAAAGTTTAATATTGATATTAATGGTAGTAGCTCCTGCATCCAATGCATTAGCAAAAGCCTCAAAATATATCATTTCAAATGATGATTTTGAGAAAAACATCTTCTGAGCCTGTTTTACATTTACTTCCATATCCAACCTATTATGTTGCAAAAATACTCATTTTACAATATTTTCAATCTAAAAATCACAAATAATTGAGGATAATTTGTATCTTTGCATCAGTTGATTGACTTATTGGGAATGAGCAGAATGGTGAACTTCAAAGGTTTCTAAATCATTACCTATTCTCTTTTCGCCCGAATATAACTTTCTGATTTACAGATACATTTTATTTAGGACAACATTTGTGAAACCTGCAAAGATGAAGACATCGCGCACGATTCGGATGCGTTCCAATGGAAAATACTTGTGATAGATAGTCAAAAGTTCGTCCATCGTCAGGAACTCACGTACAACCTCTTTCTCATGGAACTTGATGCCGACAAATGGGTCTTTGGTAATCCATTCATTGGCTAATGCCAAATTGGTAATCTTCTTCAGGCACTTCATGTAACGGATGACGGTGTTCTGTTGGCAGGATTTTTCTGTTTTGAGGTAAAACTCAAAGGCACGGACCAACTCACCGTTGACTTCCGTCAGCGGTAAATCCTCCTTCCCGTATTTCAGCTTGATAAGTTCTGCGAGATAGCGTTTGCAGCTTTCATAACGGCGGACGGTAATCAGCGCATAGTCTTTTCCCACAAGCGCACGGCATTGGTCATTGTGTTCCTGCATCGTGCCGATGAGGGTGCGGATTTCTTTCGGCTCTTTATCCTGCCCAAAGAATTTTTCCTGCAACAGACGTGCGGTAATGGATTGCCGTTGTTCCTCCAATTCATTAAAGATTCGGTGGAGCTTGATTTTGGCATCCTCGATGTAGGCATTCAAGTCGCACGACTTGCGGTTTTTCCCACGGGCACATTCCTTTGCCTGATTCCACGAAGCAGGGTCAATGCTCTTGCGGATGTTGGTTTCTACTCGCGCACCGTTTACCGTGATGCGCATACATACGGAGGCTTCTCCATTTTTCAACAGTTTGGCTTTCTTGATGAAGAAAAGCACATTGAACGAATTTCTTTTCATTTTTCCTATAGTTTTTAGTGGGACAAAAGTAGGAAACCATCCGCATTTTCTTGATACGCAAAACATTGCAAATCAGTGAGAAAGAATCTGGTTCGGTGGAGATTTCAACTCCACCTTTTGGAACACCGGAAGCGGTCATATTCCGCACTTTTTTGCATCTTGCGGGAAAACAAAAGCTCCCGATTTCTTTTGGAAATCAGGAGTTTGCTTCTTTTTGCTTTTCTTCAAAGTGGTACCACCAGGAATCGAACCGGGGACACAAGGATTTTCAGTCCTTTGCTCT